>Ga0056128_1008496_pt1 | contig 12938 bp, 8 predicted proteins | sample WorMetLIZISLAND2_FD_71113 | JGI IMG/M metagenome (GOLD analysis project Ga0056128, IMG submission 71113) | Marine gutless worms symbiont microbial communities from Max Planck institute for Marine Microbiology, Germany - Olavius geniculatus... ...
CAAAACAAAGCTTGTCAAAGAAGCAAAAAACGACAAAGCAAGTCGTTGTTGTTGGTCCGCCTATCAAAAAAAGATTAGGCAAAATGGGATTAGGCGAAATGCGATTAGGCGAAATGCTACCCAACCGTTCAGTCACGCCATTAGGTAGTAAGTAACAGTTATAAGCGGCTTGGCTACTGTAAAAAATATCTGAGGCGGAATATTTTTGTAACTGATCACCAGTAAGAAAGCAGTATTTTAGTAATAAAACAGCAAATATAAATGTACAAAACATCAGCTTACACACTTGTTAACGGCAACATTAAAGAACTCGGACGTCGAAAACAGCAAAAATCACAAAAGGTGATATTATTCAGCAGCACATTGACGCACAGTCAGTGTGATGCGGGCACAATATCACCTTGATGTTTTGTCCATTTATTGGTCGACGTTGGCGACAGACGTCTAAACGTGAGCGAGCGCGACGCTGAGCAAACGAGACCACAGAATATAGCATTTCGGCGCCGGGTGCGCCGACATATTCGCCGATGGATGGCGCTTTTCCTGTGCGTTACTTCAGCGATAAATATTCCGATAGGCCTAGCTAGATCAGTGTCAAACTTCGGTCCTTCACCGAGCGGGGCCAGAGTAGCAGCTATCTAGGGCCTAGATACAGAGCCTGAGAGGACGGAACGGAGGACTGTAGCGAGCGGCCTAGTAAGTTGTGTGGAACTTGTACCTGGGGGCACGTCACCATCTCAAACGGTCGTTGCTTGCTTATCGCCTAGGGCCCGGCCGGATTAAGAATTTAAGCCCAAACTGGGCCTGCAGACGCTGCTGCCCAGTAAGTGACCTATTTCCTTCTCCCTTTCTTTTGCCTTATCTTTTTGTTCCCCCTTTTCTCCTTTTACTAAAAATCCAGCTAAAAGAGGTGTGGGGAGCGATGTTAGCTCTCCAGCGGGGCCCCAACCGCGAACTCATTTTTGTGCATTACGGGCTCTCAAAACGCGTCTCACGGCAACACTTTTGGTCGTTTATGTGCAACGCAAGCGTTTAAGACGTGGGCGACACGATTAAAGACAAATGACTGCGTTTCGCTGATTTGTCTAGTAGAAAAATGCCTTTATTCCGGTAAAAAAAACTTCGCCAAGTTTTTCCAGAAAACGATTTGCTTCACCTGTCAATGGAGTAAACTTCGTGGCCGTGGGCTTATTTCACGAATGGGCCTGATGTTGCAGCACCAATAGGGGAGCACCCACCTTAATGTGCCGTGCTATCTCTGCGCTGCTGCTGCTGCTGCTGCTGCGGCCTCGTTTTGTTTCGTCTCGTCTCGAGCATCTCCAGTTATCCGCAGTATATCTGGCTAATTATTCATTGCTCGACCAGGTGGTTTCGGCATGCGGCCCGCCCAGCTACCTGCCGCTAGCTGTGCGAGTCTGGAGGGTGTTGAGACGATTCGTGCATCTCCTTTGACGCTGTATCACGACGTTTCTCGCGTGCGCAGTTTCGGTCTAGTGCCACCTTGTTTTGCGAGGTAGGCAAGATTGTAGATGCAGGCCTACACGGATAACTTGCGCTTAGTTCTCGTCATATGCATCGCCGGTGAGTCATAACGCTGTCTGCCGGCCTAGTAATTAAGTTCAGTGTTTGAATGTTGTAAAAAAAAATTAGCTGGGGGTTGAACTTTTCGACGGTTGAAGCCCGACTAAAATTGTGATGTAAATCGTATGCATATAGTATATAGCTGACCCCTTAGTACATAATTTGACAGTGTGTTAGGGGGGTTGAGAAAGCAGTTCGTGGGGAGTAACCTTCCCAACCCCCCCCGGCAATTAAAACACTGAGTAAGTTTACTTTGCACTTCTATTCATCTGTTGGCTGCAAGAATTAACCATGGATAAAACAGCACGCGTGTCATTCACTCTACTGTTCCCCCACTCATCTCGTGCACCAATCGTCAGTGGCTTTTACCCCCATCTCCCATGTCTGTTAGTAAGTAAGTAAGTAATTTATATAGCACGTTAACTCTAACAACCTCGAACACGCTGCATGTGCTAGTAAAACAAAAAGTAAAAATGTTGTAGATGGCGTCTGTAAGTAGGTAAACAAAGTGAATTCCATTTGAAAGTGTTTGGCAAGTAGATGGACTGGAATGTCCAAAAGCACGGCTTCCGTGGGTTGTCATCTTGATCTGGATTCGAAATCGTGCGCAAGTTTTCCCTCCGTCATGTTTGGGCTCAAATACACTTTCTCTTGGGTTTTTGTTAAGGGCGTAGATTGCCCAGTAAAAATAGGAGGAAAGTTCTGATCTACAAAGACTACACCTTTAACTAAGCTTCCCCCCATTTTTCACTGGGCGCAAGCTGCGTTCACCAGATATAGGGATAGAAGCCACTGCCAATCGTCCTAATAAAAGTACAGTCATCAGATGGACTGCGCGAATCGTCTCATAATCTCCTGTAGCCCGGCCAGCCTCCGTGATTCATAGCGGTTGGCAGGCTGGTCGGCTGACGTGCACGGTTGATCGGGCTGATTCAGTAGTTGCCTTGCGGCGCGGCGCGGCGTTCTAGCGGCCAGGCGGGATCATCATCGTGTGTGTTCGTTCGAGTCGCATCTAGTCTTTGGTCCACTTGTCTGCAGCCGCAGCAGCAGGCCAGTCGACGCGGATGACTTCGTATCGAACAGGTGATTAATTTGCGTGCCGCGTTCGTCCGTATTCACTGGCTTCGATAGACTGACGGCAGGTAAGCGCTCTCTGCATCTGTACTCGATATCAGCTGCTGGCTGTGTCCGTATATTAAGCTAATATGTTCGACTGATATGGCAGTTTTCTGGAAACTATCCGGTTCGACTGACATAGGCCTACTGAGAAACGGAAAAAATGCAGAACTGAAGTCTTTAGATAGGCCGCTATAATTCACGCGAGAAAAAGGAATCCAGAATGTTACGTGCGTAATAAAGAAGTTGCACTTCAGTAGCTGCTGACCGCGTAATCGTTTAATTGTTTGCAGAAAGCGGACACAGAATGCAAAGAAAGTTATCGGCTGGACCGTCAGCGTATGCAGTCGATGAGGAAACTCGTTGAGAAAACTACGGAAACCCTCAGTACGGCACGACAGAGAACGAACATTGCAGGCAGCGAAAAAAACCGGTGACGTTCGTGAGGAAGAAAACGCGGAGTAAAAAGAAAAGGCTAAAAAAAGTTATAGAGAAAAATGTTCTCGCGAGGGACAGGGTAAAATTCTGCAGGAAAGCTGCGAGATGTAGGCTATGACGGGAATGGACATGTTTTCCCTCTAAAGCACCGAACAGACCAAAGAGAAAAGTGCGTGTGTAGGTCAAGCTGGGAAGGGAATCGTCGATGCGTAAAGATAAACGGCAATAACGACTGCATAATTCTGTGTAGCCGATAGCATCGCTGATGCCCGTCACGTATGTTGGGAGTCGACGAAGCACGGCTGCAGAGCAGGGCAGGGTCAGGGTAGGGTCAGTCATTGCCAGGCTGCCTGCAGATCTCTGCTGGTAGATGCTGGTAGCAAGTAGGCCCTGCTCTGCATTAGCATCTGTAGCACTGCATCATCACATGGGCTGTCCAGTGTCATCGGAGATCATGCAGTCAACTGCCGCAACATCATCCGTCCAGATGTCCCGCCGCCTTCCTCAACTGCATGGCTTAGAACGATGGTAAAAAGCGGATGTTACGTCAGGGTTAGGGTTAGGAATAGGGTTCGGAGATGGTTAAACTAATAAATTGCAGCTTGATTACAAAACGTTATCTGTTGCGACATCCGCAGATCCCCAGTCTGCTTTTTACCTCTAGGCTTTGGCTTATCTCGTGCGTCAGTTGCACTGGAGTCCAGCTAGATATTAAGGGGCAACTGACAACTGCCTCCAGTTTTTGGCTGTCGAAAAATGGTCGGAAGATCCCGCTTTTTTGAAGCACGACGACACCGCTGAGCAGCGATTTATCTCGTAAACTGTTTAATCAGCGCATTTTATTTATTCATTATTTTTGTACTGTTTTTGTAAAGAATACTTGACTATGTATTACTGTTTCTGCAGTGAAAATGAATAACGGAGATTATAATGTTGAAAAGGGGCATTGGACTTTGGCGCATAACGAAATCGTAGCTACATTTCTGGCAGCTCAGGGCCTAAGCGAAATTTCATTAAAATCATCTAACTTTCTGAGTAGGTAGCGACAGAAAAGAATTGAGAGATTGCATTACCTCCTTTCTTCAACGAAGATAAAAGTAAACAGATAAAGACGAACAGAGACTGCTGGTAGCTGGCTTGGAAACTGCGCGACGTGATTAATTGATGTCGCCGGACAGGAATGACTGGTGTGTCAATTTTCTGTCTAAAAACCAAAGGTCACAGTTCAGTTGTGATTAGGTAATCAATCAATTTTTTTCAGTGTCATAGTTCGTAATTGCACGCTGCCCATTTTCAGACGGACGTCCGCATAATATATGTCGGCACACGTCTGACGTATTTTTCCATAGTCAATTATTGTCCGCGGTAGCGACGACAGTATTGTTTTCGGCATCATCGCTAAGTTCTCTTTTTTTCGCTGTTTCACATCTTTTTCCACGTAAATACAGTAACTCGTAACACGCTGCTCTTAGCATGATGTAATTTTGACCTTGATGGCCTCTAGAAACCTATTGAATTTAAGTCAGAGCGCTAGATTTTAGGATTTTTCATGCACCGTTGCGAAAATGGGCAAACATTTGTTAGCAAGATTGCAGAAAAAAGTTCCGGGTGGATCTGCCTGAAATTTTTCGAAATTTTTCGCTTGGCAAAATATCCCCCTGGACATCTTCTTATATTTTGTATTCGTTGTATAATGCTACCTTTTATGCTGAATAAAATATCCCCTCTCCCGGATTCACGACGCGTTGCAGAGACGTGAGCCGCGGGCAGTACTTGGCTTTGAGCAAAATTTGGCCATTTATCAATTCTAGTTGATATTGTTTTGAGCGAGTTGTTCTAGTCACGCACGGGTCGCGGTGTGTGTTCCCGATGCTGGAGGGTGGTCCACTATAACACGACAGACAGATCTCAACGACTCGTATTGATCTATCATTACCCAATTCTTCCAATCCCACCCGGTCTTTCAGACATCCCGCCCGGGCCCGCTGGTCGGCCGGGCTGGGAACAGACCGCGAGGCGTGCGGACTCGACTTCTCGTGCACGCTGCTCGCTCCGACAATACAGTATAATACAATACAATACAATGGAGAATTTGCGGTCAAAAACTGACAAACAAAATGTCAGTTTAATCTAGCAGCGACACAGCGAAATCATGCACTTGTTGCTGATGTGGTATCTGTCCGCATAAAATATGGCTGCCGCATAAATAGTTGGTCTTAGTCGGCGCGGCTATTTATCTGGCAGCCGGATAAATAGCAACAGTAGGTCATATGACGTTAGCTCACTTGTCTGCAGAAGTTTAGAGCGACGCATAGACAGCTTCTAAGCTATTAGCTTGTCGGTCAGTTATGTATTACGCCGAAAGGCAGCAAATGAAGATTACAAACAACGAAAACACAGTAGAAGATGCTATAGAAACTGATGAAAATTGACGCGGAATGGAGGAGTCCTCGCGGACGGAATATTGTAAGCTCTGCACGTCTGCGTGTCGCCCGGTGTCGGTCGCCGACGCTGAAATCGGCCTACGTGATTTGCGCTGATTGCGAACGACAGCCGATGCAGCAGCAGCAGCTTTTATAGGCCTAGGCTTGCAGCTTGCTATAGCAATGCACTGGCTTTTGTCTCAGAGCGTTTTAATCGCGTGTTTGGTGCTCGTAATTCGCTGGCCACAACCACAACGATGATACGGTCGTTAGCGTAATCTGCTGCATTGATGGTAGCGCCGCCCTGGCGACCGAGTAGCGCGTGACGCGCCCCCCCCCCAGTCAACGACTGCTGCACCACGCCTGCGGTCTGACTGTCCGTCCGTTCGTCTGTCTGTCGTCTGTCGTCCGCTTGACATCGCGTTCGTTCGTAATGATCGGACACACCGGTGGAGGTCGTAGGTAATGAACACGTTTATTCGCCATAAAGACAAAAACAGACAGCAAGAAAAGACAGATATGTAGAGATAAAAAAAGTAACACCGCCTATCTAATAAAATCGTCCGTCATAAAACAGCCTACGAATTCACATAACACTCAAAATGATAAGTTACAAGTTTCGTGGCAGATGACTTGTTAATAAAAACCGAGCAACACATGCTATGGCAACAATATGACAGAAACGACATAAAACATTGCGCAGAATACAATTTCTTGACATATGCAAACGACGATAAAAATTAATTTTTGTTTGTTTGGCGACTGCAGTGCTGTCGATTTTTGGGCGAGCGTTCGTTGGCGCACCAAACGGGGCTGGCTATTTCCCTTAGGTGGGGGTCTCAGTGGAAAATTTCTTCCTCGAGCTGGAAAGTTTTCTTTTGGTGACTGAATATTAGTTTTGCGTGATAGAATATTGAATTATGCCCCAGAAAAAAACCTTTCCGTGACGCCCAAAAGGCAACAAAAATATGTTTTCGGCCGCCGGCGTCCTCGCTGCATGGGTGCTTACAAGGTCCCGTAATCCCGGTGGAAAGGGGGTTTTATCCCCTGTATCTCCGCGAGTCTCAAGCCAAGATGGTTGGGCTGATGCTCCCCTACCGTATGCGTCCGTGTTTGATGCCGCCAGCTCACGTTAACACCGTTTATCGTGTATTTTAACGCAACAAACTTATCATCCGACTACCAGGTTTCCACCGCGCAAACTGCCACTCCGCCAAACCTAGGCTTACTTCTCTACTGCATAAACGCACGATATTATACTGCATTATAGGCACGGATCAACGCAGATATTGCACGAGCTTGGACGCTTTTCAGTGAATATATTTTCACTAGAAGTTGCTTTGACCAAACGAACACGGGCAGTGACGGTACCCTCACCGATGGCGCTTAGCATCGAATCACTTCAGCCTTTTCTGAAAATGCCTATAGACAGATGCGTGTGATGGTGTGTGAATAAGATGGTGCTGTGATTTCGTTGAATTGTAGATAAGACCAGAGACCTCCGCACCGGGCCGTAGCGACCACCCAGCACGCGCGTAAAAGGGGTCGATCGTCGACGATGGCCGTTGTCAACCCAATGCTGAGTCCGGCGGCTATCGTTGTGGCGGCGCCACCGGCCGCTACCAGCGCGGCGGCGGCGGCTGCCATGGGGACGCCAGGGCTGGGCGGCGGCGCCGCGGGGGTGAAGGACTCACGGTGGCTGACTCTGGACGTCTGTCGCGAGTTCACGCGGAACAAATGTTCACGGAGCGACGACGAGTGCCGCTTTGCACATCCGCCGCCCAACGTGGAGGTGCAGAACGGCCGCGTCATGTGCTGCTTCGATTCCATCAAGGTACGTGCCTGCCGTATAGCACTTTCTCGTCCCAGGGTTCCATGCACGCCTGCTGGAAAGTCCTGCATTTTTCCATTGGTTTCCAAGCCGTGAAAAGTCGTGAAAAATAGGTTTGGTCTTGGATAGGCCTATAAATTAAAGCCCAAGGTTGTGGAAAATCCTGGAAAATGAAAATCCTCGATAGTTGATGAATTTAGCGGGGTGAGGGTATTCAAAATGAACAATGTGTAGCACTAGCGGAGTGAAATAAAATGATGAGAAAAATTTCAAAATGCTTGGCGTTTCGTACCCTTTATGCAGAACTTTGTGCATTGTACATCTGTATGTATACAATAAGTGTGCTGCTATTTGTCTTCATATCGGAGATCCCCTTTTTCCTTAAATTATTATCCAGCCCGCTTTGTGTAACAGTGTTCAGCAGATCTCTTGTAATGCAGAAAGTTTGTCCAACTAGTGGTTTCTTGAGCGTTATACACCGTGTCTCAATAAAAACGTGCCATTTTTATTTTTTGAATAAATCTGTGAAACAATGGCCGATTTTATTAATTTTTGGCAAGCAACATTATGAAGAAACTTGACTTAAATGACTACAGTTGAGCTTACCTCACCCTTATACTGTAGCTACACTACCTTGTGAAATTCCGAAGTCATAACGCGACAAACACGAGTAACAGCTATTATCACCCAGAAAGTCTTACATGTTACACCACATCATTTTTATCACAACGTGTGCTCAAAATGTTCTCATCCAGCACGAGCGCGACTCGCCAACAGCGCGTTCCATAGCCGCGGACCCAGAGCGGCTCATTCACTGTTGATGCGTGATTTCAGTTCGTCGACGTACGATCTTAAAACGAGTATGTTTGCTGTTAAATATGTAACAGATTTTCAATGATCTTGTGGTTTCAGTGGTTTTTTGAACCGACGCATGCGCTCTCCAGTACTAATTCATGTTGTAAACTGCCAAACTACGACTTCTGCATTTCACAAGGTAGTGTAGCGACAATATTAAGGTGACGTGGGCTAAACTAAAGTCACAAGTTTTTTCCTGATGTTGCATGCCAAAATTATCAAAATCAGCCAATGCTGCACGGAGTTATTCAAAAAAATAAGTGGCACGTTTTTTATTGAGACACGGTATACATTCATAGGCCTATGCTATATGATGTGAATTGCGTGGGCATTACTTACGGTAATTGCATGGCGTGGCGTGTATGTTCAATATGATATCAATAGATTATGCAGTCAATATGAGCGATCGTGCATCAATGCACATATACAGTTTCATGAATCGCTGAGCCAACCCGTACATTAAAAGACAGCGCTGCATGGTGTGGGATGCCTTCGCTGTTGCTTTTGCCGCAACGATGTTCGTTCGAATGCCGATAGCTGATTTACTTCTAATTCGAACGTTAAAGCCTATTTCTCACTGCCTAGACGAAGTTTCTGTAGCTTCGATGTAGAATGGGTTTTAGACGACCCAGACTTCGCTGTCGAACTTCGATATTCAGATTCCTAGTGACGGGCGAACTTTGAAGCATAGCTAGTATAGGCTTATCATAGGCGTCGTGGGTTAATAAGGTGGGACAGAATGTTGCAATTTTTTGACAGACAGTACCAAATTTCCGAGAAAGGAAATTATGGATGCTTAATATTTTAATTTTGCCCCCAAATTTTTTCTCTTCAAAATATGACGTTTTTGTCCAAAATTTTGCATCTTTGGACGACAATTTTTCGACAGGAAGAGGATTATCCGACAAATTTTCGCGACAGCCAAAAATTAAGGGTAGGCAGTTGTCCCTTTCCCCTACGTCCTCCTCTTTTTTCCCTTTACGACGTTATTGGCTGGTAACTTTATCCAATTGGTTATTGTAACGTTTTTTCCCGCTAGTAGCTAGACTACTAGTAGTGGGTGGTCAGGGTTAGAGTAGACGGACAGGCAGAGAGACGGACGGACGGACCACGCTGAGTGCATGGCGCAGCAAAGTGCAGGGAGGTCGCATAGCCTAATAATGATGAAGCTACTGCGGTCGACTGCGCGTGCTGTATGCCCTGTGAAGGTGACAGCGAAGGTCATATCTGGGTGAGCGATCTGAATTGGCGCGGTGGCTGATGGGTAGTTAGACAGGTGCGCGGCGAAACAATGCAGTATGTAAAGACTAAAGAAGTGGATTTATTGAGCTTACAGCTGCCATGATCTACGACGTGCTTTGATTGGTTGCTATACAGCTACCAGTGCGCAACTGCGCATGCGCAAACACTCGGGCTATTTATAGCATCACAGACTTTCAGCGCCTCCCCCCTCTCGGCATTTCTAGGACGTGTCAGTCACTCCGGTGTAGGTCACAAAAGGTTAAACTTATTTTTAAGAGCATCTTCAGCTGTGTCTCAGCTGATTGCATACTCGCTTTGCGATAAACAACTCCCAAGAACTCCGCGATATCGTATCGTGTTTTTTCAACTGCATCGCGTTAGCTTCAACTATACACTCTCAAGCCTGGCGTAGGGCTAAGGCTGTCCGCGGTAGCCGCGGTGACATGCTGCGATGTTTATAGCAATGACTTCAGCGTCGGCCAATAGCTATCGACTTAGCTGAGCCTGCTTAGCAGTAGCAGCATCCGGTAGCAGCAAGGCCCTATGTCGCAATGGTAAAGTATCCGAAAATCCGATTCTGTGACATTGACTTTTGACCCATGACCTTGAAATTCTTGCAGTTGACGAGTTACATGTTTTTCCAAAATTTCATAAACCTAAGTGCAGCGGTTCGTGAGTTATCGTGTTAACAGAAAAAAACGAGCAAAAAACTTTATGACGATGCTGAAAACAAAAAGGCCCAGCTGTCGCTAGGGAAGACGCACTACAGCCTATACAGTTCCTGTTGCATACTGACCTTCAAGGTCATCTAAGGTCGATGATTTTCATCTCATGTGAAAGGGCGTATGCGACTTTCTGTTAGTGATCAGTAGCAACCTAGGTCCTATCTCGCACCGTTTAGCCACAATATATCAGTGATGGTCAGACGGACAGACGACAGACAGACGACAGCGATGCCAAGGACGTACTCCAGAAGTCTCTGATCCCCCACGGGGCGATGTGGGCTGCCTTGCCGCGAACTTGAATTACTATCATTGGATTGTCGTTTCTGGCTTAATAGTATAACGGATAGGACGTTGGACTTGCGATCGCGAGGTCCTGGGTTCGAATCCCGGTCGGATCGCTGTCAAGTGTTTACCACCTGTATGGATGACTATCAGTGGACAGGTAAACCATCTCGGTATAAAACCAACACCAACGTCAACTCAGCCTTCCATCCCACCGGGGTAGGTAAATTAAGTACCGGTGTGTCTGGCTGGGGTTATGGCGGGGCGCGTGCATCTCTGTCGGGTGTGATTCGACATGGCAGGTGACGCTCCGTAGCCCTGAGATGGGTTTCTTATGAAGAGCTATACCGTTTAACCGTTAACAGTGAGAAGCGCTATAGCTGGAGTTTTTAACCTCTAATTAGGCCGCGGAAAAAATCATTGCTTGCGTTGTCAATTTTAAAGGCGGGTCTGAACCAGGTGTGCAGTTTATGAGCTGGCGCGTCGAGTTATGTTCTACTTTTACCGGCCAGACAGACGGACAGACAGCTACGGCTTCTGTATAAGCGTTATTTATTGAGACGACATATTTCGTCGTTCGCTTCTTTCGACTGTTGAGTTGAGTCTGACTGGGCGGTGAACCCAGGCCCCGCAGTCTTCTGTTTGCCCCCATAAACTCGCCAGCGGCAACAAAACAACAACTGCCCGGCATTCTTTCATCGCGTTCATGAAGATTAGTGCTGCGTTAATAGAATACTTTATTTTTATTTTTATGTCAACATTTTGCTGTAGCGTTCGCCGTTAATTCGTGTGCGAATTTCTGGCTTAATATTGATTCCCATTCCCGAGATTTCGGAGCGAAAGTACTATGACTGTCGCTTATAATAATTGCGACAGAAATACGTAGCTGACTAGCCGTCTCCCGAACACTGGAATGTGACTTGATTTTGCCGCGACAACTACGTTATCTTTCTGTAGTTTAATATTGACTATAGGGTATAAATAAGTAACCTATGTCGGCTTCGCGTTAATCCAATGCAGCAGGTCGCTGAACGCCTCCGATCATTTCAACTAAGCTTAATTAAAGGCCAGTTCACACGTACGACGCCGATGCAACTCAGTTGAGTTGGTTTAGGTGTGAGTTGGCTTTATGCGCCAAATGCAAATCGCCGAGTTTTGGTTTTTTCGTATCGATTCGAGCCGATTTTTTTTCGGCGAAAACGTGAGACCGGCACATCTCCATGCAGCGAGAAGGCCACTGTTGCTACTGGCGAGTGGCCTCTGTGCACGTAATAAAGCATAACATTGGTCTGTGACAATTTGTTGGACGCAGGCTTCGCCACTGTACTGCGGCCAGCCGCTACTGTCTGTCGTAGCTGATTTATGGGAGCCGCTGTGTCGACAACACGCACAATATCGGCAGATAGATAGTTCGACGAGCCAGCTTGCTGGCGCCGACTGCTTTTTCTTGCTGCGGTCAATTGCCGGTTCATGTGAGGTCTTGGGGATTACCGGAACATAACACAGCGATTTGGGTCCGCTATTCCGAAAGTTTGCTATTCCCGTCTAACCCTAATCTTAACCCAAACCTTAGCACTGTGGCGCGTATCTGCACAATGGACTTTCGGAATAGTGGACCTTCGGAATAGCGGGACGGTACCAATACAGCGTCGGCATTGTTTTAAGGTTGAAGTTTTTAAAGGTTTAAGGTTTAAACGGTATAGCTTTTCACGGGAAACCCATCTCAAAGCTCCAGAGCATCACCTGCCATATGAGATCACACACTGCACTCAACACAGGTGAACGCGCTCCGCCTTAACCCAAGCCAGACAAGCCGGTAGTTACTCGATTTTCCTGCCCCTGAGGGATGGAAAGCTGAGTTGGTTATATACCGAGATGGTTTGCCTGTCCGCATGCAGTTATCCATCCAAGTAGTAAACACTTGATAGCGAGTCCAGCATTCTACCGTTACATTGCCATGCCAAGCCTACTGGCTACGGTGTTTGTCGGTCATTTCTTACTGGAACGGTACTTTCGGCAAGCCTCTACGTACGTCGGCCCACTGCTGACGGTATGCGGCCATCCGCCTATCAATAAGCACTCGCCGACTGCACTGTGCAACCCTGATTATTTTAACTCTGAATTTTTGAACTAAAAATTGCCACATCGGTTGCCCTGGGAACGTTCAAGCAGATTTTTTACGCGTATTTTGTTTTCCAGCTAACAGCTCGTATGTGACAGACAGACGGACAAACGGACGGACAGACGAGACCCGTAATGCGGCCTGTTTGGACAAGCGCGTGTGTATCATCATCATCATCATCATACCGTGGGCTTAGTGTCCGTTTACACAATGAACAGTGGACATTACAGTGTTCGACAATAGACAAATAAAATCAAAATTAAAATTAAAAACGTGCTAAAAACTCGGAGAATAAAAATGTTTTGAGATGTGTCTTGAAACTG
>Ga0056128_1008497_pt1 | contig 12937 bp, 8 predicted proteins | sample WorMetLIZISLAND2_FD_71113 | JGI IMG/M metagenome (GOLD analysis project Ga0056128, IMG submission 71113) | Marine gutless worms symbiont microbial communities from Max Planck institute for Marine Microbiology, Germany - Olavius geniculatus... ...
ATATAAAATTTGACCGCATTAGTAGGCAGCACTATGCTATTGTATTTAATCAAACACGACGGGCGAGGCGGTCGTCGACGTTATAAAATAGGCCTAAAATGCAAATATGCCAAAATTTTACTCAACACAGTAAGTCTATGCAAAACGACGCGCAGAAACGCAATTTAGTGAATTTATTTAGGCTTGGGCATAATTAGATTCGACTGACTGACTGTAGGATTTTATTTACATTTGGTTCATTTACGGTCCGTTGCGGTCCGTTGTGGTAATTAGTCATACCCGTAGCTTAGGGCCACGAGAGCCAGATGCTTGTTTATGAACCCTGTTGCTAACCCTAAACCTAACACTAGGCCAGGTCCCGTCACATACAACCAGTCACGAGGATGCAGCCTTCTTATTCTCCCATCTGGATTTGCCACGTGAACTATTTTTGGCTGTACAGCAAACATTGGTACATCAGATCAGACCTTGGCCGACCCCATTCTCAGGGGCCGGTTACGATCACCAATTGGTGAAAATAAGTAAGAAGGTTAGCATCACTGAACAGTGATTTAAACCTTTGTCGCCAAGATCACCGATCGGTGGAAATAAGAAATAAGGTTAAAATCATCGATTGATGAAGCTTAATTGGCATTTGCATAAGTTCTACAAGATTTTTATAATATCCATAATCCTACTATTTATAACACCGTTATTTTTGGGCATCTAAGTAAGATGCTAAGATGCAAACTAGGTAGTAGGTACGTTATTATATACTCCAGAACCTATATGTTTGGCGTCGCTTTTAAACTGGTGCAGAAGCTACTCGCTGACTATTATAAATGGCTGAGCAGTGAAGATGCTAACTACCTCTCTTCCGTCGTTGTGGGAGCTTCCGTCAGATGTCATTACTAATGCCTTAGAGTCATAATTATGAACATTATTCTCTTAAAAGTTATTTGTAAACATTGTTATTTAATGCTGCCTATATACCAGTAGTCCTATTTTTTTATTTTCGATTACATGTTGGTTTGTGTTAGGCCTGTAGGCTATTAAAATTATTATAATGGTACTCCACCTTTACTGGTGAAAGGGCGTCGCGACCCTTTCGTGAGGTGCAAGGGACATGACGACAGTCATTATAGCATTGTGACTGTTGGCATAACATGTCTACACTTCACACTGTCAACTACCCGACTGGAGTCTGGAGTCTTCAGCAAGTTGAAGTTTGACTATCTACTGAAGAAGAAGAAGAAGAAAGCAGTAACCTAACTTCATGCAAGTTTTTATTCTGAACAAATTGTTTTATACACATATAACACATTTATCACAAAAGTACATAGGGTTGGGTATGTGTAAATATCACGGTTTTGCCCTGTCAGTGATTGTAGTTCACACGGCTAGTATCACCGATTGGTGATTTTAGCCTAGAAGCTTAAAATCAACGATTGGTGATACTAAACTTCTGACTTATTTTCGCTGATCGGTGATCTTAATCACTTCGCATTCTCAGTGTGCCACTTTTTTGCTTATGATGATGGTTGATTGTTTGTGAAATGACTGTGCTAGCCGGAGCAGTGGAAACGGCATCACAGTCAGCACACAAGACGACTCAGTATGAGAAGCTTGCTCAAGACCCAAGTGACGAGGAAGTGGAAGAAGATGTTGTTTTTCTGCAAGAGGGCGCTGTATTGCACCGTAACGGCTTTGCATCCAACAGTCATGACGAAAGCATATCAAGTGGAACAACTGTAGATGATGCGTCTTTAGAAGGATTGTTGCAGAAAGGTAAAGTGAGTTCAAAGAGACCGGCTGGAAGTGACTTTGTTCAAGTCAAAACAGCACGATGGCGTTGCAGAAGAATATTTAATCGTCGACGTGTGGCAGTCATCTTATTGATTCTTCTGCTAAGCCTTATCGCCACGCTGGTTTCCATTCTTGTAGCATATCGCACTAACCATTATGTTCTGCCCACCCTCAACTGGAAGAAAGAGTACAGTGACTATGGTAACTGTTTGTTAACTATTTATTTGGTGCTTTTTTCAAAAGTCATTAGTAGCCGTTAACACATAGTGCCTTGTTATGATAGAATGTCAGAACTTCAGTAGTCAAATGCACTGTTTTTAATGCTATAATTCTGCTGTACGAGTTGGTGGCGTGGCGTAGTGGTAATGCATTTCATCCGATCAATGAAGTTAATCTACGCTGGGCTGGGTTAGTACTTGGATGGGTGACTGCCTGCGGGCAGGTAAACCATCTCAGTATGTAACCAGCCGCCTAGGTCAACTCAGCCTTCCATCCTTCTGGGGTAGGTAAATCGAATACCTGCATATCTGGCTAGGGTTAAGGTGCGGCATGTTCACCTGTGTCAGGTGGCAAGTAACACTGTATGATCCCATACGACGGGTGACCCTCCGTAGCTCTGAGATGGGTTTCCTATGAAGAGCTATAGCATTTAACCATTTAACTTGAGGCATGATTTCAGTAGGTTGAACGGTCGATCGTGGTTACGTTTGCGCAACCATTCGTGATTTCTGAAAGCTGTTTGAGCTAACCAACGAACAGTATTCGCCAAACAAGTCAACCGACGCTAGTAGCTATTTACACTTTTTGTTTCGGCTTTAAAGCTATTAATAGAACATCGCGAAGCTGGCCAGTTACGACAGGAAATTCTAGGGTTACTAGTTTTGAGCCATTGCAGCCTGTAGTGGGCGTGGTCTGTTTGCATAATTAGCATTTTGTTAACATTCGTGATTTTGGATGGCTGTCGGCTGTTCACGAAATAATTCGTCGCCGACCAGTGAGTGGAGGTTGAAAGAGTTTATGCCGTTCTGACCTACCAAAATCATGCCTTTACTTTCTAATAATTAGCAAAAGGTCAGTGCTCATATGTATTGAAGTAGCTTAAACTGTTTTTCTTTTGGCCCATGTTTGATTACTGCTTTTCTGTTGTAAGTGGCACTTTTTGCAAATTTGAATCTTGTTTGATTACAGCACAAGTGGTCACCAGTGAATTGTGTGACTGCTAAAAGTTTTTCTTCTGTCCAGGTACTGAATCGTGCATTCGTCTTATTGATGTGGATGGTGATGGCAAGCTAGATATTATATTCAGTGTTGCACGATGGCTAAACACCACCATAGATGAACTCTTTCATGATAATTCCAGTCGGCGATCATTCAGCGAAATCTGCCTACAGCGGGGTCGGTATACTGCACAGTTAACAAGAAGATGCTGAGTTCTTGTTCATTTTCATTGTACTGTGTTAATTTTAATGAAGTTGACATTTTGTAAAAAAAGTTTTTGATGACTCTATGTCACAGTGGATTATCGCACCTACATGAAGAGACCTCACTGTGTTAAAGATTTTTAGGCATTATCCAACTTTAGCCCCAACTGGGGCTGGACTTTTTTGGGGTCATTTATTACAAGTATAATAATTATGTTCATAGCTGAATAAGCCTCAACACAGTATTTTTGCGGCTCATTCAGTTATGAACATATATATAACCTCCAGGAATAGCCCCAGAACACTTATTATGTCGTTTATTTGTAATGTATTTGTGTTTTTGCCCAAAATACCTATCCTTTTTTTCTATATAGGCCCCATCAAAAACCTTCTTTAGAATGACGCAATCCAGTAAGCTTGTAGTTTCCATAGTTGAATACGTCTATAGAATGATAGCTTTGCTCTTATATATAACCTCCAGGAATAGCCCCAGAACACTCATTTGGTCGTTTATTTGTAACTTATTTGTGCTTATCTTGGGCTATTCCTGGAGGTTATATATTATTAACTCAGTATGGCCATTATCATGGAGTCTACGTACCTAATTTTTGGTTACGTAATTTAAAATAGTGGCATTATATTATAACATGACTATGTTAAATATTTGTGGTTTTTATAGTGTTTGTTGGGGCTAAAAGATTCGCCCCATCTGGAGCTAATCCTGGATATGGCTGATTTTTATTGTTGTGTTTAATGTCTTTGTTTTATTTTGTCTGTGAATGGTATATTTTGGGTCTCATGTATTAACAAAGATGATAGTTAGTTGCTAGTGCTTTCTATGCCACCTTTTTTGGGCTGTCAAATGTGTTTTTGCTCTTATCTGTTTAATTAACTGTGATCAGTATCGTTAATGTCAGTGATGAATACCCCTTGTCCTTCAATAGACAGCATTCAGACATTGGTGACTGGCTGGAGGATAAGAGGACAGAGTATTGGAACTGCCGTTGCTGTTAGTTACATATGCACACTTTGGATTGGCAGTTCTTACAATTTTAGGTTTAGGTTGATTTTAGGTTTTATGTTTGATAAAGGTTAAACTTTTTGTTCTATTATCATGTGTACGTACATTGCCTGGAAAAGCCGTCCTTAAAATGACCTATACTGTGTCAGGTGGGACGTAAAACCCTACTCACTCTCTCGCTCTGCAATGAATAAATAAACAAATCAACTAGTTGTCAATGAACAATAGATATCGCCTTTGCTGCAGTAAATTTACGATTACTTTGGTGGTCATTGTTATTTAATGTACTTCTGTTTCAGGAGAAACGTATCCGTGCTTGGGCGCATTGATAGCACTGCGTGGCAATGACAGCTTGGTATTGTGGACAATGAAGACCCATGCCTGGATGCTTGAGCTCGATTGTGGTAACATTGACGTCAATAAAGATGGACAAATGGACTGCATTGGCACCGGCCGTTTTAGCACCATTGTCGCATTCGATCCACGAAACGGTACACACTTCAGCCAATGCTGGATTTCTTGCTTTGTCTATTGCATTGCTAACTTGGATAATGGAAAAACTAAAACAATTCTTTTAATGCCTTTTCGCATTGTGCAGTTATATTTAATATTTTTGCTTTGAGGTTATTATTTGAGTATTTAACTTGTAATATTTGAAGCTTTGGTCTCAATTTTGAAATACTTGTAATTTTGGTATGGTATTTATTTTTATACTGCATTTCATTAATTAGTGAATCCCAGTTTTCTGTGAAGTCACATAACTAATGCCTGTAAATTTTTTTATAGTCACTTTTTATCAATTAGTCAGTCTCTGCCAATGTTATAACTAAGTGCTGTAGTGTGATGATTGATGTATTTTCTGGGCAGTGGGAAGTAATGATTAGTTAGTCAATTAATCACTAAAAATTAATGAAATAAAATTTTTGATGGATTAAAGTTGATTAAAATTTTGGATTTTTAACCGGCTAAAGTGACAGATAATCATTGTTTGTAGTCTAGTTTTATTTTGCGTAAGACATGTCATCAAGATTTGTACTTGTATAATGTTAGTTTAACAGTCTGCATTTCATGAGCTTTGACTACACAGTTTTTTTGTAGGCAACTGCATCACTTTTTCGACTTTGCTTTAGTTTTCAAAAGAAAACAACAACCAGTAGTTGAATTCTGCAGCTTTTGTGGGTATTTTTGCTACAAAAATTAATCGAAAGTAATCGTTTAATTTCTTAAATTAATGCATCAGAATTGTTTTTAGTTTGTAGCAGCCATAGTATTTATGCACTTAGGTTCCGTGTTCTGGGAGGCGAAGTCGGATCATTTTGTGTCGACGTGGAGCAGTTTCAACGTTGTCCTGATGCCTGACTTCACTGGAGATGGAGTTCCCGAACTAATCACAGCACACAGCGCTGATCCTAAGTTCCCGACTGAGGTAAACAATTTTTGAGTCTGCTGTCTGCTGGTCACTCAACAAGCTAACAAGTTTCCACTTCAAGTTTGCGATATCACTGCGGTCGATTATCAACATACTTAATTCAGGGAAAATAAGATAGGATGAGATATTTATTTGCTGAAACGCAACCAGCGCCAGTTGTAATAAATTGATATTTAATTCTAATCTGGCTAAGTGGTGCAGTATAGTATTTTTTTAGATAAGGTTAGATTTGTTGGTATTTAGCACTTCAGTGCTTGCTTTTCCATAATTCCAAGTACTGGTGTGAAAACATTACTGAAAGTTTTCTTGGCTGATGTATATAAACTTGTAATGCTCTTTAATTTTAACTGTAAATTGATTCCAGATTGACCTGTGGCTTGTTGTTTTTAAGTGGGGAGCTTTGGACAGACAAGATCCATAGAGAAGCCTGTTAGAACATCCACAGAAATAACATAGAACAGTGATTAGAACCTGTGTCTGTAGGAGCGTGAGCACTCTGCCGGTCGACTGATTCTCTTGGATGGAGCAACTGGTAAGAGCGTTGGTCGCTATCTTGCCATGCCCGGTGGTCTCGAGACTCGCATGTCACCTAGTCTTCACATGTTGGATGATGGCTCAGTGTACATTCTCTTCGGACATGGTGGAGAAACTGTTCCAGGTAGCATTACCAGAGTTCAGGCATGAAGATGATGATGTTATAGCTGATTATGGTGGTCAGTTATTAGAGCCCACAGTTTTCCACATGCCATTGAATTTTCAGCCGAGCCACAAAAATTTCTCATTTCTGCAGAATTCCTACGTTTTCACAGAATTTTGTGGAATTAAGTACTGGCTGGTACTTTTATTTTACAATTCAGATCCAGGTTTGCAAAGCTTCCTGCCATAAGTGCCAGTAGTCATAAATTGACTAAATAAATTTTCTGCTGATGAGGTATAATAAATGATCACTGAACGTTTGATGGGCACATTGATATACATTTAAATACTATTGCAATAATGTATGCAATGCATATTCTTAACTAGAAAGCAATCAGAATGATGAGTGGTCCATGGTGTTCTGTGGCATTATATTTGATTTTTGTTTACCACTGAAAGAAGGAGTTTTCCAGCAACTGTAGTTTATAACGCAAAGTTAGTTTTGCCCAACTCCGCATACCAGCCTGCTTGTTTGAGGTTAAGGCACGGGGTGTTTACCAGTCGGCTGGTAGGACTGGCAAGTAACTGCGTGATTCCATATGGCAGGTGAATTTTCCTAGTTCATAAAGAGCTCTATATGCAACCCCCATTTCTTCAAATAACTCGAGTCAAAGTCTTGTGGCCAGCTGTACTTTACAGGCTTACAAGTGACGTTGGATAGTCAGTCACAAGCATTATGTGACTCGCTGATTGAACTGTTGCACACATACAGAGAGAGTTATCATTATTTTGTTGCAGTGAGGATATTACAATGATGATCAATTGGTTTTATTGCAGGAGCTTTTCTGACAATTTCAGTTCCGGATTTCTACCGCTATGTGAAACAGTTGAATTCGGATGCCGACGTGCCAAATACGTCCGGAAAGTACGACCAGTGGAAGTCACTTCCTGCAACTCAGAATGAGTTTGTCCATGAGATCTACAGGTCTGGTCTGTGCTGTTGTTTGCCGTGAGAAATGCAGTCCTCAGTGTACTTGTTTTTTGCTTATCAACTATGTAGACATTTTCCCTTTAGTGCTCCAATTCTGTTGATTTGCTTGCTGGACTGTACAATTTCTGTCATAACAATTTGCAGGAGTTTACTTGTTGGAACCAGTCCGGTTTGCTGCAGTTGTTGAAAATTAAATGTCAAACAAAAGCCACATGGTTGTATATACACCATGTCCCAAAATTAGTGGCACCCCTACAGACAAGTTAGTGTAAAATCGTTAATATCTAATAGATTTTTACAAAATTTGAAACAGTTATTGAGACAGTCATTCTGAAGTTGTGTTTAAAGTTTGAGCTTAAAGTGGCCAGTGGCCACCGTTGGCCTCAAAACAAGCTCTTAGTCTAAAGCGGATACGCTGCTGCTAGCTTCCTTTGTCGATAACAATGTATTGAACATATCTTAATGTAAACAAACTCTGGTGTTATAATGACGTTACATCGAGCACACATGGTAAAGTGCGTACGTCATAATGGGTGTGATAGTAAGTAATGTTAAGATAGTGCAGTGTACGATATTTTGTTGAAATCTATGAACTACAAACTGAATTAGGCATGGTTGAAACAGGAGTGCCACTAATTTTGGGACACCGTGTATCTGTGTCTATCTGCATTTTCAACTCTATACTAGGACAGAAATTCATGTTTCTGCTGCTGTTTTTTGACATGGTTGTAACTATTTTTAACAAATTTTAGAGCTAGGTTCTTGTTTCGTATTTTAAAATATTGTGGTGGATCTGGTGTTATGTGACGCTGTTTTGTTTCTAAAGATTTTCTGCTACATTCATAATATTTCTGAGTATTGATTATAAAAAGCTTGTTTGTACAGCACATAAGGGCACCATTAGATAGCCCTTACCTTACCTTACCTCTGGGGTGGTCAGGCTGTGACACCTGCCCAGCGCTGAGGCTGTATCAGCTCGGCCCAATGCGCATCCCCAAATGTAACCATAAGGTTACAGGTAACGGCCATGAAGCAGTGGACAGCTGTGAAGCCGTAGTTGGCCATGAAGCCGAAACCGGTGTGAAAGTCGAAGACTAACCAGCACATGAGCACTAGTAACTTGTAGCAAATCTACTGTCACAGGTTTGGTCAGCTCTTAGTTAGCTCCTACCCTCCAGATTTTAGAAATCTTTCACGTCATCGGTGCGAAGCCCCACCACCGCGACAAGGTGGTTGACCTCGGTGGGGACCATTGGATAGCATTGTTCTCATAAGCTGGTGCAATGTGTTTAACCAGACTCTGTGTCATTATGATGTAGAAGTGCCAAGTCCGGCGTGATGATTCCGTCTATTTGTGTGGACGTAAACGCCGACGGTGTTCCAGACATTTTGTTGTTGACATTCGATGGACATTTAGCACTGTACAACGGCAAAACTCTGAAGCCGATTTGGATTGCCGACTTCCATGGAATGCAGTCGTACAGGTTAATGTGTTTTGCATCACATTTTGTCCACTGCATGACATCCAGTGAGTTGTTTGACATCGTTGTGGAATAGATTTTGTGCAATGCTGGGAGTATTGTGCGACCCAAACAGTTTTGAATAGTTGTATTGAGTGTTTTTGTCATGTTAGCACATGATTGACTGTCACTGACCGATTGCTGAATTTTGCTGTTCTTTTAACCCAGCATTTTTATTACTTACTATCTGACCTTATCTTATCTTGTAATGTACATATATCATTCTGCATCACAGATTTGAAGTTTATTGTATATTCATCGTAGCATATCATATATCACATCATGATGAACAGATTATCATGATGTAAGTGCAAAACACACTGCAAGAACACATTACATATATTAGTTAAAAACGTGAAAAACTAAGAAATGCAAACTGAAAAACAAAATGAAAAACTGCAAAAAGCATCGTATATTGTTCATATTTTTTATAGGTTTTATTTTGCCAGTTTCAGTAGCAACGAACGTTTGATAATTGATCTGCTCATAAACAGTACACTTTGTGAAGTAGTGTTGGTTGCAATTGCGTCTTGGTTTGCATGTTGTCGTGACATTGTTGAGTGGCTGTTGGTGGTTGCAGTTCACCGGCACCGGGATATTTCAATGACGATGACACTCTGGATTTCATGCTTCATTTGAATCACGGCATCTATCCTGACTACGACTATTCAACGGTCTGCTACAGCTTATGCTCTGCGCTTGCTTTTTAGCCGACTGCGGTTGAGCATGGTACAGTTGTTGATATAAACATGGTTACAATACACAGCATATAGGAAATTGCCAGTGCCCTATCCAATGGTACCAAATAACCGTGGTTTAATGGAATATTGGAACTCCCCATTCACAGAATTTAGTTAATTTGCGTGTGTGAGTTAAGTTTTTTAATGCACGTTAATTTATTAACGTGTTGACGCATTAAGTAAATGCGTTAATTTGACAGCTCTATAAACAAGTGGGACTGGGTTTATCGTCGTTGTCATTGTTGTTGTTGTCCATGTCATTTGCGTCATTTGTGCCTCCGTGGTTTGTAGACTGTTGTAGTAGACGGCAGCACTGGTCGTGTGATCTGGTCTTTTAACACCACAAAGTCCGAGATGTCGTCAGATCTCGTAATGAGGACCACCGAGTCACAGTTGGATTTCTTTGTGTTTCGTGCTAAAGGCCAGCTGCTTTCTGTCCCCAGCAGTACTGCAAAGCGGGTAATACGCCATGTCTTAAAAATGTGCCAATTTCATTTTTTGGTATAACTCTGAGAAACATTTGAGGATTTCGATAATTTCTGGCATGCAACAGAATGTTGACATAAATGACTATAGTTTTTGCCACCTCAAATTATATTGTTGCTATACTGCTTTGTGAAATTTAGAAGTTATAGTTTGTGGAAATTGTTTGCCAAAGATGTTCGAAACCGGACAATGTTTCGTCGTGGAGTTATTCAAAAAATAAAAGTGGCACATATTTTTTGAGACACAGGGTGTAGTTGCTGGCATTCTGTTAGTTGTTCTTTGGCACAGTGAGTATTCTATGCCTTACTGCTGTGTTTGTTACATTTCCCTAAGAAGGGTGTTATATTTTTTGGCATGTTGTTTGTTTGCTTGATGTTTGTTTGTTTTTCATAAAGATTGAAACAATTTGGGTGAAATTTTTTTGATTGTTAGGATGCGAATAGGTTTGGATATGGATCCGGAAACTTTCTAACCAACGGATGCGTATGGCAACTACATTAATCCCTTGTATTTGCTAGGTGGCGTTACATCACTGATATTTGCGATTTCCGATTGTTTTCTATTTGCATGTGCTTCCAGCCTGCCTGTGAATGTGCTTGGCATGTGTTAGAGTTAGGGTTAGGGTTACGGTTGGGTTAAGGTTAACTAGGATAAGTGTGCTTGACACATGTGCAGGTGAAACGCGAGGATATGTCATATGATAGAGGATGGACGTCAAAACCACCGCCACCACATTCGCTTAATCATCACCACATGGGCTCGTTTGGCTTGAGGCCGTTCTTTCAGCCTAACATGAGGTCATGGTCTGGACGGCATCCAGGACCAATGATGAGTGACTATGCCTACCAACAAGCACCTGCTAGGCGCAGATCACCTGCTGGTCGCGGCGATTTCTACGGCAGTTCTTACGACGATATTTATCCGGAATACATGCAGCCATATGAATATAACAACGAATGGGCGACTAACCATCGCTTACCATTTGATGACAGAGAAGGCATCCGTGACAAGGCAACTGATCACGACGTTCATTCCAAGTTCAGCCTGCCAACGACAACCATTTCTGCTACTTCAGGTGATTGATTAGCTTGAATGTTGAAAAACAGTGTCAAGTTGAATTGTTCTGAGTAGACAGTTGTTCTGACGAAGGCAGCAGCGGTTGCCGAAACGTCAACAGAAACAATAATAAAATGTTGTAATTTGGTGAATATTTATTATAACTTAATAAGTTACATTTCAACCTATGAGTCTATTCAAAGATGTTCTGAGTCGGGTTGTTCCATTGTACACTACAATACACAATCAGTTTATACAGCTTAGAGGCACAAGAAGTTTCTAGTGCACTGTAGCACCATCGAGATTAGTAAAGAGCAAAGAGGAAGTGTTTTAAAATGTCAGCAGAGGAGAGAATCGTAGCTCTTTAAATCAAATCTCTTAGATGGTCCGGCCATGTATTCCAGATGCTAGGTCTGGTCCGGAGACAAAAAAAAGGAAACTCCATGCTTATTGGTACTCGACAACATGATTCCATGAATTTCTGATCTTTATCTTCGCTTACTGATTACGGCCTAGGGTTGTTGTTTTATGGTGATAATTAAATTATTCAATTACTTATTTTTACTCAAGAAAAAGAGGTTACATTTTTTACTTGAAATATTTGTTTAGAAGTCGCATATTGAAACAAAAATTGCATTTATCATTGTTGTGGTCATTTCTATGCCGTAAATTGTTAAAATGCTTATTGTTATTGAAATTAAGTGATATATTAACTGGTCAGTGTTATTTATTAGGACACAGTTTATAGCTGATGTATTGACATGTAATGTCAGGCATGCTGGCTGCAGCAGAATCTGGCTTGACGGCCTGCAAGCAAGACTTGATTGATGCATCTGTTGTTGGCACATTTATTGTCAGTCGACACATCGAATGTGCTCCGTTGCATCTACATCAAGACATGCCCGTTCCGTTCCAATATCGTAAGCATGTCCATTTTCCAAACTCAGTTTGTTTGTGGCAACATTTTGACTGACATTTATGTTGTTGCGAAACTCTCATATTTTGTGCGGTGGTCATTGCTATTATGCTCAAATTTTGTAGTTTGTTTTTATACTGTTTTTCAAAACAGTATAGCAGTATTTTTTAAAAATATGTTGCTGTAGTTTATAAGTAGACTTTATCATTTGGTTTATAAGCAGTCGACCTAGCTGGCTGGCTTTGTACCGAGATGGTTCACCTGCCCGTTGACAGTCACCCATCTAAGTACTAACCCGGTCCGGCATAGATTAATTTTGTTGATCGGATGAAATGCATTTACCGCTATGCCAAGCCACCAACCAGCTGCTCGAACAATTGCTAGAAGTTTGCATTTTGAAACCCTGGTGTTACCTGGCGTTATTGTAGAGAAATTGGCAGGTTAATAACAAACGTTTAAAGAATGTTATTTGTGTAATGGTTGCAGCAGTAGGAAAAGGAGCAGCAGCAGCCGCATATATTGCCGCCACTGCTACTGCTGTTATGAATTAATGCTTCTACATGCCGAGGTCAAGCGAGACCAAAGGCGAATTGGTTGTCTGATGATGGCAGATTTCATTGTTTTTTTTGTAGAATTTCCTGAGGCAGAGAAGCAGCGTGAGGAAGATGGTACCAACAGGCAGCAAGGAGCTCAGCTGTCTGGTAGTAAAGAGGCGTGTGTTCTTCTCACTGCAGATGGGAGGACTACAGGTAACCACATTATTGCAGCGCTGTCAGTTTCTAGTCTTGGTCTTCTTTTGCTCAGGCATGTTCCAGGCAAAGCCTATAGAGTAAAACTAGGTCGTGCCACGCACCATTTCCGGTTTAGTCGTGGGCGCCATATTGATTCCACTTTGTGTGTTATTGGTAGTTAACTAGTTGTATAGTTGTTGTAAGC
>Ga0056128_1008498_pt1 | contig 12936 bp, 3 predicted proteins | sample WorMetLIZISLAND2_FD_71113 | JGI IMG/M metagenome (GOLD analysis project Ga0056128, IMG submission 71113) | Marine gutless worms symbiont microbial communities from Max Planck institute for Marine Microbiology, Germany - Olavius geniculatus... ...
CCCCCTAGGACAGAACCCCCCCCCTCTGTCGGCAATACGTGTCTCACTCAGGTAAACTAAAACTACCATTTTTATCTTAGTTTGCAAATCTTGTATCCAACATTTTTTGGCTTAAATTACGTACTTTATATTATACATACTGTTATTGTGTTGTTTCCGTAAAATGGCCTACACTGTTGGAAATTTGTTAACTAATAGCATTACAGTTCGCAGTCTTAGTATAATGCGAATAAGCGTAGCCAGTACCAGCGTGTTAAAATAAGAAAGGACAATAATAAATTTACAATTAGAAATGCAGTGTTGATTCAAGCAGTGCAATAGTAGACACGTAATTTACTTGCTAATTTTATCCAGCCAAAAATACGTGGGGCCTACAGCAATTTATACATAAAGCAAGCAGTGTAAAAGGAAACCTTAAAACATAAAACAATCTAAAAAAACATGCAAAAAATTATAAACTAAACACGGTATCTACACGAATGCGATCTTTCATTTCGTTTTGTTTGCGGCAATTGTGTCGACCGATAACTACTGTGACGAGCAGCGGCAATTGGGCCTAGGGCGCTTGACTCAAAGAACACTGTCGTCGTCCAGCAAAAAATCTCAGTGAGTAGTCTACTCGTTTTACGCGCAACAGCAGCCACTGCTGTAACGCGTCTTACCATCGCAATTCTGTCTGTCCGTCTGTCCGTCTGCCTGTCACACGGGTGATTCAGTCAAAACGGTGCAAGCTAGGATCATCAAATCTTCACCGTCAGCTGCCTGAAAGACTCTAGTTTCAGGAACCGTAAAGCTTTTCCATAAATTCGGAAATAGTCACCCTGAACGAGGGCTCTAAATGAAAGGGGGGTGGGAAAAATTTGCGATTTTAGCCGATAAGTCGCTGTATCTCAATAACGGTGCGAGATATGGGTTACTATTAATCACTAATAGGAAATCGTACACTGGCTTTTGATTGCCACGGAATTCAGTGACCTTGGATGACCTTGAACGCCAAAAGTAAAGGTTTTTAATGGATTTTTGGCGATACGGCGTTGGCAGAGCGAGATAGATGGCGCCCTCTGGTGAGTACAAATATAACACTATAAGGCCTACATATTTAGACGCAGGTCGTCTGGCGTCCTCTGTCGAGTGAATTTGTTTTACTGCGCTTTCTTTGAAACTGTAGCCAAAAGCCGTACGGTGGAGATCTAAGGATGAAGTCTACGGATCACTAGCGTACGACGGTGCATCGCTGTTGTAAATTCCCGTTTACGTTAGCAGGGCTTTTCTTGTTTTTTGCTCCTGTGCCATAGCGGCAAGCAGAATGTTCAGGTGGTACATCAAAGCTCACCAGTAATTATCGGCTGCTCAACAACTGGAATTGCAACGTATATACTAATGTTAAGTCAGAAAAATGCGTTTCGCACATGTTCGGTACTGGTCGAGTAGTGTGTGGGGGGGGGGAGTTAGGACGGGAGGTGGGAGTTTATGCTTACAGCGAACATCCGACAAACCGTCATATTTTGAAAACGATTAACAGCACTTCAATGACATAAACTGTAATCAGCGCAACAGTCGAAATGATTTCGTTTTGGAATTAGGGTTATGATACATTATGTGATTGACAGTAGTCGCCAGTATGCGGAGTCTATTTAGCAGTGTCGTATCATCTTAAATTATTTTACGCTTGTAGTCTTGCTTACATTACGCGGACATGACAGAACGCTGTCGATCAGTTATGGGGGGGGGGTTCTGTCCGGAGGCGCTGAAATCGCGAAACTTGACAACACGGCACCTGCAGATCGCAGTGGTAAACATCGCGAGACTTGTTTTTATGTGCGAATATCTGTTCACAGAATCTTTTTCTGCGTGGCACGTAGAACGCGAAATGACGGCGAAAAGCGGATAAAATTTATCACGTATAACGGGACAAAAACACTGAATTAACTTCGACGTGATGCACGCCTACTCAGCAGTAAAAGACAAGTGTTCCGTTACGAAAATGTCAGCTAAACAGCGTCAAATAACAAAAAAATACGCTAAACGTTTCCACCGTACTTGTAGAAGCATATGATATAAAAGTTGACGCACAGCTTGAGTTCAATAGAAACACAAAATCAAACTTCTGATGCTGACGTCGTCCCTGCTGACATGGACGCCTGATCGACTGGCTTCGGCGTCGTCCTCGCTGCTGCTGCTGCTGCTGTCGACACGCGGCTGTAGGGACTACGTACGAGCGCCGAAAGCAGCGGCAGACTCACCAGACAGTGAACGACGTTCTGGACGTCCGCATCACTTCCATACGTTTCTTTCCGACCGATCTTATTGGTGCGCTTGATAATGGTCTGTGCGTATTGGCACCGGCAACCGGCAACCACATGCAGCGTTGCTGTAGTAAAGTACAGTACTTGCTATAGCGCTTCTTTCATGAGACGGACTCAATGCCAGAAGCGCTTTACAATCTTGGAAGTGGCAGCTGATTGGCATGAGCTAATGATACCGCAGCGCACTATGCGGCCATCCATTGCCCGCGTCAACGAACAACTGGACTCACGGTTTGCAGCAAGCAGACATACCATCACCCCAATCAGCCACACCAGGCCTTCACCCTGTAGCCTGTAAGCTACTACTCATTTCCCGTCCCACGGAGGGTAGGAGGCTGAGTTGGCCTGAGCACATACATGTAGTATATAGGTTAGCAATTTGCTCAAGGTTGCTTGCAAATGACAACACTGAGAATCGAACCGCAACCTGAAAGTTACAAGTCGACACTAAGCACTAGACACTTGCACCTACACAGGCAGGTATAGGTGTGAACAACTTGCCCTAGGCTGTAACCTGGTAGTGCATCGGCTGGGCATTGAACCGTGGACCTTCCGGTGTCGTATCCAACGCCCTAACCGCTGAGCCACCAAGCCACCTAAATGTGCTGAAATGCCGCCACTAACACTTCCTTACAGTTTAAAATTGCATATGTCGATGCGAACTGCTGTAGCAGCTGCTGCACTTTCTTAGTTTTTCTGGAAGACTTTTATGCACATATCTGGTGCCACGTTGTCAAGTCTCGCGATGTCCACCCTTGGCGCCGCGATGTCAGGTCTCGCGTTTTCCACCCTTGCGATCTGCTGCCACGTTCTCAGGTTTCGCAATGTCCACACTTGCTATATGGCACCACGTTGTGCAGTTCCGCGATGTCAGTCCCCGCGATTTTGATGGTCTCGCGATGTCAGGTCTCGCGATTTCAGTTGCTTTTTCTGTCCTATTACCCCGTCCATAAATGGGGTTCTGTCCTGGAGGGGAGTTATGTCCGGGGGGTCGGTCATCATTTTTTGGAGTCTGGACTCCTCACGTTCATTGAAACAATCCCTAACATTGGCCATACATTCTAAGTACTACTCGTATTTCGCTATGGCTCGTTCACAGCTCGTCTAATAGACAAGACCGGCTTGCAACCAGCCACCAATTCATTCGTTCTGCTCGTGGTTTGTTTTCTCGGTCCATACCGGCGTTTACACCTTGTCGCGCGGACCGCATTAATTCTCTTAGCCTAACCCCCACCCTTTACCATGCAGTGTCCATCGCTTGTACGATGTTGACCTTGGCCATTATTCGTGGCCGACTGCCTAATTTAAAACTGTCAGTTTGCCCTGGAGGCCCAAAGTTCTTTCTGTGGAGGGAGGTTGCTCATGAAACTTGCTGATTTTGACCAAAAGTCAAAGACCAAGATTAGTAAGATGAGACACAAAAACAGCAATATTATTATTCAGCCGGTACAGTTTTACGCTCAAAGACGAAGTCAGCAGTCAGTCACAAGGAGTAAACCTGATTCGGCGAGTCTCGCCGACATTGTACGCTTTATAAATGTATTACTTAAACCTACAACTCCATTTTACGCGCGAAAGTGGCCACTGCTTTTGGCCATCGCAATTCTGTCCGTCCGTCCGTCCGTCCGTCACACGGGTGGATCAGTCAAAAACGGTCCAAGCTAGGATCACCAAATCTTCACCGTCGGCTGCACGGAAGACTCTAGTTTCAGGAATCGTAAAACTTTTCCATAAGTTCGAAGGGGGTCACCCCGAACGAGGGTGCTAAATGAGAGGGGTGGGCATAATTTGCGATTTTTAGTCAATAAGTCGCTGTATCTCAGTAACGGTGCGAGATAGGGCCTAGGTTACTATTAATCACTAATAGGAAGTCGTACACTGGCTTTCGATTGGCGCCGAATTTAATGACCTTGAATGACCTTGAACGCCAAAATAAGGGGTTTTATGGTTTTAGGCGATTTCGGGCTGCGACACAAGTCTATATATCATTCACAAGGTGGCGCCACGGAACTACGTTATGCGATCCAGATAGAGAATATGGTATTTGTATATTAACTTAGCGTGAACACACTAATTTTTTTCTAAACTACTGAACCGAAACTGCTATAGGCTTTCGCGCGTCTCGTGAGCATTAGCTCAATTTTTTTGTTCCAATACCTAACTCAAATTAGTAACTAAATCGTAGCGTGTGACTACATTTTGATTGTAAAACGTGTTAACGAGTCACTTTGTCGCAGTCGTCTAATGTCAGTGATGCAACGACAAATGTTCGGCATGCAACTTTATTGTAGATGTACCTCGCTAAGCAATTATTTATAAGGGCCTGCCGATTCTGTGGTGACTGGAGAAACTTAATCGTATGCAGATACTAAATGCGAGTTTCGAAAGGCGCGAGTTTCGTTGTGCAGAGAAAATACGAGCGTAAATTGTTTCATGTCTACAAAAGATTTTTTAGGTTAATCTACAGGCCTGAATTGCCTCTTGAAACTCATGCTTAGTATAGATAGGCCTATGATCGGTTAGGTTTTGTAAAATAAAATAGATTGTGGTCGACGACTACAGCATAACCACGCCACAGCCCTATGAATGCACGTTGCGTTGGCATCAAGAGACATCATTGAACCTCCTGGACGTTAACTGAAAATGTCCCAGGGGAAAACGTCCGCGGTTGACAGGTTTAGGGTGAAATGTCTGTCTCCCATCCAGCTACCGTATATTACCAACACTAAGGTCAACTCAGCCTTGCATCCTTCCGGGGCGGGTAAATTGAGTACTGGCCTGTCTGGCTGGAGTTAAGGAAGTGCACGTTCACCTGCGCCGAATGACAGGTAACATTCAGGTAACATTGTGTGATTCCATATGGCAGGTGACGCTTCGTGTCTCTGCGCTCGAGTTTCCCAACTTTTACTTCATGGCTTGTAATTGAGAAAGCGCATAGGCCTCGCTGGTATCGTCAGATGTAGTTTGTGCTTAATTTCCACTGGTGCACGGTAGGCCTACTACTGCAGTCGGTCTCCAGCCATTACGTGCCTGGGGCTAACTGATGTAGGGGGAGGGGTGGGGACTATATAGACTGAGCGACATACTGAGTGACTGAGCGACAGGTCAATACCTGTCTGACTGCAGTAAATAAGCACCGACTACTGAACCGCGCATAGTTCAATTGATAGAGCTAGACGTATTAGCAAAGCGTTATTGTAACCGGCGGTCTACTACTGTACGCTGGGATATAGTGACTGGTGTACGACTGAGCAGACACCTGTATTGGCTTCGTGTCTTGTCTGAGGCGACCGACGGACGATGGGTAAACCTCAGGTGAGTCGTTTGAACGTTTGATGCTGCTGATGCAGATGATGATGATTGCTTTGCATGCGTGCACACTGATGCATCGTGCCCCCGCTATTGACTGGACGGCGACGTTGTGCGGTTTGGTGCTACGCGGCGCTGGGATGAGGCCGGCGGACGGTCTGCTACAGTAGCTGGCATGCGTGCACGGACATCGCTACTGTCTGTCTCTGCCTCCGTCCGTCTGTCTGTCTGTCTGTGTGTCTAGTTGGTTCACATCAGTGTCTTGCTGTATTGACCGCTGCCCGTGGCCCACGCGACCAGAGCCTCGCAGACCAGGCGAGGTGTGCGCACCCGTTCCTGGAATCTTCGATAATTCGATCCGCATCAGTTCCACTTGGACTCTTGCCAGCAGGCGTCGCGGCGCAACGAAACCTGCTTGCCGGGACCCAAGTAATTACTGCATGATGCGTTTTCGGAAAAAAAGAAGTCTTTCTGTCTGTATTCCCTATCACCGCTTGGTGTGGCTTGGTAGTCTAGTGGTTGGCGTGTCGGACCCAATGACCGCAGGGTCGTGGGTTCGATCCATAACCACTGCACTCTCAAGTAACAACCTTGGGCAAGTTGTTCACATACCACAGCCCATCGGTGCGATGCCCAAGTTTGGGGGCCCTGCCGACTGAATATCCAAAAAAAACAAAAAACCGCTGAATAACTGTACAGTCCGGGGCCCGCAGGGAATCTGGATCTGGATAGTTAGTCGGCAGGGCCCCAGAACTGGGGCATCACACCGACGGGAGATATCAATAGGCCTACACTGTGTAGTCAGGCACAACGATGTTATCGTTTCGGCTACTGCAAAGAATTGCACGATGCCCTGGGAGTAGGGGCGTCTACACCATATAAACCTTGGAACAAATGCTTCAAGAAAAAAAGAGGTGAAATTTTTAGGCATGGGGAGTTCGGGGGAGTTGTTGAATATTATAATTCTGCATTTCTGACATAGGCCTGTTTACGATATCTTGCAAGCAGAAGTGTTCTCTGACGCTTAGAATGCACCAATGTTTTTCGCCACGACTGTGCCTCTGACCCCGCTGTAGGAGCTCGCGACGCTCCCCCAGGTCCCGTAGTCGGGTGGGGAAGGCTACGCGTCGTTCTCGGCGCCTGGGGCGTTTTATATACTCGTAGCTTGAGTTAGGGAAAACTTGCTCCAAGGACTTAAAGAGGGATAGATAGACGTCCCTGCTTGGTAGTAGAGGCAGATGGATCTATAAAGACTATTAGTTGTAAGACTCAGTGCTGAGGAACACCGTCAAACAGTCCCGTGTTAGTTGAGCTGGCAAATCGTCTGCCTTTAATGGAATCTCTAGCTGTCAGTGTCACGATGATGATAAATTCAAAGAATAGACTAATCGTTCTACAACGCATGTGGCTTGGTAGTCGAGTGGTTAGCGTGTCAGACCAAATGACCGGTTCGATCCCTAACCACTAGACTCTCAAGTAACAACCTTGGGCAAGTTGTTCACACACCACAGCCCGTCGGTGCGATGCCCCACTTTGGGGGCCCTGCCGACTAAATATCCAAATCCAAATCCAAAACGCACATGACACGACAGAAAGGACAGAGAACATTACGATGGCCATTCAAAAATTTCGTAGACTGACACAGATATTCAAAAGATATTGACATCGTATTTCGTCACTTTCCAACATAACTTGCGTAAAGCTTCTGCAACAGAAATGCACTTGGTCCGAAGTTGATCGCCATCAGAATCATGGTAAACAGGGGTGTCGCGTCGACAGCCACAGCGGGGCCCGGGGAACATTCTCGTGGGGCCACTCTGAGGGGAAATTTTGAATTTTTTCAAATGGCACATTCTGGCGTACTAGGCCTATATATTTTTGAGCGATGGCGGGGCCCCCAAACGTCGCGGGCCCGGAGTAACTTTCCTTATTACCCCTTCACCCGACTGTCGGCTTTCTGCACACTTGGAAAAAATTTTTCGACTGGCTAAACTTTGGGGGTACAGTTGTAGGCCTACTGTTTGCCGTTCTTGTACGTTCGTGTCACGACGCTGCGTGGTAGCTGTCGTTTCCCTGATGATTTCCATCCTATTTAAAGCATTTCAGCTCTTTTTCATTTATGCGCTATAGATTAAATTGACAGATTGTCCGTCAGTTTTCAAGTGCAAATTCGTATCGTATCATATCGTATCAAGCCTGGCGAGCAATCGCACGGATGCGGATTGATCGACGGAACGGCGCAGAGTGAAATTGCGGGGATGGCGAATACCTCGCCAGTTCTACGGTCGTGGAGCCGGCTTGGGCGCCGGTCAATACCGAGCCCTGAGCCGCCAGTCGGCCTTCCGTGCAGCCGGTGCCAGCCCAGGGACTGGTCTGCAGATTGACGTCGGTGGAAATTTCTGCTGCTGCTCGCTGTGTGATATTGCTGACCGTGATTTAGACCTAGGCCCGGCACACCAGTCGATTGTCTCATTTGATTCGGTGGCAATAGTACAAGTCTGTCTGAATGATTAGCTAGCTAAACTCACACAGACGGTCCCGTGGCGAGCCAGAGAGAGCCAGCTAGTGCTGCTGCTGCTGCTGCTGCTGCCTGTCATACGACGACTGAGTCGCGATGGAGGTACGTACGTTGGCCCTATGCGTGTGACATTTAGAACTACTGTCATTCACTCACTCCGCCTATAGTGATAGTAGCAACAGTCGTGCTGTGTGTGGTCTCCGTCGGCGGATATGTGTCGTCTGTCTAACCCTTGCACCTGCTGCAGCTGCCGAGTGCCCTGTGACGTCAGTTGTGACGTTATTTGATGACCCTTGCGCGAAATGCACTCAACAATTGCAGGCACGCCGCGCGATGCTTTATTTCACCTTTTACCACACGTTCTGCGCTTGTGAAAAAAATTAAAAAATAAAGTGGCATATGTTTATGCTGTCTTCATGACTGACGCCGAGTTAAACGCTGGCGTTGTGTTTTATGCGTTGACCTTGAACGACATTCAGGTCGCGCAAACATGCTAAGAACATCAGATAGTGCATAGTTTCGTTAGTAAAGTAACTGCAAGACCTGGTTCAGATAAATGCAGAATGGAGCAAGTTATCAACAAAACTCCTGTTTAGTAGTAACTAGTAGAGCCCGCCCCACTTAAATCTAACCCATTAGAGGTTTCTCGTACGGGAAAGAGCCGTGATGCGTTTTACTTCTGAATGGTCTAATTTAGTGCCCCCTTGACGCCAGAACGAATTAGTTAGCACGATTAGGCCCCACACTGACTTATAGCGGGTTTTCTTATGCTCAGCTTATCATTATTTACGTAGTAACTGCGTTTTTTTTGCTGCTCGCTCGACGCTTTTTTTGTCGAAGCGCGGAGTATTTTTGTCCGTTCGTCCGTCATGCTGTCGAACTAAATTAAAGCGTTTAGTATAGCCACTAGTAGCCAACCGTAATCGCATTTTCTCGTACCAAGAAAATCACGTCGTGGCATAGCGGCGAGTTGAACACATTTTGGTGCAAGAAAATTCGATTTTCTCTCAGTATGGGGCTACATGAATTATTTAAATGTTTAAAAAAGCCAGCAAAATTAATGTGAACCGGCGTTAAGGCGCGAGACCTATATTTACACCGCGTTGCTGTTATTCTAAATCGTACAACTTGCCACAGCCGATGATCTTGAATGACCTTCAGAGGTATATTTCAACATCTGACGTATTGGCCGCGCCATTCTGTCAAAATACAGCAAAATATCTGTTCTTTGGCAAATAGTGTCGGCGCATTGGCGACATATTATGCGGCTGTCCTATCTACTTATTCGCTTGCTCATTTTCACGCCTCGCGTAAGCACGACCTGGCCTATTTTATCGCAAATTTATCGTAAAGGTCTTTCGCGGTAATCGAGAACACCGTAAAGAACGTTCGTGCTAATACTGACTTTTACGTTTTTCTCCATTCAGTTTTGGACTCGGATAGACAATGTCAGTGATGGGGTCTTTTGGGACGTTTGCGTAATAAACTTCGATGATTGTTCACACCACACCATGGCGTTAGCAGCTTTATTGTAGTGGGAGATGAAGGACTTGTCCTGTCAAGGTCATTGGGTCACGCGTTTAAAGGTCAAACTGCGCGATTTTGCTGATGTCGTTGACTATTTCGAGACTGTCTGTCATTAACCACTAAATAATCGGGAATTCGGGATTATTGGAGTTGGTAAACGAGTACGCAGTAGCGGCAGTACGAATTTATCCCACTCCAGACAATGGTTTACCACACCTAATCCACGCTCAGGTCGCATGAGCTACACCGTCCTTTGCACGACTGTAGCCGTAATTTACGAAACCAGAACGAATGCGAACAGATTGCGGATTAGTGAAGTAGTCTGCGTAGTTAGTGAGCTTCGTGAAAGTATAACGTCGGTCAGCCTAACAGAGCTCATCAAGTCACCAGTGCTTCGGAGGACAGAATGTTCTGGCATCTGATGGTCGCCGACGTCGTCAACGAGGGCACCGCCTGTAGTGACGACCGCAGGGGACTGGTTTTCGACCAACGCAAGTTAGACGCAACCAGTTACGGAACGGACGCAACGCAACGATAGACACCGCTTCTATCTTTGCGTTTTGGCCGTCGCGTTGTTTACGTCAGCTGCGTTCTCGTTGCGTTCGCTGGGTGCATTGTGTTGGATGGAAGCCTGGCTTAACATAGCATAACGTTAACTGTCATCGTAGTTGACGCGGCGTAGAGGAAACATCAGAACAAGAAATCTGAGCTAATGCTCACGAGACGCGCGACAGCTTATATCAATTTTGTTTGCAGGTTGTCTTGTTCGACATGTATCTTCAGCCGTTTCTGCGCAATTCATTTTTGAAAAGTGCCCTGCGCAGTTGAAAATCGCAAAAATTAAAATGTTGTTCAAAGTTATCGACGTTGATACACCAGAAAAAGCCCGTCAGTACTCAGTAGTACCTGTCTATACGAGCCAATAGCGGAAAAATAAAGATTTCTAAGGGTCCCACTGTTTGACACTCCCGTACGAGGAGAATCACCTCACCCAGCGGTACAAAATTTTGTCACGTAACACGAGATCCTATACGTTATCATGTAGTGAAAACCCGAAGTCTATTTCACCAATGCTTGGATCGGTACCGGGTCGTAACTGACGACAGACCAGTACGCCAAGACAGAATTACGATAGCTAATACGCGCTACAGCGTTACATGCTGTCGCGCGTAAAAGTGCACGACCAATGCATAGCGATCATCACATGTCGGACAGACAGTCGTATAATGTAGTCAAACTGCATGTTGGAATGCACATGCACGTAATGATGCGGGGCGAATGCTGATTAATATGCGCGCATGCGTGATCAGTGATCGGTGGTCACGTGACAGTAACGCAGGTGGTCGATACCAGTTTAGACCACCCACGTACAGTTTCTGATCTCCAACACGTCTTAATTCGCCAGTGTGGTTGACCTTTAGCTGTTGTTGACGATGCTGCTGCTCCAGTGTATTCATTATGCGACCGTCTTTCCCGTTTGTCCGTCGTTCGTAGAACAAAAAGCTCCGCTGTCGCTAAGATAGTAGACCGTACTGGTTGTCAGTGACATTGAACGTCATCCAAGGTCAATCTGAAAGGGCTTATGCTACTTCCTATTAGTGATTAGTACTAACCTTGGCCCTATCTCCCTCCGTTTCCGAGACACGGCCACTTATAGCTTGAAACCTTCCATTGCGGCCAAACCGCTGCAGATGGAAACATGGTTACTATTGACAGTCAATAAGAAGTCGCCAGCGACCTATCCGACTGTGTTATCGCCGACCCACTACAACTTACCGCTTATCCACGATACCGCACGATTGACGTACCATAGTGTGTTATGACCTTCAAGTTCGTCAAAGGTCAATGATTTACATTCATTTGAAAGCCAATACGCGACTTCTTATTAGTGATCATTATTAGGCTTTATCTCGCACCGTTTGGCCACAATACATCCGTGACAGACGATGACGACGATGACGGACAGACGGACGGACGGACGACGCCTTAACTGTACCAAAAGCTCGACCGTTACCTATGTACAGTCGGCTAAAAACCGAAGTAGTTGTCAACTCTGGGAGCGGATTAACTGGTGTGACATTGTTCAGTTTAAAAGGTTAAAGGTGAGGGTTACGGTTAGAGTCAATGTTGCGCAGTTGTATGTGGACGGCCGTACAATATGTCGGCACTGGGCCGCCGACATCCTTTTCTAGCTCTCCCAGCTAAATTTCTGCGTCAACGGTGGCCGCTCACGGCGCTTACCTATAGGCAACTAAAATGGTTCTGAAGTCGTCCTAATTCAAATGTCAATCGTCAGCGATAGCTCTAATGGGCCTGTGACTTCGAGGCTGTAATGTGGTTTGATCAGTCAGTTGTTTTAATAGCAGAGCTGCTTCGAGGCTAACAGTAGAATAGATAAGTCTCTTAAGAAACAGGTTTTGGGTCGATGGCTGATAGCGGTGAAAATAGCGTAGCGGCAGTGTTAAAGCGTCGTTTCCATCTACCGCGCCACCGTAAGTCTACATAATCATGTCAATGCTCAATTCAGTGACGGCAATCTCAACCCGTCGACATCTGCGGTCTGCTGATCTCGATGATTTGGCCTGAACCGTAGGCCTCGGACCATGAAGTTTCTCGGCTGCTGGCCCATCAGCGTGGAGGGTGTCGGACAGACGCTCGCACGGACATTTTCCCGTATGAACTATGGCCTGCTACCGCAGGGGCGGACTAACGCCTGTACCGCAATTAGCGCAAATTAGCGTCACGACGGACAGACGCCCGTATGACTGCCGACTTTATAGGTCCAGTCGCCTTAAATAAAGTTTGACTCAACGCTGTCGAGTGACTTTTGGACAGAGTTTACTTCTTAGAAGTGCACGGTCATTCTGAGTGATTATTCTGCTAGTAAGAAAACTAACTAATGTTGACTGATGTAATAACAGTTTTAACGGTTTTTCTGTAGTGAATTAAACTTTTTTGTGCGCGGCTAAAAAGCATGTTATTTCCTTGCATCATTTGATCGATTAATACAATTTTTAAAAGTACATCGTTGTTGCAAACACAATAATTTAAAATTTAGATGAAATTACTGTACGCCAACGCAATGAACACACTTCGTCATTTTGCTTGTAAAAACTATTAAGTCGATGTACTTTTGCGTATTTAACATACATTCTATGAATAGGTTCTGTAGCATCGGAGTCATCATCATCATCATCATCGACAACCGTGGGCTCAATGCCCGTTGGTGTCTGACGCCATTCTTACTATCGCTGCCCACCGCTGCCTATCTAGGGC
>Ga0056128_1008501_pt1 | contig 12934 bp, 11 predicted proteins | sample WorMetLIZISLAND2_FD_71113 | JGI IMG/M metagenome (GOLD analysis project Ga0056128, IMG submission 71113) | Marine gutless worms symbiont microbial communities from Max Planck institute for Marine Microbiology, Germany - Olavius geniculatus... ...
AGACATGACTACTTTAGCCAGAGAATTGTTGAATACTGGAATAGTCTGCCAAGTGATGTCGTCAATGCCTCATCAGTAAACAGCTTCAAAGGTCGTTTGGACAAGCACTGGAAGGATTTTGGAACTTCCACCAAGAACAGTCACACATTGTCACTGATGTACTGATCGGCAAAAGGCCACCTGGCCTACAAAGCCGCAGAAGATGGTAAATGGTAAATGGTAAATATTTGTCTGCACGAAGTGTTATTTACTACTGAAAAAAAATAAATTCACCTTACGGTTGAAGCTTTATTCCTGTACGTGATGACAATTCAACTACAAGTAAACAAAACAGCAACAAGCAAACGGCTTCCGGTTTCGCCAGCGAAACCTGCTCCAAAGTCGGTTTCAAAAATTAACCCCCGTTTCGCGAAACCGGCTTAATCGATTGCAGAAAACTTTACCCTGAAAGGAAACCGGTTTCGGTTTTTGCTAAATCGATTACGCTCTTAGACTGTTACCCAAAAATACGATATCAACGACCTTGGATAATTTCGGTCACTCTATTAAGCAAAACACACATCTTTTCAAGCCCGCAACAAAAATGTACATAAGGATATATTCACAATGTCAACGTAAGCGTAAAAACGAAGCGAAGTTGCCGATGGATGCAACTACCGGTACTACACATTTGCATTTTGCATGTCTTGCTACCAAAATTGAATGGTTTTCTCTTGCGATAGCCGATAACGTGGTATTTTGTAAAGTTTTTATGACAATGGCAAAAGGGTGCTGTAGAGGATTTTCCAAACGATCCACCACTTCAATAATGTGAAAATACTTCGCGAATAAATTAAGCTAATAATGCCAAACAGCACGATGTTATTATTTGTTTTGCTCTATTTTCATAATTTAGAACGATTTACATTTTCCAGCACCGTGTGGCACATGTACCTACGGCATTTACCACGATTCCGAAACTGGCGCTGCCACGGGCTTTCACGTTTCGATTCTTTTCCTGCTCGTTACGTTTCGTGCAGGTGCTCGCCACGCCTCTTGAGTCTAATTATAGCTATGACGCAATCCGACCAACCAATCAGCGAGCTTCGGTTTGTTTACATCCTCGTCGCGGAGTGATCGGTGAATCACGAACTCGAGGAAGCGTTCGTCTGGAAAGTTTCGGTAGATTCTTTTCGAGAGAAACGTTACAAAAAGTCGACAGCGCAACGATGTTTTCGTCTCTGTTGGTTTGTGGTGACACTACGAGAAGCATGCTGTCGTCAAAAGTGTCGCACGTTGATTCGAAAATGGGCGATAGAGAAGGGGCAACTCATAGACAAGCTGCTATGGAGCAGACGGTGAAGAAAGTCACACACGAGGTTGTCCGACGGATTGCGGGGTTCGAACACTCTTTTGTGGTCGAGCCCCGGTTCGACCGCATCTACGAAATGGTAATATTAATCTACAAGAAATACAGGACGCAGCTGGAACGCATGGTTAGTTCGCTGACACTGTGCGATGTGGACACAGCAGCGGCGTCATTTGATCGTGTGCTGGACAGCCTGTTTGTTGGTGGTCACATCAACTGTGGGCGTGTGGTTACGGTGCTGGCATTCGCCGGCTGTGTGGCCCAGCGCTGTCTCCAGGACCGAGTCATCGCTTCCACTGCCGATGTTGATCAACTTGCCGAAGTCATGGGCAGACAGCTGGCCGCTCGACTTGTTCAATGCCGATACAGTCTGGTACATAGAACGCACATCTACTACCACTCAGTAGCATCTTGGGTTTTAGAAGTGAATTATGTTCTTCCACGTACTTTCACTGCAGTAGTTTAGATTTGCTCTGGCGTGGTTTTAGTTTGTATTATGATTACAAATCTATCATCTACACTGTGTCTCAAAAAAAATCCCCAGGCAGCCGAAGCTGAAGATTTGGTGATACTAGCTTGCACCGTTTTTGACTGATCCACCCGTGTGATGGACGGACGGACAGAATTGTGATGGCTAAGACACGCTGAAAGCAGTAGCTGCTTTCACGCGTAAAAATTTACATGACCAGCACGATCAAGCGTTTGACTGATTGTGGGCAAGTGGTCATCCACGCACTGGCTCAGTTTTTGCTACGTTTGCCAACATCAACAAAGTTGAAGATCTTGCACTGAGCCAAGAAGTCTACGAAAACAGTTCACATGGAAAACTGCATGACACATTAGTGATAGCATATTTTTAACACAACGACCAATTGATATGTTTTAGTATTTCGTCAATGTCTGTTTTCATTGGTAAAACCGACAGTTAACAAACACGGAAATATGACGTCAGCATAACATCACCAGTAGCAAAGAATATATAATTTTTTACCGGTGGAATACTTGTTTCTTTACTAAACATTCGCTGAAAATTTTGTGCAAATCCAAACATTTTCCACAGAGATGTGTAAGAAAACGTTAGTAGGTTTTTTTTTCTGAACATCGTGTAGTAGAGCTATCAGATTAATGTGGGTTTAAAAAATTAACGCACATACATAAACTTACTACATTCTGTGAAACAGAAGTTCCAATATTTTGCTTAACTGCAGTTATTTGATAATTGAATGAATTCAAGCAATAAAAACTGTTGTTGCCGTTTTATCATTAATGTAAATAATAATAAAATTCAGATGACATGGTGCAATTTGGTCCTTCATTTCTCAGGTATTGCAATTTCCAGTTATTGTTTTTTCGTTAAAAAAAAATAACGCTTTGACAGCTCTAGTATATAGTTTTTCATTGTAACTCAGATCAGAGTTATAGTGTGACCTGCTATACGAGATCACACCTGTCGCCCAATGCAGTTGAACATGCCCCACCTAATACCAGTCAGGCAGGTGGGTACTTGATTTAGTTACCACAGAGGGATAGAAGGCTCAGTTGACTTGCAAACATTACATGATGTATAGCATCACGGGAGCAAACTGCCTTTTGGAGTCTTATTTCTCGCACAGAATGTCATAAGTTGTTATTTGTATTCTGTTGTCAATGATGTATGTTTCAGGAGGAGTTTGAAAGATTCGCCACACAGTCAGGTGTCTTTGAAGCTCTGCCATGGCGCAGTATAGCATTCAGTATCTTTGGCCTCGGTGCTCTGGCGCTTTACTTCAGTATCCCGCACTGACGTCACAGTCAAACGTCTCTGTCGCTTCACTGCAAAACGTTCAGCAGATGAACTAGCCCTGGCAATTTCCTCCTCAGATAAATTTTAGCTCGTTAGAAATTTTCCTTAGGGCTGGACATTTTCCATTTTGAGGACATTTAAGACAGAGTTGAAATTTTGAGCACCCACAATCTCATCTGTCAGAATTTCCAAAATTTGCAGGTGTGAGGTGCCTATTGGAAGATTGCAATTTCCTGCTCCTTTCAACTTTTCTTAACTAACGACACTATCAAAAACATTGTTGCAAAGCTCAGTGTTGTGATAACTAGTTAATTCAGCAAAGCCAAGGAGAAGGTTATGTTTTAACATGTCTGCGTGACTGTGTGTATTTTGTTTGTTCGCTTGGCTGGATATCTTTGTGTTACCTCCATGGAAGGAGTAGTAGGGTGTGTTTGCACCTCTGTGTCTCTGTCTGTCTGTTCGTCAGTCTGTGTCCATGTCCATCTTTGTTTATTATTTCTGCAGAGTGAAGAATGTTATGATGCATTGGTGCTAAGTATCAACACTTGAGCTGCTGTCGCAGATCTTTTAGTGTGTTTTAATAGTGTCATACCATTTTACTGCTTGTGCTAACCATTGAGATGATTGAACATGTTGGTAGTCATGCTTAGCAATTTTATTGTAATTGATGACAAAGTAGTGTTACTGTTAGATTAGTGTTACAGATGTACCCGGTACTTATTGCAGGCCTGGTGCCATTCCTGTTGGCCAAGCATTAAACTTGGCCAACAGGAATGGCACCAGGCCTGCAATAAGTACCGGGTACATCCGTAACACTAATCAGTGTCATTGTGGTAGGGGGGGCAGTTATCACCCCTCTCGCCAACTTTTAGCCTGTCGTACAATTTTCTTTACAAAATACAAAACTCGGGACTGAAATTCATGGGCAGCACTAAAGAGTATGAAGCTGAGGGGCAATATGGGGGCAAGGGCCAGGGCACAGGGAGCAATATTTTTTGTGTGGGCTAAATTTCAACCTTATTCAGTTGTTGCTTCATCAAAAAGATGTAGCAGGGTCCATGGGCAGAGTCCCTGGTTGGAGTGTCAGGGGGGACTTTTTGAAACACTTACCTTTTAGTCGTTCAATGGAAGCTGCAGATTTGCCTGCTGTTTTATAATTTGGTCACAAAAAATCACTGACTTATTGGCCGCGTGTGGTTGTGTGTGGTTGCCGAAAATCGCAAATTTTGCCCACCCCCTTTCATTTAGCACACTCGTTCAGGGTGACTCCCTTCGAATGTATGGAAAAGCTTTACGGTTCCTGAAACTAGAGTCTTCCAGGCAGCCGATGGTGAAGATTTGGTGATTCTAGCTTGCATCGTTTTTGACTGATCCACCCGTGTGACGGACGGACAGACGGACAGAATTGCGGTGGCTAAGATGCGCTGAAAGTAGTAGCTGCTTTCGCGCGTAAAAACAACGAAGATGAAAGAAAGATTGTGTAATATCTTGGAAAAATGCTTGAGACAGATCGTTTCTACGACTGAATCGAATGTACGACTGAATGGGAGATTTTTGGAAAATTTATGACGTAAATTTCGGCAGACTTTCGCTATGGCGGCCCCTCGCTATAGCGGCCCGGTCATTACCGGAGTGGTTACACTCAAAGACGTTTTAGACAATGTTGCACCTCGCAACATCATCGCTTTTGTTAAAGATATTAACTTTTACAATCGTATATAATGTTGTTTTTACACTAGCTTATAATAGCCTTGATTTTAGCAGGTGTTTTAAACTCGCTTTTAATAAATATATTAACTGCTTTTAACCATTTATGGCACTGAATAGCCTATTTTGTGCTGATGTGCCGTTAAGAAACTACTTGTACTCAGTACTCACTCACTCACTCACTTGGCATTTGGGAGAAAATTGAAATTTTATGCACTCATAATCTGCTCCGTGGGAAATTTGCAGCCGTTTGTCAAAAAAACTGCAACTTTGTGCCACTTAACTTTTCTTAACTCATCATACTTGTTACTGAGTAATATTCATTGGTAGTTTTTTTGGCATTCAGCCTAAGCAGGGGCAGTTTGGGCAAAATTGGCTAGGAGCTCTGACGACAGCATGAGCAAGGGAGTTTTGGATGTGCTGAAGACGATTTAATTGAGATATAGGAAGATTATAGTATACAGAGAATCATGATAGACATCATGATAGAGAATCATGAGACAGTTACAGTAGTCAAGTTTGGAGTGAACGATGAAAGTTGCAATGAGGCTGGCTGTTTTAGAATGAAGAAAAGTACGGATGCAACGAAGCTGACCAATGTGAGAATAGCAAGATTTAGATAGTGCAGGGATTTGATCCGAGAAAGTGAGGTGTTCGTCAAACATGAAGCCAAGGTTACGAGCAGAGTGAGTAGTGTTGAGAGAAGAGTTATTTATTTTAGCAAGTTGTTGTTTAAGCCCAATGACATCGAATATTTAAACATCCTAAATACGCCACTGGTTGTACTGAAACTGCTTGTCTCACGCCTGCTTTCTGCTTTGCAATTGCAAGTGTGGTTACCGGTACACCATAGAAGACATAATTAGAGCATTTAGCCCATCACTATGTCTGAGATTCACGGTATAAAATTCTTTGTTTACATATTCGATGTGGTTGTCGTGCTGTGTTTATTTACCGAATGAATTTATTATTTGTCGTTAAATATGTCTGACGATGAAATGAAAAGAAGACAGGCGCCATCCGAGAAGGGTTTCATGTGCGGCGTTTGCGAGGGTTAGTTAATTACTGAGATATTTTTGCCATAGTCTGCACACTGCATCGGCAACTTACACACTGCTCGTCACTGGTTACGTAACCGAATGCAGCATACTTGACTACGAAAGTGTCAATACGATGAGACAAACACAGGCTTATAAGTGTTTGAGTTATGCTTGCGGCATATTGCATTTTTTTGCATCTTTCCCACTATATATAGCAACCTGTGATCATGTGACACTGGTTGCTATTTTCGTTGCGTTTTCGCAAAATCAGATTCTGTTTTTAGTGCAGCACCACGCTGATGGAAGTGTTATTTTTAGTGCCGCTGCACTAACTAACCCTGCCACTAACCTTGTTTGTTTAGCTCTCAGCCAGACATCAAGTCTACTCTGCAAGACCATGTATACCAGGCTAGTGCCTGTTTATACTCCAGCTTTCACTGATGCTCATTCCGCATGTCCATGAAGGATTGGCCAGGCTGAGTTGACCTTGGAGGTTGGTTATATATCGAGATGGTACTCATTTTTCAATAGTGACTCCTCGAAGTACCAACTCGACCTGGCAACTGGCATTAGCATAATGTTCATTGACCATGTTATCCACTACATGAAGCCATCACTTGTTTCTTCTTTGTAGAATAGTTGTGTATCACAGATTTAACGTGGCTTGCTAGGATGCATGCTATACAGTAGTGTACATTGTCATTATCATTGGTGACTGACTGCGCTGTGCAGGGTTCTATGGCAAACCCTGGACTGTCACACAGAGATTGGAGCTGTTTAGAAGGTAACATTGTGGTTTATGTCTTATAAAAATTTATAATATGATGAGACTGAATATTTAGATTATGAGCCAGTGTAATTGTGAGTGCAAAACAGCTGTTGGTTGTTATCGGCTGTTACGATGAGTGAGTTTTGTTAACAAAAGATAAACATTTGTTGCGCAAATAACAAAACTTAATGCATAATGGTAGTTTATTTGTATTGGCATGTGTATATGTCTGGTCTGCTGACTGGTTGATTGCTATTTGTAGAATGCAGAGGTTTGGCATGAACACATATCTGTATGCACCAAAGGATGACTATAAACATCGGCTAGATTGGCGTGAGTTATACACTGAAGAACAAGCTGGTATGTGTCTACATATGTGCTTGCATGTATGTGTAGGTGTGTCTTTTTGTCTGTCTTTGCATGTTTAACTGTATACCAGTATTTTTTATTAATCTCGAACCATGGTTGGCATTTTGCCCAGGTAAAACCGGTTTTGCCCAGCCCAGTGAGCTTACTTGTTTGAATGTAATTCTCACAAGTTTATAACATAAATGGAAACAACTGACATGCTTTTTGTAGTCAAAAAAGTTTTGCCCAGTTTCACCTACCCACCTCAGGTGGGTTTTTGGGGTTTTGCCCAACCTGGTTTAAACTGTGGTTTAAACTGTCTGTGGGTAAAACTTGCCAACCCTGTCAGGAACGCATGGATTGCAGAAGGTCTTGGAAGTAAAAGGGGCCCACCATATCAAGCATGAAGTGGAGCCCACAGCTAGATGCAGGAATTAGAGGGTGCCCCTTGAAGCTGAAAGGGCAAGAAGGTAAGAAATTGACCTAATTATTCACATTTTAAACTTTGCTGCTGTGGCCAAAGCAGAACAGCAAAAAGCATGCTTGGCAAATTCTATTCTCTTGTCTCCTGAGCTTGTAGTGCTGTTAATTAGTTGTTATTTCCGATGTAGTTAATCAGTTCGTCAATCATTTATTTAACTAATATCGGTTGTACAGTTATGAACAGGATGAATGTTGATGGCATGTGTGGTACAGATGAGCTGAAGCAGTTAATATCAGCAGCTGATGACTGCAATGTCAGCTTTGTTTATGCCCTCTCCCCAGGACTTGACATTGTCTACACTTCGCCCAGTGACATCTCTGCTCTCAAAGCAAAACTAGACCAGGTAACTGTCAGCCTCTTTATGCGATGTGTTTGTGTTATAATATACAAATGGTGACTGGAATTGAGGAGGTCACTATTGGAAATCATTTGCTTATGGTTGGCAAAATAGTACCCAAAGCCTAAGAGTAAGGAAGTAAGTACATTAGTAAGTAAGTTTGTAAAACCTAATTTTATATAGTGCGTACTGCATAACGTAAAAAATAGCCTTCATTGTGCTGGTTGATAGTTGCTGTAATACCAGTAAACAGCATGTAGTGGCTATATTTACTGTCATTGGGTGTTCATGTTGTTACACGTTGTCACACTAGTTACTGTTGATGAGTGTTGTGGATTGGTGAGGAATCAGAATGTAATATTGCAACTAAGTGTGTATGCTGACTTTTGACTGAGGTGCAATTATTGACTGGTTCATGGACAGGTGTAAATATCATGCTGGTCGGACATATTTGGCGGAATCACTTCTTGCAGTGCAAGTGATTCTGCCTATTGCTACACATTTCTTCATAGCGTGGTCTGTCATCGGTCTGTCCTGTTCCATTCATGATCCATGCTGAAATTATTTAATAGATTCAGTTGTTGTTTGGCCATGCAGATGTAGGATTTGATGAGACATTGTTTCAGATTGGGGTTCTTGAACAGTGAACACTCAGTGGAATGGGGAATTTTGTAGGGGGAACCTCCAGCCGAAACATGCATTGCTTGTGACTCGCAAACACAGATGCTTTGTGGTGGCAGCATTGATCGGCAATTCTGCCTCTTACTAAATTACTTTAGTCTTTGTTACTATTATTGACCAGTGTTGGTGCATTTTGGACACAGGTAAGCAGTCTGGGCTGTAGATACTTTGCACTATTGTTTGATGACATCGATGACGACCTTTGCCCTGAAGACTTGTCTCGTTTTTCATCGCCGGCAGAAGCGCAGTGCAGCATCACAAATGAAATGTTTGATTATCTCAAGCAGCCTGACATTTTCCTCTTCTGTCCCACAGGTACATAGATCTGTGTACTGTCCACATATGCATCCGTTCAGTGACTTATTTATTCATTTGTTCATTCACTCACTCACTTACAAATAAAATGTTTAGTTATCTCGGACAACCCAACATCTTCATCTTCTGCCTTACAGGTAAGTAGATCCGTGTCTTTCTCTGTTAGCAACAACTTACAAAGTGATGCAATGCAACTTGCAAAACACAAAACGTCATGAAAAATGGTTGAAATTACAATCTCATCGCTTGACTTTAACAGACTGGTGTCTGACTGCACTTCCCCGGGCCTCTTTGTGACCGTTCGTTAATGAAGCCACAGGGCCCCTATGGAAGCACTGTAAGCCTCTCAGCTCCAGTGGGGATTGGGCCAAATCCCTGGCCAAAACACATTTTTGAGTATATTGAGCTTCTGATGCTCACATTTTTTGTTGTTTTATGCAATGTTTCCTTGTTTTAACTGATGGGGGTTGATGGTTTGTTCGATCTCACCCCTCCTTCAGCTACAGGCCTGAATTAGTCCCTTGATGACATATGTAGACCTATAATACGTGTCATCGTTTGACAGAGTACGGCACTGGTAGTGTTTTGTTATGTATATTGGTGTTGTATATTGTGCTGCTGTGACTATTGTGAACATGTAAGGTAATATGTTGTTGTTTGATAGAGTACTGCACGAGTCGTACTGAGCCGGATCTGCTGCGGTCTTCATACTTGCAGACGATCGGCAAACAACTCAACAGAAACATCGACTTTCTGTGGACCGGTAGCATTCATTCTGCTATTAATCACTGTTCAGACTAGTGAGTGATGTGTAGTAAAAAGTACTGGTAGCCTTTAACTGTAATATGTTGATAGCATATTGCCCAGTTTATCAAAGTCCACCGAAAACTTCTGACAGATTGCCACCAAAATCTAAGCATTTTATCCGCAGTGTTTGTGTGCAAGCCCTTCACAAAATTTTGTCACAATCCGTTTATAATGTTTGAGTTATTCAGCATTCGGCTGACAGTCATATAGACAGAGAGATAGACCTTGTCCCATAACCTCCACAGTTATAATATAATAACAGCAGTAATGTAGTACATAGCCGTGTGAATCAGTGGACATAGGTGAATATGCTTGGATGGCTTAACATCAAGCTGGTGGCTCGGTATTCAATTTGTCTACACTAGAGGTATAGAAGGCAAAGTTGACTTTGTTGGTTGATTACCGTATTTACTCCATTAATATGGACACTCTAATAATTCGAACACCTAAATTTTAAGAAAAAATAACTATTTATCTTACTCCTATTAATTCAAACACCTGACTCGAATAATTCAATCACCTCAAGTCCAGGTGCAATAAACCATGAACAACGGCTGTGTGTTGTTTGCTTCCCTGCGCACGCATTAGACCGATTAATGCTCGCATGGTGCTGTCATGCTGTATGGTGGGGACTAGGGAGTGCACACAGCCCCAGGGCGTACACTGCAAGCAGATGCCTGCACTCGTCCGCCCACCTTGCGTGCTTTTATGTTAGTTGCTGCAGAAGTGCTGACCAGAGATGTGCGGATCTCAAAATTTTGAGTCCGCATCAGTCCACCGATTTTGACCAACAATCAGCGTCTGCATAGGCAACAGGAGAGAAATATTGGATTTGCTGTCAGTCCGCATCCGATCTGAATAGGCCTATTCTTTAGTACGTAAGGGCGGCCACTAGGCTTATATCAGATTACAATATATGGTAACTAACCAAAGTAACACTACTAAAGGGTGTGGTAATGGAGTTTGCTAAACAAGACAGAAATTAAAGATGCTGTTCAAAGTCCATTAGCAGTTATTAAAAAAATACACTTGTCACGGAACAGGATTCCGCTTCTACCTATGATCAGCTGTCAGAAACCTGTGGATCTGCTTCCATAGTCCGCACATCTCTGATGGTGACCAGGCAACCACCCCATTCACAAATGACCGGCGTTCGCACTAGCCGTCGCCACAGCCGCCCTCGTGCTTGAAGCGGTGATCGAAGGCCGCAGTAGGTCTATTGCTTGTAGTTGTGCTGGCCACACAGCGCACACACTGCTGGAGAACATCATGCGCGTTCGCATTACTCTAGTTTAATAATTCAAACAGGCTTTTCAGTAATTATTTTTTTTGCTTCTAATAATTTGAACACTTAGAAATTTATTTCTTGTTAGCCTTGCAAATTATTGGAGTAAATACAGTATATACTGATTACTGAGATACCTGTCTGCAGAATGATGATTGACATCACTAGTAGTACGATTTCATTTGATAGTATCCTAACCATTATGCCACTGTGCCATCTGATTGGCAAGATATATATGGTTTATGGTGTGTGACAACAGTGCATGTGGTTTTCGAACATTAGGGCAGAAAGTCGTCTCACAGCAGATAGCAGTGGAAGCAATGGAGGAAATCAGTCGCGTAGTGCAACGTAAGGTGACAATATGGGACAACCTTCATGCAAACGACTACGACCAGACACGTCTGTACCTTGGCCCGTACTCTGGCCGCGATGCACGTATCATTGAACACACCCGCGGAGTGCTGACGAACCCCAACTGTGAGTTTGAGGTCAACTTTGTGGCTTTGCACACTCTGGCTCAGTGGAGTATAGACAGGAACACGCGGTTCAGCCTCAACAACAGTCGTAAGTTCCACACTACTGCTGCTAGCACCACTACTGCTACTGACAATTGGCACTGTATTCAGAGAATTTTCTAAGTGTGCGTTTTTACCCACAGCATGTCTGTCAGTATGGGTTACTGTAAAACACGGGATAAAATCGTCTCAAGAGAATGTCAGTCCGTCCGCTTTTATATTACATTAGTATTCTGCCTGCCTCACTGGTGATTGGTCACAGGAAGATGACAACATTTGTCAGACTACAAAATTGTTCAATTGACTGCTTGAATGATTGAGAACGGGATACTGTCTTCTACATATCACATGTATCATAGTATGTATGAATTGAAAAGGACTTGGATGTTATGCCTGCTATTGTCAGAAGCCACCAAGCTGTCATCGTCAGCAGTGGAGATGGATGTGGACAAGGAGTCAGTGGGCGGGGTCGAGTCAGTGGGCGGGGTTGATTCAGTGGGGGAGACTGACAGCAGGGATGAGCAGCCGATGTTTGAGAAGACCAGCGACCAAGTCACGGAGCACCCATCTCCAGCACGTCCACAACCACATGACTCACCCGAGTCTCACTGCACAGTGTGAGTACATGACATCACATCTTAACTGTGTCGCTACACTACCTTGTGAAATATGAGAGCCGTAGATTAGTTTAGGGATAAACAGCCGATGTTTGAGAAGACCAGCGACCAAGTCTTTGAACACCCACCACCAGGACATCCGCAACCACACAATTCACCTGAGTATAGTGTAAGTTTACAGTACAGGTACTTGCTGTCAGACTGCTACCACACGTCCACTACTACCAAGTGCTACAAGTGCTGCTTCTGCTAATCTTTAATTTACATAGCTTTTATATTTAGCAGAATGGAGACAAACGTTTGGTGGTGTGTTTGTTTTCGGTCGATGCAGATTGGTTTCCAGTCCATGCTTGGCTCAGCTGTCGTTATTTAGCAATCCTGGATTGGCTGCGTGAGCTTTGCAAGATGAAACATGTGTGTACTGTATTTTCAGGTGCTTCTGCTGTTGGAATGAATGAACTATAGTCCAGGAGCATTAGGGTTTACTAAGGAAAAAATTAGTGTCAAGCTGATTTTTTCAAAATAGTTAGCCTGGAGCACTAGGAATAACATATCAAAACTCCCCAAGAATCCCAGCTGTGCTCTCTTCAAAATTTGAATTTGAAATTTTTAACAAAATAGAAAAGTAGGTCAATTTTTAAGTAGGTCAATTTTTAAAACATCAACACATATGCATATTGCATATCAAATCAAAGGAAATAAAGAGTAGAACGTGAATATAATATTGATGTGTTAATACAATGACTCTACTGTCAGTAGAGGTTAAAAAGCTGCATTCTGAAGTAAATGACGAATGCCAATATTCGTTATCCGAACTGTTAGATATTCACCAGTCTTTCTTGAATAATGTGAAGACGAATATTCATAAAAGACGTTGAAAGAAAAACCGACAAAGAAA
>Ga0056128_1008502_pt1 | contig 12931 bp, 9 predicted proteins | sample WorMetLIZISLAND2_FD_71113 | JGI IMG/M metagenome (GOLD analysis project Ga0056128, IMG submission 71113) | Marine gutless worms symbiont microbial communities from Max Planck institute for Marine Microbiology, Germany - Olavius geniculatus... ...
GCTCATCTGCCTCATGCAATAAAACAGACAAACGTCTCAAATCACAGCTGTAGCCCCAGCGGAAAGCTTTTTTGAAAAAAGCATCAAGTTTAGCTATTAAATCATTACTAAGAAATCCGCTCCAGGCAGGCAAGGCATAGATAATTATATTATAGTCGTTAATTTTGAGCGTTGAATCTATTACATTCAAACCTGTTAGTCAGTCTGATTTGCCACGTTTTGAGACATTTGTGCATAACTGCAGCTGCATTTTTGAACCTGTTGGCAGAATTTTTAAAATGCGGTTGTAGTTATTATAAGACTATGTTTATTGCATAATATCGTTTAGGTCTAGTGTTGAGTTTTAGTGTTTTTTTTCTGTTGTCCTTCTGTGTGTATGAGCCGAGATGCCATGAGAAATAAATGACGATTATGATGATGACGTTACGTGATGTCGTGTGAGCCGCACATGAACCATCGTCCTGGGCCACAGAGGCTTTCTCTGTCTTTTGTTCTAGCTCTACTGAACCTTCAGCATTAGGCGTTAAGCGAAAGGTTGAACAAGTTAGGCGTAACGTTTTTGATCAACCTTTTTAAACGTTTTTTTATTCTTGCCACGTTTTTTACGTTTTTAGCGTTTTTAACGTTTTCTTACATCCACAGCAGTGAGTGATTAGATTTGCTACTGTACCTGGAGGTCGTGCACTTTCTCTCGGTTGATGATCCAGGTGCGTCCTTGACCCTGCGGGTCGATCAGTAGCGGGTACCTGGTCGCCATGGTAACGATGATGCCGTTCTGGATGGATAGCTCGTCGTTGGGAAGTCCCTGCAGGTTCCACTCGCCAATCGTCGCGTTGTCAACGAGTGACGCTATCAGCGGCAGGTCCATCGTGTACGGCACTCGACGCTGCTTCAGTTCCCGCTGCCACGAGTACAAAAGCTTCGTGCGGAACTCCTGGTTGAAAGGACCCGTGTACGACAGAAAACCCGTCAGTATCAGCACGTCGCCGATCAGCCTGAATCGCCGAAATCAATCGTCCGCGATAACTAGATTGTTTATTATTACAGGGCGATAGTATACCAGCATGCTATCCAAATGCTCAGTTTCAGCTATGGCAAAATAATGTGTATGGTATTCTTGTAAACTAGCATGCATCCTTTGCCATGCATTTCTGGTACAAGTCCTACACGTAACAACGCAAAAACAAACTCAAAAAGCCAAATACCTGACAGTAGAATTATGACGAAATAAATACAGCAAGCTGACGACCTGTTCTCTAAGTGATAGCTAAGCTTCACGTTCAAACTCATCAAGATGATGTACCCGGTATCTTTTATCAGTCTTGAGTCATAAATTTTCGGCCTTGCTCCATGCGGGAAAGACAGAAATGAAAACGAGAGCCTGCGATTTTTGTGAACAGCCGACTGACATCTTGGACGACAAGCAGACAGAAAACAAACGAAGTGATTGATTATAATCTCTGATTGATTATAATACTCTGTGCACACTGGTGACGATGAGCTTAGCTTCAGACAAAATCTACAGGGTGGGCTATAAAAAAAGTAAGCTATGGCACTTTGTCCATATCTTGGATAAATATTGATCTATTTTTACAATTTTTTCACCACTGGACTCTGTAAAAATTTGCTACTTAGTGGCATGCACATCGCACTTATTATGTCGCTACACTACCTTGTAAAATATAAACATCCAGAAACACACAATATCTACAGATGGACAAAGGTCTAGTAATAAATTTTTGAATTATACCGGGTGGCGCAAAAAAACGTCCCGAACATTTGCGTGCGTTATTCAGCCGAGTGGTCAAAATAAATCAGCACTTATGTAATGACCAGACATCAAGAAATATGTGTAGGAATTTTTGTTTAAAACACTTCTGTATTAGCCGTGATACAAACAAAATAGCGTCACATGCCATAAAGCAATTTTTGCAAGTGGTTCATCATTTGCGTTGCCGCTCGTACGCAAGCTACTCCAAAACGTCACAGTAGGCCGAAACATCAGTAACTGATCAGCAGAAAAATTGCTGAATATATCCTCCATTCTTTTTTGCCACTGTTGCTAGACGCTTTTTTCACGACTATACGGCTTTTCCAATTTTGGTTCTCTGATGGCCACATTATGCCATTTGTCTGAGATAACATTCTGAAGATCTTTGAGTTCGCAAATGGTTCACGTCTTCCTTTACAAAAAAAGTTATTGCAATTATGCCAAAATGTGTAATGTAGTGGATTCAAATCTGTTGAATGCGATGTTTATTTCTGTGAACTGACGAAATCGGGCGTGTTGGATCGAAGAAAATTTTGCGTTCCTTTGATGCGGTGTGATGGAAAGCTGTCTTTACATAATTGGATTTTTAACTCGCCTTACGTCATTAAACGACACTCAGTGGTGTCACTAGTGAGATCACTGAAATTTATAAGCAAGTAAGAGTACATATTGCTCTACAAATGTACAAAAGGAAATTTACATGTATCTCCATAAAGTATACGTGCCGTTATAGTTACGCAAATTTCGGGACGTTTTTTTGCGTCACCAAATATAACTTAAATGTTAAAATATGAGTTATAGTAAGTGTCAAAAACATTGCAAGACATATTAAACATTTTTTTCCAAATAATTTGAACGATTTTACTGTGCACTAATTTTTAATGTACACTAATGCTGATTAACGGCTGCAACCTTGCTCAGTTAACAGCATGAGCATACAGAACAATGTATTTCAGTTGTGCAGCCCTACAAGCTGTACACTATTTTTTGAAACATGAAAACTTACTCCGTAGCTACATCTAAACCTTTTTGACACTTATAATAACTTATATTTAACATTTTACTTAAAAATACTTCAAAAACTTACCACTTGACCTTATTACCATTTGTAGATATTGTACGTTTTTGAATATATATATTTTACAAAAAAGTGTAGCGACATAATAGTTGTGATGTGCATACCATTGAGTAGCAAATTTCTTTTAGAGTCTACTGGTGAAAACAATTGTGAAAATTGGTCAATATTTAGCACAGACATAAAAAAGTACAATAGCTTACTTTTTTGGCCCACCCTGTAATCAGTTCTTAACTAGGCCTATATGAATCATCAGATGGTCAATTATCACTACTAAATAAAAGCTGGCTTTAGGTATCTCTTCAACTACCGCGAGAGATTAAAAAACTAGTAGACCCTACACATGAAAAACCGCAAAAATACGCATGCAAAAATAAGAGCGTAGCAGACCGATCAATGGAGGCTTTGAACTCTTTGCTCTGATTGGTCCAGCGAATCTTCTCTCCCGCTAGTCCACCAATCAGCTCGGACGCCGCAATCATCTTGCGCTTGCAAGATTCCGCGTCATCAAGCAGCGCCTGTTGTAACGCAAGCACACAGTGTTTTCATGTGTCGTCATGTCACTAAGGTTTAATATTAAAAGCATTCATTAAGCTGCTTTCACGAGCACACATCAGGCATTCATCACGCACACATTAAGCTGACACGATGTGCGCTTGATGAATGCTTGTTGAGTGCTCGACAAGCTATGCCACTGCAGCCTATGCATGTGAACCGGCGTGATGTATGCTTTATGTGTGGTTGATGTGTGCTCGACGAGCGCTTGACAAACGCTTGACGAACTAACTCTACGAGCCAGCTTATCAAGCTAGCTTCATCGAACTAGAGGGGCACTTAGAGAGCCCAAACCTCCGTTGATTGCACTGTTTTTTGCGTCGATTTACCTTGTTCTCTACCCTGGAGAGGTGGCAGGCTCATTTGACCTAAGTAGGCCTGTTGGTTATATACCTAGATGACCTACCTGCCCGCAGACAGTAGGCCTAACCTATCCAAGAACTAACAACTTGATAGCGACCCGACCGGAAGTAGAACCGACAACCTCACGATCGCAAGTCCGACACCGTACCCTTGCACTATCAAGCCACATAGCGCGTATGTGAGAGACCTGTTTCTCGGCCATGGCGGCGTCATAGAGCTCCTGTACTTGGCGTAGTTCGGCCTCCTTCTCGTCTAGCTTCGCCTGTGCTTCTTCCAGCTCTCTGGTCGCCACCGCCAGACGCGCCTCCGACTCCAACAAGTGCGCCTGACAACATCATCAACACATCAGCATCATTCTTCTGTGCACTCAATTACGGCACTAATCATCGTAATAGGCCGCAATGAGAGTCTTGTTCGTCTGTCCGTCCGTCTGTTCCGTATGGGCTCCTCTCCAAAAAAACCAAAAAATCGTAAAGAAACCGACATTGGTGTTTAACACAAACGACGTTCCTCAGGACCGAAGTACCAGTAGCAGTAATCAATTTGCAACTAAAAAGATCAACAGTCAGAGTTAGGATTAGGGTGAGAGTTAAGGTTACGCAATGCAGTGCAGATGGACAGCCGCACAATATGTCAGTACTAAACCGTCATCTTTCTTAGCTCCAATCGAATTTCACAAAATCAGCTATAAAGATTTATTTTTGCATCGAACGACTCACGTCTCAGAATTACTACAAGGTAGTAACTTGCAGGAGCACAGCGTCAGTTTTCCTGCAGTGCAAATTATGCATTGTATCCTAACATAGCCATTGCATAGTTCAGAAAAACTTTGCTGAAACAAATTTTAAATTCTAATTCGTGCAGTTTTATATAGGCCTAATACAATGTCACCCTTACGCTGTATGTAAACTAAACAGTTATTTTTTTACATAAGTATCATACCCTGTGCCTGAACGTAGCTTCTTTTATGACACTGTTACACACTTGCATTTTTCTCCAGCCCCCGTTTGTACAAATGCTAAAAACAAAAACAATTTGTATAAAAAACTGTAAGGGAGTGAAATGATCGGATGTTGTCAGAGCTGCTCACTTTGAGCGGTAGAACTTCTTTGTTGATGCCGTAAAAGTTGTACATGGCGATGACCCAGGAGCACAGACCGGCCACGTTGCCGCACACCTTCTTGGCCGACTCCAGGTTGAAATCTTCCATGCTGATATATGGCAGGAGCAGCTCCGACATTTCCTCGTTTATCATGTCTTTCGGGAACTGCATGAGATTGTTCAGGAACGTGCTGCTAGCCATCAACTGTTAGATCATCATGACAGAAGATTTCATTCCTCGTTCATTGCTGCATGCGGCAATACTATAGCTAATTTAAATTTATCAGTTGGATGATTATTAGGCCTAAGTGTAGTAAGCCAAGTAAACAAAAACTGCACAACAAATTATGCCATTACTAACCGAAACATAAGCTAAAAACGTAAATTCCTTCCGCTAAACGCAAAGCCCACAAAACGGCGCTAATCTCCATCTCCTAAACCCCCAACCAAATACCTGCTTACATAGCTAAACCACGGATATGGTCTAGTACATCGCGCGGTGTGCCTGTTCACACAACTGGTAGTCACTTGAACTCACTGCAACTATCCAGTCTGGGATGGCCAGGCTGAGTTGACCTGGGCGGCCGTAGCTACAGAAAGATAGCTGGACGACGTTCATGCTTTCAAGTAGCCTACTAACTACGTCCCACAAGAGCAACTTTTTTGATCGAGACTAAGTGCGTACAGAGCGACGTAACTGCACTGCACTGAACTGACATGGTTTAGTTTTTAACGAACTGACCAATGGGCGAGCAGTAATGCATTACAGTAGACACCGTCTAATGGCGTTGGTGGCCTACATGACTACGCTCACGTGTGCGTCAATCAATGACCAATAGGCTCGCCCTGCTTGCCCTTTGGTTTGGTCAGTTCGTCAAAAACTAAATCGTATCAGTTCAGTTCAGTTAAGTCGCTCTGTACACGCCTCAACGCGTTAACCATTACAGCAGCACTTTCACTAAACAGCAACACACACACACTATGGTCAGCGCACATCTCTCGGGATCTTAAACCATTGGACCGAGCCACTGCCGACATTCTGGCATAACCATCACTACGTGGCATGGCGTGCGTGGCGTTCTGCAGACAAGACGATGGAACAGCAACAGGATTGTCTGTGGCTATTCCGTGTACCCTTCCCCCGTCAGGCAATGCTGTGCAGATGCCCTGAAGCGACGAGGAATTCCAAGCACCAAATTAGAACTAGAAACAAACGGGGATCCAGTGTCCAGCGCCAACATTATTATGCGGCAGTCCCATGACTTTTGACGTATTGAGCTGATGTTAGCACGCCGGTTACTTTTGTCGTGTTTCATACGTCTTCATTCATCGAAAGAACGACAGGTTAAGATATATACACATATTGTTACTGTGCTATTTGTGGATATGAAAAATAAACTCTCTCCCCTCTTTCTCTGAGAAACGATCGTGCCAATTTTGGTTTCTCTGCACCTTTTCATCTTCGAGTAAAAAGCCTGCGTAATACCCCGTTTACTCGATCGAGCAAACATCGAGCAAATATGAAGCATGCATAAAGCATAGTCTACACGAAGCAATCATCAAGCAAACATCGAGCGAAAATCGAGCTGGCTCGTCCAGCTAACATAACAGCAGCTCGTCGAGCCAGCTTGATCGTGTAAACGGGGTATAAGAAACCGATAGAGACGGACGGAAGAACGGACACGATTGGATTGGTACTTCCGGCTATAAGGACGACCGCAAATTAATTGCGACGTTTGGGACGTCTACTGATACAGTAATTCATGATGTCAACCTTGAGCGACTCTCCCCAGGACGGCTTTGGACACGGTCTCTCGGGATCCTGGACCACCGGATCGAGTTTCTTCTGGAACAGAATGACGACGCAGTCCATGATGCGCATGATAAGGTGCGGCGGTTTTGCCAGCTTCCTCACGGTAGCTATATCAGCCGCTTTGATTGTCTGAACATGAACGCACACAATGCTACAGAAACGGCACGCTCTCTCGTGTTCGCTTCTGCTGTTTTTACTGCTACTGCTGCTGATGATAGGCCTACTACTACTAGGCCTATAACAGAACGATCAGCGTTACTACTACAACTGTTCTATTATTATTATTATTACCGTCATCATAAATTACTGTGTTTTTTTATATTTTGCCTTTAAAACCACACCTGTGCATCGTATTTAGAACTTTGCTTATCGACAACATATGACGGAACGTGGGAGGGGCATTTGTCCGGCCTCGCGTTTTGTGGAGGGAAATTGTCCGGTGGGAGAAGGAGGGGGAGATCTCCGGGTGGCAGTTGGCCGGATGTTAGTTGTTTAGGGCGGGGACAGATGTACGTGAGTATGCTAAGCTGGCCAGAGACCAGTAAAGCAGAAGAATACAGCGATCGAAATGTTTAATGGCGTGAATCTCTAACCTGCAAGGCAGCCTCAGCTTCCTCCAATGCTGGTCGTGCCGCTTCGAGTTTTTCCTCAGCTATCACCTTCTCGTGAGCAATGTTGTCGACGATCGCCTGAGCTTTGTCCTTGACCTTCTGCACGGCCTTTTTGACCACCTCGGCTGCCTGAGCGCTCTGAGTCACCTCCGTCAGCACCTACAACACGGGCCAGCTCGATCAGCCGAAGATTCGATAGTCCGAAAGCTTTGAGGTTCTTTCCTATAAACCCCTACACTTCTACAGACGGCTTGGTGACTCAGTGGTTAGGGCGTTGGATACGAGAACGAAAAGTATACGGTTCAATTCCCAGCCGGTGCATTACCACGTAACAACTCTGGGCAAGTTGTTCACACTTATGTGCCTGTGCAGGTGCAAGTGGTCTAGTGGTTGGAGTCGACTTGTAATACCCCGTTTACACGATGAAACTGGCTCGACGAGCTGGCACGATGTTTGCTCGACGTTTGCTCGATGCCTGCTCGATGTTGCTTGATGTTTGCTTCGTGTAGGCTATGCTTTATGCATGCTTCATATTTGCTTGATGTTTGCTCGACGTTTGCTCGTCTGCTCGATATTTGCTCGATGATTGCTTGATCGTGTAAACGGGGTATAACTTCCATGTTGCTGTTCGAATCTCACTGCCGGTCATTTGCAAGCAACCTTGAACAAGTTGCTAACCTACTGTGTGCTCAGGCCAACTCAGCCTCCTACCTTCCGTGGGCCTGAAAATAAGTGGTAGCTTACGGGCTACGGGGCGAAGGCCTAGTGTGGCTGACTGGGGCGGTGGTATGTCTGCTTCCTGCAAACCGCGGGTCCAACGTTCGTTAACGCAAGCAATGGATGGCCGCATAGTGCGCTGCGGTATCATTAGCTCATGCCAATCAGCTGCCACTTCCGAGATTGTCAAAACGCTTCTGGCCACGAATTCGTCTCATGTAAGAAACGCTGTATCGAGTACTGGACTTTAGCATTACCTTTCACAGACAATGACTCAATCTTCACTCTTTCTATCTACTCTTAGAAGTTAAGATTATGGTTAAAGTCAGGGTGACGGTAAAGGTTAGTGCAAATGCATGTTGCCGTATAGACTTTAGAACTATCGAACCTTCGGACTAGACACACAACCCTACAGCACAACCCGCCATCGTGATCAGAATCATCAGCATCAGCAGCTTCGTCGTCGTCATAAAGGGAGATTTAAATCAGTGCTGTAAAAATTAACTATTAACAAATTGAGTAATCGTTGAAAAATTAATCGATTAGCTTTTTTTTTGATTTAGCAAAAAACTCAAAATTTTTTGCACTTTTAACAGCCTAAAATAACTTATAATAAACGTCTGCAATCTACTTTTATTTTGCACAGAAAATGTCATTAAGATTTTTACTTCTAATACCGTATAGTGTTAGTTTGTATTTTGTGAGCTTTTGACTACACCGTTTCTGTACTGCATCGTAATCATTACTTTTTCGATTTTGCTTCAGTTTGCTCAAGACAGCAACAATCAATCGATTAATTAGAATTCCCGTACGTCGTAACGAGAGACCGGAGTTGACCTGAGCAAGCTGTAAGTTAACATATTGGCTCTTCATTCTCATCATCCTATTGTCATCATCACAACTTGCATGTTACCACAATCTGACCTTGTCAGCCTTCTGGTTAGCAACGACCAAGTCCTTCTCTTTGACGACCAGTTCTTTAGACAATTCGTCGACTGACTCGCTGGCCTCGTCCAGTTTGAGCAGGCCCGTCGTCATGCGTCCCGCCAGCTCATTCAGGTTTGCCACCTTGTCGCTGTATAACGTCTTGTAGCCCTCGAGGAACGACAGAAACGACTTGGGCGTCACGTGGGTCTGTCGGCGGAATCTGTACATACGCGACGTCAATACAATCTACATCAAATCCCGGAAAAAATAAGGAAAAATATTTTATCAGTACTTTGTCCATTCTCCGCCAAATTTGATAATTTCTGGAACAAAGATGGCCAAGACGACAGAACTGTGTGAGGTGCAATCACTGTCTACCTCGCTTAATTTGCGTCAACGCACTACCTTGTTAACGCAGACGCTTCAAATTGTTGCATAACGCTAAGTTGCTGTCTCCAGTAAACGTTCTAACAACTTAATTAACAGAAATATACGACGCACACTTTGCACTGCAAAAACAGCAGACAAGCTGACAGTAAATAAACTAAGAAAAATAAAACTAATTGTATACAAAAAATAAAATCTGACAGAAACTGAAAAAGTAACCTCTGAAAGTAGGTGACGCAGTTTTCGGCGACGCCGTCATGTACGGTGCCCATCATCTCGATGAGCTGTCGCTTCGTGTCGTCCTCGCTGACAATGTTGTAGTTACTGAGGAAGTGAGACGAGACGGCCACGAGCGCGTCCTTGGGCCAGCGCTGGAACCAGTCGATCGTGCAGCCCGAGATGAGGCCGGGGAACTTGAGCGAGCGCGTCCGGAACTTCTCGCCAACCTAACACCGACATCAGACAGTAATTTCGTGGTTCAAACAGTACGTGGTTTCGACAACGTTGGCCGTAGTCAGTTTTTTCACTCCAGCACCTCTGCCCCACTTTCCAGCTTCGCATTTTCCAGCTCTGAATTTTTGAGCGCGTTTGTGTTGCAAATTCCCGTCTAGCAAATTTCAGTCTTGAATTTTTCAGCGTTCCCGTCATAACAAGAAAAAATAGTTTTAAATCATATAAAAGAATGATAGAATACCTAACTGCTGTAAACACGTCTTCAATCAAAAAGTTGTGGATGCTTGGAACAGACTGCCAGATGAGGTTGTGGGTAGCATTTAAAATCGACAAATAGCCTAGATAGTAAGACAAGGATAGCCAACATAACGACACAGTATTTGAGCGTTGATAACTTAGTGACGGTTGGAGGTAAAAACACGTGTGATATGTCAAAATTTTCGGAATTTTATCCGGACCAAGTGCTAAACTTGCATACAAGTGCGTTCAACTAAACCTATTTCTGTCCAACCTGAATAAATCTTCACCACCGCTGATACTTAATTTGACAGCAGCGCATGGATTTAACTCAAGTTTCATTCATATACAGTGAAATAACAACAGTCATTAGCACACACGTTTAGGTCGAATTAAATTCAGCACGGACACCCTTTGCTTTGATAATTTTGACACTGTGGTCAAATTTTCTTAGCAAATGCAACAGAGTCATTTGTGACGACATTGTTCACCAAACACTGTCGCATATCTGCACTTATACGTGCCTGAGTTCGTTGAACCGGAAAACCGGTCGCAAAACGGTTCAAATTCAAATTTTGTTTTTTTTCTGCGCTGAACATGTGTGCTAATGACTATTGTTATTTCACTGTATGACGAATGAAAATCGAGTTAAATTTACGCGTTACAACTTACATGTCAAATTCAGCCTAATTTCAAAGGATGGGGAGTGGTGAAGGCAAGGGAAATTGATGCGTGACCAAATGACAATCTTAGTCAGTCGTTCCGTGCATCAACAACTTTTACCACTTTAACACAACCAACATTTATCATAAGGGAAACTGTTGAAAGAAAGACAAAAGCAAGGGCATAGGGGGCTCTTTGGGGGGGGGGCACAGACGGCTTCTTGCTCCTTTTCTGGCGCCATGAGTAACTGACCGGAGAGAAGCAGAGAACAACGTGCAGATTGTTCTTGGCTCGGGTGAGAAAGTAGTCGTAAAGGTTTTCACTGGTCGGAGGACGTTTTGGCATTTCTTTCTTCATGACTGGCACTAGGTTCTGCTGGATCTCGTCGATCTCGTCCTTGGCGAACAGATTGGCGACTTCGCCTGAGCTCAGCACATTGTTGATGAACTCCAAGAACGCCTCGTCTTTGATCTCGTTGTCAGTGAACACGAACGTGATGCCCTTTCCGGCAGCCCCGGCCACGCGATACAACAGCTTCAGATCCTCCATCAGATTGTTCACGTTGTAAGACCTCCACACGACAACGACGACACAAAGTATCGCGGTAAGAAAACAAAAAGCCCAGCTGTCGCTAGAAAAGATCGATCGTACTGCCGATACGTGCAAACGTCAGCGTCTGACTTTTGGTTGAAATAAAAACAATTTCCCACCGGAGACTACAGTTTTACACATGCTACGTTAACGCTGCTACCGAACACTACAATTAACGCTAAAATACGCTAACATGCACGTAGATGACGGATGCTGTCGGTAACTTTGCGTTGAAAATTGCGGCCAAACCGCTGCAGATGGCGACATGGTTACAATTAACAGCTTATAGGTAGAAAATTGTCGTCAGTGGACAGCAGGCCCTGCAACAACTGTGGTGATATTTACATGTCATCTGCATAACTCTAGCGTCAAGCACACCCTGGAGGTATCTATCAAACTGTGACGCAGAATAGTGCATCAAATCAATGTTGCAATTTTCACAGTCGAAAAAAACTATGGTACAAGCATCCTGCGCCATGTTGGTAATACTTCTAGATATATTTGCACTTATTCGGCAGATAAAAATTAATTCGAACAATTCTTGGCCAGCAAGACTACAATTAGCCTATCATTGCGTTGGGGAATTAAACTCGCATACCAAAAACTTAAAAGATAAAAATATCGACTTACGAGTCTCTGAAAAAAGTGCTTGAGAGTAAGGAGTGGGGCAAACCTGGTAAGTGTAATCTGGAAAATTTTGTATCCCGACACGAAAGACGCCAGTCTGGTCAAGGACTGCTTGCCAGAACCCCCAACACCAACAAGGAGAGAGTGACCGCGCGGAGTGCGAATTACACGTAAGATCTGCAGCCACCAAACACGCCAAAAAATATTTTACACACATACACCGTGTCTCAAAAAAACAAGCAAAACTGTTTTTGATGGAACGTCTTCAAATTTCCAACAAATTCCATAATTTTTGACACAAAAATGACCAAGACGATAAAATTTCATAAAATGCACCCAATATCTACATCATTTAATTTCTGTCTGCAGTGCTCAGCTGTCTAGTTCTACTGCTTGTTACGTGTCATTTACTGCCATTTAAAGAAACAAAATGGAGACGGAAGTAAGAGAAAATTCGCGACAAAAGAGCGTGCGAAAGCGTTGATGCCGATGTGGACCATACTGAACATCAGGGAATGAAAGACAAAAACACGCCACACGAGGCCTCACCTTGATGAGATGAACCATGGCGTCCTTGAAGAAAACAAGGTCCATCTCACCGCCGTGAACGGTCTCGTTGTACTGACCCATAAACATCTTGAGACGAGCGTCGAGCGTTTCATAGTCCGGCAGCTGCAACCCACACACCCAACAGACAGCTGAACGTGTACTAAAGTCATTTAAAAAAATTAACACACAGAAAAACCAGAAAAGTTTATGAGCTGCCAAGAATGTCCAAAATCTGATGTCTTCCAAAAATGACTTACAGAACAGATTACAACTTAGATAGATCCAATATAGATAATTACAGAGCAATAACGATTAGTCCTGTGCTGTCAAAGATTTTCGAACATTGTTTGTTGTTTCGTTTTAACCATTAATTTGAAACATCTGATCTTCAGTGTGGGTTTAAAGCAAAGGTTGGATGTAATGAAGCACTGTCTTTGCTCTGCAATACTGTTCAGTATTTTACTAATAATGGATCAACGGTTTCCATTGCT
>Ga0056128_1008509_pt1 | contig 12923 bp, 5 predicted proteins | sample WorMetLIZISLAND2_FD_71113 | JGI IMG/M metagenome (GOLD analysis project Ga0056128, IMG submission 71113) | Marine gutless worms symbiont microbial communities from Max Planck institute for Marine Microbiology, Germany - Olavius geniculatus... ...
GGGACTGAAATATCAGTCACTTTGTTATCAATTACCAAATTTATTCAAAAACAATATATTTTTAAGTCTGTGTTACAAAGAAACAGATATGGCTTGAGATGGACTCTGATATAATACTGAGTAAGCCTGATTTAAATACGTGACAGTGTCATGGCATGGTCCTATGACTACCAGAAACATAAATTCTACCATGTACCTAATAATGTGCCTACCCGATCTACCTCTAGCAATTTTCCAGTGCTAACAGCAAGATCGCCGATCTACTGCTAGAATTATTGTTAGAGGATATGTCTGCCAGTGGCCACTATGCAATCTTGTTTTAGCCATTCCGTAATGTGCCGATATGCTTCAGTCACACCATCAATCCACGCCAACATCTACATATATTTTAACTGACACAAAAAGTAAATATTAAATGCCACCAAAAGATACGTAAAGTTAACCTGTCATGACAGCTGGACAGTGACTGTAGTCCATGTTGGGATATCCTGGAGGAGGTTGGACAAGGCGAAAATCAGGCGGTGGTTCATTGCAACACGATCGTTTCGGCGTGAAATCACAAACGCAGTAACAGATAAATACAAACACAACAATTACAAGTGACTTATTCATTCCAGCGAAGCACACTGACTAGAGTCAAACAAAATTAATATTATCTTTTATCGTATTTGTTTACCTTCGCTACGAATTACAACTTCCGGTTCCTTGAATTCACCAATGTGACCGAAGTAACTTCGGTCCAACTGGCGGCTCGCGGAGTCGTGGGCCCGTGGCGTCGTGGTCGTGGTCGTGGGCATGGTCTCAGCGACTCAAAACTACACAACAGTTACTTTTTAGATGACTTTGAAGGGCATTACCAAAGGCATTACGCACTGTTGTGAGTAAACAATACGTCGTACATAGGTCAACGATGGCACCGTTGGATAAGGCAATGACGCGAGTTCCTATAGGTTACGCTGTCAATATAGTAACCATGTTTCTAACTGCAGCGGTTTGGCCGCAATTTTGAATGCAAAGTTGCTGTCAGCAGCCGTCACCATGTGCGTCGAATTACCGTATCTATCCTAGCATTAATTTTAGCGTTCGATATAGCAGCGTCACCATCGCGTGTATAGCACTGTAGTTATTACTTACTGCGACAAAAAGTCGGACGCTGACCTTTGGAAGTTTGGATGTAGACTAGGCGGTACGGTCCGCCCACCCTAGCGACAGCTGGCTTCTTGTTAGCCTACTGACGCAACAGCCGAGCTGGGCCATATATAGGCTAATTATTTACGCCATACCTCCAAGCGCAGCACGTATACCGGGGGTTGTTAATTTATTACTTATATAGTAATGGCTATAGCTGGAAGACAACTCTAAGCTGATGGTTACGTTAGGTCCATCAATGAATGCAAGCGGCTCAGTTGCACCTTTCACTGAAGAGTGCGGGCCGCGCATAGCGCCGTAATTCAATCAGTGGATGCGACGCGTCCATTCGCCATATGTTACATGCTAAATTCATGCCGTTTTGCTGCCGCAGCTGCTTATGACTGTTACGGTCCGAATATATCTTTGTTAGTCGATCGCGATTTAATTCTATTGCAGTAATAATTCCACGTTAGTCCCTATCGGCTATCGCGTTCTCTGTCTCTTAACAGACGGGCGCTCGGGATGCAGCGTTGCAGCGTGTCGTTTAATTATTGATGTCAAATCGCGACGGATCACCAGCCGCTAAGACGTACGCACTGCTTCGTGGCGCTAAAACGCACCGTTCGCGGTCAGGCACGCACTCGTGCACTTCTGACAGTAGGGACGCGCACGGACAATGCACGCGACCGAATTACGATGATCGCGTCGCATACAACAGCTTCCATCCCCCTTGGACACATGCACTACGCAAGCCCTCCCTACCCTCCAATGTTTAACCCCTTTTCCTCAAAGTCGACCCCCTTCCACGCCAAATTTAGTCAAGTGCTGCATTCTTCCCCGCACGGCCTCTGCACAAAAATTTTCCAAGGCGTGAAGGCCCACAGAACCGGGAAAACGTCGTTAAGTTCCCCCAGCGGGGTTTGGGCGGATCCTCGACACCGAAAATAAATTTGATGCGTTTTAGCTTCACAAAACACTTCTTGTGAAATGATAACTGCTCCCATGAAGTCTTAAAAGTTGAGCCCCCACGTTGAAAAATGTAATGCGCTTTAAGCGTAGTCCTCAATGGTCGTAGACGTAGACGCCGCTGTCACTCAAACAGCACACTCAATGCACTAGTAGTGGTCGATGAATATTTCGCACGGCTCGCGGATACTCACTCTGCATGCGACTGCAGTTACCGGCCTAAATCGAATAACGACTCATACAGTGCCAAACTACCTATATCTCTACATCTCTCATTCGATAACTTAATTCGACAAGCCTGTTAATAATTAGTGACTCTAATAACGTTCAGTAGGCTACCAAACAATGATAATCCACGTCGTCGGAGAAATCATTTCCTCAGTCGCCAGTGGCGGATTCAGAAGAGGGACGAAAGGAGGCAGCCCACTGTTGAGATGCGTTTTTATAACCAAGTGAAAACGTTGCACAAAATGCATTATTTTCGCATAAAACTTTTTTTAAATTATGGGAATGGAACAGGAACACAGCCCCATCCCCATACCATACGCCACTGGAAAAGGGACACCCTTCTCCAGATCACCCCCCACTCGTTACCTACGACTTTATATCTCGACGCTTAATCGGCGTTTCCCGCTCCCCCCTGATCCAGAATTTTGAATCCGCTAATGGCTAGTCTTGTAAGGGCCAGTCTGGAATTCAACACGCGATAATATCGCCCCAAAACCATTTTTGCTGTTTTCGAGTTTTGACTCACATCGCCCTTACATAGCTTTGTAAACTGTTGAAGTTTTTCGTTTTGATCATGTGTAAAACGTCGTACGTATTCTGGAACAAGCTGCGTAAATACGGAAACTAACAAACCAGCTTAAAATTCACTGCATTAAAACAGAATGTTGGCTATGCTGTAAATCAACAGATATAATGGAATGTGGTTGGGCTATTAGCTGCAGATCGTTCCGACTGGCACTGAGCGGCTTTATATATATCCGGTAGGCTCACGCTCGCTCGCCACGTCTGTCGAAAATCAAGCCATCAATATTCTTGGAGCGAGCGAACAGCCGGCCGGCCTAATGCGCCGCCGGTAAATGGGGCGGTTTGCGGATTTCGACCGTTTGTCTCTTTCGCCGCTAGAGACAGGAAGAAAAGAAAAAGACTATAGCGGAGGAGAGATAGGGGAGGGAGAGGAGAGCGAAGGAGAAAAGACGGAGAGAGATGGAAGAAGGTATAACGACGCAAAGCCGCGATGGTCATAATATTTAGGCGCCGGTGGCCGAAGGCTATGACCATTCGCTCATTCGTTCATTAGAACCAATTTATTACGATCAAGGATTATTCAGCCGAGGGCCGACTGCAGCAGCTGGCAAGCTGGTCGGCGCGCGTCTCAAAATCGCTCCATAAAATAATTCGGATTATACGTTGGCTGCTCTTTGTCAAGCATCCGCGGCAGCTCGCTTTGCATTCTGATTCTCGACCGAGGCCGAGGAGAACCTTTGCTGACACCAATCAGCCACCGACTGCAACAATACAACAGTAAATCTAATTAGCAGTGTCATACGACGATCATAGGCAAGCAACACGTTTATACAGATTAGCATCTCGCAGCGAACATCTCATCTGCCGGAGTTTCCGCTTGATAGCAATATCACGTAGTCACACTCACAAGTTTTCATCTTGCCACATAACTGAAATGTAGATGCGGATGTTTTTTCTTATTTTTGCATTAAATTACACAACTAAAAAAATAATACGCTGTATATGCATGAGATTATTGCAGTATACGATAGACAATGAATTTGTATACTTTGCTCTGCAGAAATTTATAAAATAAATACCGATAGTTTGCTTTTGACAAAATATCACTGATATCAGCATTACTGCATCTAGCACAAGAAATTTGAACTAATGCTTAGCAAAAGCCTATCAGTTTCTGTTCGCAAATTGTCTTAGTCATCTTCACCCATTTCGTCGCAATTCACTCTTGAAGTGTGAGCCGCAGCCGAAGATCGCAAAAACAATAAAACTTTTTTTTATTTCGAAAGTTCAAGGTCTTTCAAAAGAATCGATATTGATGCGACTCAAAAGCTCGTCACTAAGTAGTTGTTGTGATAGGCAGCATGCATCTGCAACCGTTTTTTACGCTAGACTGGCCAACAGCGGTAAAATAACGACTTTTAGAGGGTACCGCTGTTTTATGCCCTCGTGCGCAGGTTTCCTTAAACCTAGACCCTAAGGTTGAGACTTAGACCCTCAAAATCTACGTCCAATGTTAAAAATTTATATGCAGCTTGTTTTGTCTATCTTTAGCGATTTGCGATTTTGGCGCAATTCGCTCTTGAAATGAGTCTCGCAGTCCAAAATCGCCAAACCGCGGCCCAAAACACCCATAAAAACTTCTATTTTGGTGTTCAGGGTCACTCCAGATCATTGCTCTTGGTGCCAATCGAATAACCGTGTGTTTCTGAAATATGACGACTTATTGGCTAAAAAACGCAAATTTTCCCTACCCCTCTCATAGAGCCCTCGCTCAGTCAGGGTGACTCCTTTCGAATTATATGGAACAGCTTTACGGATCCTGAAACTAGAGTCTTCCAGGCAGCCGTCAGTAAAGATTTAGTGATCCTAGCTTGCACCGTTTTTAATTTATCTACCGTGTGACAAACGAACGGACAAACAGACGGACAGACGAACAGAATTGCGATGGCTAAGACGCGCTGTAACAGTACTTGCTTTCGCGCGTAAAAAGTCTTATCAAGACGCTGCGGCACTGAGAATTAGTCGTGCAGACGCCGCAGTACGATGTGAAAATTGGGGGAACGGGAAAGATTATCCCACCAGTCGTTATCCATTGAGTCTGGCTATAGAGATGGTTAAGTTTTTTTTATCCACGACGAAAAGATTCCTAATCCTTTAGTTTAATTTGAGTTACATGAAACAGATCAGCCGCAGAGTAGGCTAAACTCAGACTACAGCAAAGGTAGCTCAAACCAAAGCAAAAATCAATACAATTCGATAGCCTAAGTAAAAAAGCAGCAAAAGTATAGTGTAAACGCGTATTACATTATATAAGCCTAATGTTGACCTCGTGCCCAGTGGCGGATCCAGAAGTTTGGAATAGAGGGGAGAAGAGTATGGAGGATTGGGGTTTGAAATTTGGAAAAAAAAAACTGTGCCTCCTCCTAAACATTTTTTTTAAATTTCATGCAAAAATAATTCATTTTTGTGCAAAATCTGCGCTTATTTTAAGATGTATCTAGTGAATATGGGGCCTTCTTATTCTATCCGCGACTGGCTGAAAACTATCGCAACTTTTCTCGCAACTTTCTCGCAACAGCGTTAGCAAGTCATCATCGCAAATAAAGAATGTTTTTAAAAATTTTAATAAAAGTTGTACACTTTTAATGATTTAAAACTTTTGAATCACAGAGTTTATTTACAATGCTGCAGTTGTTATTTTCTATGATTGATGTCGTTTCAGTTTAACTGCATACTGTATAATACACTGTGCTGATTATGCTGAAAGGCTAATAATTGGCTAGAGTTGTTATACTTTGATGTAAAATGGGCCTACCCGTTTCCATTGTTCATTATTCTGTCTGTCTGTCTTGTCGGACGCTCAAGAGAAGACGGCAACAGTTAGTGGCTGCTGCTGCAGCTGCGTGCTAAGCCACGCCCACAACTGCGCCGGCAACCAATCAGCGTCCGGATGCCGCGACATCACAGCTGATCAAAGCCACGTGCGACACGCCACGGAATACAAGCACGTCACATCACTGTCATCAGAGCGTCTTAACAGCTGACTGTCTCAGGAGTAGACTCAGTCGCTGCAGTCTCAGCTCAGCATCTGTATCTATGACAACGATGGACGCCGCCGCAGCATCTCTGCTGCCGTTGCAGATGAGTCGCGCCCATCTTCACCGCACCTCACTTCTGCCGCCGTCACTCCAGCCCACCGGTGCAGGACACCGCAGTCCACCGCCACCGAACCCTGCACCGACCTTCGGCGGTCTGTGCACAATGACGGCTGGAGGTCGACTGTCTCCTCCTCGACCACGCTCTAGCTCCACGTCACTGATGGCCCAGCTAGCCGCCGTCGACAACAAGCCGTCGGTTGGCGGCGCCGGCTCGTTCCTCGGCTTCCACGGCGGCGCGCCGACAGCTGCCAACAGCGCCGACAACAACACCTGCCGACTCATCGACTACCGCAATGCGCAAGTCGCCGCGTTCCACGTAAGTCTGTCAGCTGATCGGCAGCCACTCCGCAACCGATGCATGTCTGCCCCACAGGCTGTAGTCTGTACCATCACCTCGCACCACTGAAACTATGTCTTTACGCATTGAATTCATAACATTGGGCACTGAATGTCTTACTATATCTTTCACTTTAGTCGCTAGGCTGAACTTAATGGCAAAACACAATAAATGCAAAAATTGTAAATAACTAAGATTTAGTAACAATAATAATGTAGTCAGCATCAAACTGACATTATTACTGCTACATTTGTATACAATTGGTGATGAAAAACATAAAAAAAATAATATTATTGAAACGTTACTTAATAAACAACTTGAATTTTGTTGATAGAACACTTGGTTCCAGATGAAGTGACTTGTGTCGTGGTGTTCTGAAGGTGGACGGTCGAGAGTTGATCTGCCTGCCGCAGGCGTTTGAGCTATTCCTCAAGCACCTGGTGGGAGGTCTGCACACTGTTTACACAAAGCTGAAGCGTCTTGACATCACGCCAGTTGTCTGCAACGTGGAACAGGTGCGTATTCTACGCGGTCTCGGCGCCATCCAACCAGGAGTCAACCGTTGCAAGCTCATCTCTCCCCGCGAGTTCGACATACTCTACGAAGACTGCACCAACTCCAGGTACGTGCTAGGCCTATCTCCATGCACTGTATTATATGTGGTCATTTATTTATGTCGTATAACAGACATGACAAATTGGCAATGATATTTCTAAGAGTTCACTGTCTATATACGAGTACCCTTCTTTGACGCACGCACGCGTTGGCTTCCTTGAACTTATGAAGGGTCGCGACTTTAACTGCTAAAATATACGTTTAATGCTAAAAATTTCGTACGCAGGTTGTCTCAAGCTAGCTATACAACCATTTCGGCGCAGTTCGCTCTTGGAATGCGTGCCGCAGTCTGAAATCGCCAAAAATCACTAAAACCTGATATTTTTGTGTTCAAGGTCGTTGAAAGTCGTTGATTTTGGTGTCAATCGAAAGAGCGTATCATCCGCGTACGAGACTTTATATTAGTAATTTAAGCCCTATTTCGCACCGTTTCTGAGATACGGCGACTTATTGCCTCAAAATCGCCAATTTTTTGTACCCCCTCTTTCATTAAGCGCTGGCGATCGGGGTGACCTCTTTAGAATTTCGGGAAAAAATCTTTATGGATCCAGTCTTTGTGACAGTCCACAGTAAGAATTTCGTGATCCTATAGCTTGTGTCGTTTTTACACAATACCGTGGTCACTGAGTGACTACGTAGTGGTGTGAACGGACAGAAGACGGACGAACACCTCGACGATGGCTAAGACGCGCGAAGTATTCTGCCTTCGCGCGTAAAATCGATCGATATTTTTATGCAAAAGTTATTGTGAAAATAAATGAAGCCCCCTGTTATATGACGGCGTCGTAGATTTAAATTTTAAAAAAACGTAGAAAGTTGCAATTTTCCGACAGAATTCAAACAGACAGACGCACATTCACGACAAAGACGACTATGGGTGCGCAAAATTTTAATTTTGATTTTAAATTTTTATCAAATATTTAATATAAAAGGATTAACCCTCCAATTTTGCATTTTGGACCAAAATTTTCGGATATTTTTCCCACAGCCAAAAATTTCGGCTGTACAATTGCACCCCTACCCCTTGCCCAGTGGCGGGTCCAGAAGTTTGGAATAGGGGCGAAAGAGTAGAGGCTGTGCCATTTCCCCAAATTTTTGTTAACATTTGATGCAAGAATAATGCATTTTTGTGCAACATTTTTACCCCTCGAATCCGCTACTGCCCCTGCCTCGACGCCATTGCACGGTGCAATGAATAGGTCTAGCTGTAACAGAAAAACTAATAGGCCTAATTATCCAGTGCCGTGAAATTTTTATTGTCGTAAGCATAGGTGCAGCCGTGCAGTTACATTCAGTTGGTTGAAACAAGTCAAATGCCAACACTTCCGTGAGTTGAACGTCTCCGTTTTCAGTAGGCTATGGTAAAGCTGAAAGTGGTCACGACTTTGGAACGAGGCATATACAAGCGACCGGGAGAAGCGCAGCATTTGCTTACTACTCAATGCAGCAGAGCAGATCTATCAACGAACGATCTATCCGAAGCACAATAAACGGACGGCGCGCGTCGCCGCTCGTTGATGACAAAACATTTGGTCGTCGGTCGGTCGGTCGGTCGATCGAATATGATAGTCTAGCTGTAGTCACACTGACTGCATTACGTTAAGTGGGCGCCAGTCACGTGGAAACTACTCACACTACTTCCATGCAGCTGCAGCAGCTGATGCAGCGCGCGAGCAATTACCGCGAAGCCGGCGATGCAACAACAACAGATTCTCTCCCGCTCGGTCGGCCGCGCCATGCGACGAAATGTCATTGAATCGGGCAAGATAAATGCGCAGTTATCTTGTAGTGGCGAGCGGCGGCGACACTGAACGACGGCGACGCGCACATAAACAGCAACAGGACAGACAGATGAACGGACGGACGGACGGACGGACGGTAGCAAGTTGCAACATTTCATTCTAATGCGACACATCGCGAATTATGTGAGCGGAGCTGCTAGCTGCGGCGAGCAGGCGATAAAACAGCTCGACATCTGCTACGCGCCTGTGTCACATTAAAATGTCTCCCCCATGAAAAATCCGTCCAGGGAGAGATAATCACGAATTTGATATATTTCCCCTTTATTAAAATATCGACAGCCTTATAAAAAGTCTCCCCATTATAGGATCCCCCAGAAAAGTTTCCCCGGCAGACAATTAACCGTCAAAAATCCGTCCCGCCCGGGCGGCCGCCGAGCGGGCGGATTTTTATACACTTTCTTTTTTATACACTTTTTTTGATACACTTTCGACCAAAAATGCAGTGAATTCTGTACAGTGCTACACTTTGTTAGATCCGTTTCTTTGGATATCTGGCGTGTTAAACGATAGGTTAAAATCCGGCAAAAAATCCGTCCAGCCCGGGCGGCCGCCGGACGGGGCGAATTTTTGCCGGTTAATTGTCGACCGGGAGAGACTTTTCTGGGGTGGGGGCGATCCTATAATGGGACACCTGCAGCCTCGTCATCATCATGATCACAACTCGGCTCAGTTCATTGGTCCAAACACTCGTAAATCAGCCGTATCCATCCTTGCTGTTCCGTCTGCCTCCCTCTCCCATCAATTCATTGCTTTTTTCCTCCCTTGGTCAATGATTCTTGTCATCATTCTCTCGGCTGCGTCGACTGCGCGAGATGCTGTTTCTACGATACTCGTAATTCGATATTCGACATTCCTATTAATTTTTTGCGATAATTGTACGTAACGCTTGCACCCTGGTGTTGTACTAAAATGTTATTTTTACTAACTTTTTTGTCGTCTGTAAACTACTCAAGTCCTATTATTGTTAAACAGTGTGCTTATTTTTTATCAGGGCGACTCGGGAAGTGTTGCCTTAGGCGGTTTAAGCTTCCAACCGTGACGAACAGCATAGGAATGGCGTGCAATATCATATCATTTAGTTCACTCGCTGACAACATTTTGATGAGTCGTCGGTATATTTTGTGAAAAAATTCACACACTGTGTTTGACTTACAAAGTAGGATAGGCTTACAAAATTACAAATGCTAAATACATTTTTCATTGTTTTATTTAAATCAAAATTAACGACCTTGGATGACCTTGAGCTGCATTTGCGCACTCTACTGCACTAATTGTGCAACATTCGGACCTTAACACGAGAACTTGAAAGAAGATAGTTCTATACTATTAGAGGCAGAAATGTAACGCAGGGACTCCACTTTCAGGCAAAGTAAGGTTTGTGCACATATTTGCGGGGTTTTCTTAAAAGAGAGAGAGAGTCAAACGAACGTAAAGTGATCGAAAATAACCATTTTTGTACTTCTGCAGTCTTGAATGACTTTAAGTTGCTATATTTTGTGACAAAATCTGTTTTTTGCCTTATTCTGACTAGCTTTTTTTAAAGGCAACTGAAGAAAACGGCTAAAATAATTCCATACTGTCGGCAACAAAAATGTTCTCCATAGATTAGTTTTTAGTACGAATAATGGGGACATTCGCTTGGGTTTATTGTTTTCGTGCTAGAAGATGTTAACCGACAGCATAGGGTGGTCGAAACTGGCAACTTTTATCAGTGCTTTTGGTTTTTGAAACCTTTAGAAATTAGGCCAAACTTATCGTACAAGTCTACCACAAAAATATTTAGCATAGACTCTAGTTTGTGTTTTTTGTGCTGTTTATGTGGATACTTGCCGAGATTTTATAGAAAGGACACAGCAAACAACTAGGCCTATAGGTGCGCTCGTGTGCATCGATTGATAGATAAATTTTCTGAAAAAAGCGTAGGAAAAATCCCAAATAATAAGACAAATTATTAAGAGTAATATGACGAAATGGCGTTCTGTATTTTAAGCGGTAGCTAAGTTTTTCTCCATCAGTCGCGATTTACATTGTCACAAAACATTATTGGTCATCAACTTAGATATTGACCTAAGGAAATATACTAAAAAACGCTGGAGCAGCAGCATCCTTTACGTACGCGAATTTTCTGTCAACAGCGGCATAATATTTCTCAATGATTGCCAACAATCAATCACACGTTGCCCTTGTGTTTAAAACCCATTCATGCTATAACACCCTAGGTGCACCTACTTTGACGATAAATCAAAATAATTAAGGCACTAAATTTGGCTTATCTGCGTTTATAAACTTTGCAAGGTGTCATTCGTTGTAAACACACATTCGGGGAATTTCAAGTGTCTTAACATCTCTAAGAAGAACTGTTTCAGTCGTGGAGCTAGGAGTCGTACGTAATTGCAGCTGTGCGGCAGGCTGGCTAGCGCTGTGCACGGACAAACGATTTCCGACTGCCGCCTCTGCTTCTGCTGCTGACGAACTGTTTTGAGCCGCAGGAAATAACTTGCGACGGCCTGCAGGCTTCAGCGGCTGCGGCGATTGTTTTATGAGGTCGTATGAATCACTTGTAGCCGCCTAGAAGCCAAGGAAACGGCATGTCCAGCAGCGCGTTAACACCTCCTCGCGTCGACAAATGCGACTCGTGAGCGGACCTCGCAAGAATTATGGACACAGCAGCAACATGTAGCGACGATGTCTAGGCTTATATTATAGTTCGTTTTCATGGCCTTGAATAAAGTCCTGGTCTTTTCATGGCGATCATTTTAATCGGAAGCGAAAAATGAGCAGTAAAGTGAACGAGATCGTGATTAAATTTAAATGTCGATTGGAAAAGGAAGGCGAAAACATCAAACGACAAATGATGAGGAGTCGTATTAAAGAGTGCATAAGTAAAAGTAAATTAAAAGAAAAAACTGATACTTGCACGTGATTTTATTTTAGACAAACACCGCCAAAACTGCCCAAAACTGCCAAAGACATATCGCTTGTGACGTTTAGAACTTCTACACTGTGTCCCCCAAAACGTCCCACTTTGTGATTGTCTATATCTTCGCCAAATATTAACCGATTATCAAAATTCTTTTATTGTTGCATTTTAAGGACAATTAGCAATAAAATGATTATTGAGTTACACTACTTTGTGAAATATAAATGCAAAAAACTAACAATGCTAACAATGCAAACTAACAATAGACAGCAAGCGTGTTGGTAAACAAAATACACTTTCGACCAAAAATGCAGTGAATTCTGTACAGTGCCATACTTTGTTAGATTCGTTTCTTTGGATATCTGGCGTGTTAAACGATAAGTTTGTTTTTGGCCTTTGTGCTTTAGCAAGCTTACCACTTCATCCACAGTGGTCACGTTCTCTTCAATACATGTACAGTACGTGCATGCTTCAGTCTGCCGGTCTCATGCTTTTGGTGGGTGCTGCATGTTTCACAAATTTCTGTTAATGACATTTCCACTTTTTCCCTGTTGCAGTTTATTTTCAAAAATTCTGCCAGTATTCTCCGAAAACTGTATTTTTAACTGGTGCAAGTTCTTAATCAGAGCTTGTTTCTAATGCTAAATGGCACATTACATCACCGGTATATCGTCACTGCATTAAGAATTATTATTTACGACATATGCAATATCGTGATTTTAGTGATTTTGGAAAATTTATATTTTACATAGTAGCAACACAGTAAAAGTGTGGTGGAATATTTAACAACTACTTTTTGCTAATTGTCCGCAGTATTAGCCAATAATAAATTTTTTAAAAATCAGTTAATATTTGGCGAAGATATAGAAAAGGATGAAGTGGGACGTTTTTTGGGACACAGTGTAGTTTAATCATAGTTTTAGTTTAACGTGTAGGTACCCTTTAACGCTAGCTGTATGTGCAGTTATTCGTCGAACAAACAACAATTGGTGCGATTGTCTATTTATCGTGAGGTCGCTGAATATCACTCACTGGCCAGTATGTGGTCATAACGCGCTGACAGAGGTCTGGTCTCTGCGGAGCTTGACCGGTTGATCTCCATAACACAACATGACCACTCGCGTCATCATCATCATCATCGACAACCGTGGGCTCAATGCCCGTTGGTGTCTGACGCCATTGTTACTATCGCTGCCCACCGCTGCCTATCTAGGGCAGCGTGGCTTAACTCCTGCAGGGTT
>Ga0056128_1008510_pt1 | contig 12922 bp, 12 predicted proteins | sample WorMetLIZISLAND2_FD_71113 | JGI IMG/M metagenome (GOLD analysis project Ga0056128, IMG submission 71113) | Marine gutless worms symbiont microbial communities from Max Planck institute for Marine Microbiology, Germany - Olavius geniculatus... ...
TCTGTAATAAACTGATTTAATTGTACGACTATAATATTATTGATTATATATTTTTTATTTCTTTCGATGTTTGAATATCAGTTATATGTACATGTATTTTGATATTTTTGTTATTTAGGCAATGTGACTTCCATAGGAGTTTTTTGTATTGATGTGTTTTTCAATTTTCATTAAACTAGGCATTATTTTATGTATTTTAAGTAGGGCTAGTATGTATATACATTTTTATATAATTAGTACGTCTTGAGTCGCAATGAGGATGGTCAATGTATTTTTATTTAGGCTTATAGTAATGTAACACTGCTGTTTCACGTAAAATGACTTGGCGTCGTCTATTAGGCTATTACTAATTCGAAGTTCATACATTAAAGCATAAATTACACAATGATTAGCGATTGTAATCGATTATTTGATTAAATTAACAAAAAATTACATACATGAAATAAATAAATAATGAAAATAAATATATTAATGAAAATAAATATATTTAAACAATTAGCAAGCAATCAATAAGTTACTTCAAAAGAATTTAAAATGACAAAGATGAGATATGACAGCGGCGTATTTTAATCTAAGAGTGAGATATCGCGTACAGTAGCCTACGTTGTTCGGTAATAATTAGTGGCAATAAATGCCGAGTGCGGCCGGGGGCGTTTTCGATCGCTCGGTCGGTCATTCCGCATTCTGCATATTACCCACCGTTCCGCAGCCTACTTCCGCAGATTTCATTCCGCAAATTACTTTCCGCATTTCCGCAAATTACCAACACCCTAGAATAATGCCTTTTAAGGATGCTGCCCCTCTTTCTCCCCCTTGTTCATGGGATTCTCTTCACCCAGTGGCATGAAATTTTGTCACAAAATACTAGACTCTAAGCTATCATATGGTGAAAACCAGAAGTCTATCTCAGTTGGTGTTGGAACGGTACTGAGACGTGACAGACACCAGGACGGACAGACATTAGGACAGAATTACTGTAAATAATTACCATAGCGAACCGCGCGTAAAAATGTTGTGTAATGTTGCTAATTCCTACGATGTGGACATGGGCCGAGATGCTGTGTTTGTTCAGTCAGGCTGACGTTTGATCCATGTTATTTCTGGTAGAAATATGGAGTCTGTAGTTGAGTTGAAAGATGGTGCAGCATCACCTCGCTGTAAGGCAGTAATCAGCCAAACACCATTGGACATTGCTCATAGTTTTGTAGCTGAAACATTCAGATTTGGCACAGACTTGACTGTTTCCTCTGCGAGTCCTGCTGTGAAAGAAACTGTTTCTTCACCTTTACGTGTGTCCTGCAGTCAGACGGAGAAACGGAAACTCGTTGTGTGCAAACTCGTTCATAATGGCAGTAAGTTTTTTTGTTCAATGTTTATTGTATTTGCAGCAAGTTTTTGTTACTAATATAATTTTGTGTGAGAGTTAGTACACTACAACAACAACACTTTTGCCGACTTTCAGAATTTAGCACTAGTGATTGCCATTTGTTTAGAAATACTTATTTGTTGTGAGAAAAAAGCAGTATTCACATTTATGCTGAGCATATGTAGTTATTAATTTTTTGATTGAATTTTGTCACTCCACATTGTGGATAGGTTGAACTTGCTTCCTGATGCTTATCTCACTCAATTCCTGTGCAATTAATACATTTAAATCTCATCTTAAACTGGAACTGTGATTGTGTTGCTAATGTAGAGAGTGGGCTACATAGGCAAAAGCTTATGCCTACTTATGTCACAAGTGCACTGCATTTGTGGCTTTGGTGAATTCAGTACTAGTGCTTGTGTGCTATGATACAATAATGTTGTGTGCCATTAGCTGTAGAACTGCTTCTGCATTGTCCGTCATCATTTCTGTCAGTATCACCAGCAGCTGAAGTGGGAAATCTAGGACCATATGCTGAGGCTGGAATGCCATCATCTACTGCCAGTGCTGAACCTCAAACACAGCCGAGAAATAAAATCGGGTCAGCTGTCAAGGTAGCAATTGTGATTATTCACTGTATGCGTCACGTTGTACCAAATACAAGGGTTGATCAATAAGTAACGAGACTCAATAAGTATTAGATTCAAGTTATTTGCACAATCTATATATCAGTGAAAAGTACGTTTTCTACGAACACACATGGGTTTGTTGCAGATGTGGCATCATTGTAATTTATGACGACATAGACCGTTGAATAAAAATGATTTGCAGCATTAGTGCAAACAACATTGAATCATATATTGCCATGCATAGCGGACAACAACAAGGTAGAATTTCAGAGATCATAACCGATGATAGGTACTGGGGATTTGATCATTACTGTATGCAGAGTGATCTTTTCGTATGAAGTTAGAGTTGCCAACAGTTCGTTGGACAATCATAGATTTATGGTCTGGACTGCAGTACTGGATTTATGGCAGGGCGAATGGGGCAATGTGCTCTCGGGCTTTCACACACTGAGGGCCTTCGCATAACAAGTTAAGAGTGTTGCTAATCCTTTCGTTAACACAACGGATATGATAAACTGCAAACTTTTTGATAACATTTTACTGGTAACGTTAAATCTTGACGTGATGTCATTATTAGCTCAAGCTCTCATATTTATGGCCAGCACAGATTTAGGCTATCGTATATTTAAAGTTGCAAATAAGAAATTCATAAACGTATTTGTTAAAGCTTTCAGAAAATCAGATGCTTCAGGGCACCACATTGCTAAGTTCAGCTCCAGACTGGAGAATTGTCATGCAACAACGGATCGTTTCTGTTTATCTTTCTGTGACATCATAAATTACAATGACGTCACATCCACAACAAACCCGTATGTGTTCGTGGAAAATATACTTTCTGCTGATGTATAGATTGTGAAAAAAAAATTAAAGTTTAATACGTTGATTCTCATTACTTATTGATCAACCCTCCTATGCTAAAAGGCCAATTTTTGAATGTGTTTCCATTAAACCTATATTAGCACTAGGCATTGATGAATGTTTATATAGTGTGACATTTGCAAACTACAGTACTGCAAAATTTATAAAGTTAATCATCAGTACATGTGATATTTATTGATACGTTACCGTATTTTTTGTTATTCTTTTAATTTCTGCTCTTCGGTTTGGCATATTTTGAGTTTCAGTTCTGTTTAATCGATGCTATTAATTTTCACTTACAGTTTAATGTACCAGTGACAATAAATTGATAAATTTTGTATCACTGCACTGCAGGCTTTTTTTTTCTTGATGTCTATTATGTTTATTGTGCATTGGTTTGATGTGCTGTAGGGATTTTGCACAAAACGTTGCAAGTGTCCGGATGATGAGCATTCACTTTGCAAACGTTTTAAGGTATATTGGCCATGGTATCAATTTGACTTAAGTAAAACTAGTAACTGGCCAATGAAATGTTGTCTGCAGTTGTGAATGTAATATACTGTATAATTTTTTATTTATTTTTTTACTTGTATTTTTGCACATATCTTTTTGTGTTTGCCTTGTTATGCTTATTTATGGTGGCAGGGAGGCCGTCTGGCTTAGAAAACACTGTCACATTGTCCCCAAAGTCTCTGCTTTAGCATTTGAGCTAAACCTGGGATAACTGCAGAAAATTAGTCAAGCCTGACAATAGAAAGAGATTATCATGGTAGTTTTTTTGGTTTTTTTTACATTGTGTTGTGTAATTGCACAGTGTTCGTTCTCTGGCTGTAAATGGGCCTTCGGCACAAACTACAAACTTCAGCGTCACATGCAGGTGCATCTTGGTCACAAACCCTATATGGTAAGTCATAATCTTTAATCGTGGTTTTATATTTTACTTTTTTTTTTAGTTTTTGTTGTTACTTGAATTTTGGTAGAAAATGCTTGTAAATGTATATTTACGTGCAAGTAAGTTTTAAAAAAATTTTAATGGATTTCTGAATCACACAGTGTAATTGTTATTATTTCATAGTTTTAATAGTTTATTAATTGTCACCGTTTGTTAATCAATTAATGCTGGGGTGTATTTGCAGTGTTACTTTCCTGGTTGTGGTCGAACAGTTACGACACTGTTTAATCTGAAGGTGCACATTAAGCGCCACGAGCGTGTGTGCAATGAGGCATGTCAGGTGCCAGGGTGTATGGCACGATTCAGGACTCAACGCCTGCTTGATAGTCACATGAAGGAACAGCATCCAACTAATAAACAGTACAGGTCATCTCTCATTATCTTTTGAAAACAGTGCTACTACCTTAACACTGAATGTCAGGTAGTAGCTTAAACTACTTTGTTCTAGTTGATCAGCATTTTTGCAGATGGCATTTGTGAATGCCTTCTGTGATATTAGACTAATGCAGAATTTCATTAAGTTAAATATTAATTAACTTAATTACTAAATTTATTTTTTGTACATTTTTATTACAGCTACATTTTTTTCTAATAACTTTTGGCCTAAAGTTGTTGTCTGTCATAATAGCTGCGGGTTCAAGCTAAAATTCATCTGTCTTAATTCATTTGACTTGACTTTGACTTTAACTTAAGTCAAATGTCACTGGGGCATGGTGCAGTGGATTGATAGTGGAGACAGGTGTCTGACCCTTAGTAATGTAGAAAAAATAATGACGATGTGATCTACCAAGTCAAAATCGTGATTTACGTTTGATAAAGAATGGTTGTTACGTGTGGCAGCTGTTCATACCCCGGATGTGGTAAGTCATACACATTCAAGTGGAACTTGATGTCACATGCACGAAAGCATCGCATCAGCAGCGAATCATTGCAGTGCCCATTTGAAGGCTGCGGTCGACGTTTTGATCAGCTTTGTCGACTAAAACAGCACCAGAATCTTCACGTCGGGTTACGCCCATATGTATGCCCTGAGCCAGGCTGCATGTGGGCATTCCCGACAGCCAGTAAACTTCGACGGCACCTGCTGCGGCACACTGGACAACGGCAGTGGGTTTGTCCACACGAGGGCTGCAGAAAATCTTTTACACGCAAGGAGCATGTGCGTGGCCACATGTCAACACATAGCGATCAGCGGCCGTACGCCTGCAGTGTACCAGGTCGACATTTAGCACGAATAATTATGGCTTAGTAATACATACTTCTACTGCTCAGGTGTGGGTTATTTTGTTGGTAATAACTGCGATGTTTACTATGGCGTGAATTGGTCGACTCCTTTGTCATTCCACTGACAGGTTTTTGGGGTTGATTGCATGTGATGAATACATAATTGCCTATGCATAACACTATGCATCATGTGGTTGTAACAGCTACTGTTTTGTCCAAGAACTGATCACTTTTTGATTTGATCACTGATTGATAGCCACTAGACATAACCATGGCTGATATGAGTACTATTACTACCGATACTGCTTTTTATTCTTTTGTTTTACTTGCCTACTTTTCAGGAGTTGAACTCAGCATAGGTTGGATCCCCTTTACCGATGAGATGGTTTTTCTGATGCTCAGCCGAAAGAAACACTGGTGGCATGGCACTTACCTCGTATTGTATGAGTGAACAGGAATAACAAACCTAGATGCTTTAAGTGCACTTGAAAATTGACTAATGACGAGAAGATGAAAAGATTTGTTTATTTCAAATTTGTTTAATTGTTTCATGAAGAAAGAGTTGGCTAATGATACATTTTGCTAGCGGTACAGGTATGTAAGTAATTCAGAGGTCGAATAACTAGGGCACATTTTGTTAGTTAACTAAGGTTTAGTATTAAATTGAAGTGTGTGATTAAGGCCTCTATGTATGCTGGTAGTGATGTTTTATGTAGGCTGCATTGCTAAGTTCAAGAATAAAAGCAGTCTTTTTTGGCATAAACGACGACATGAAAGCAAGACGTTTGAAGTTGAAGGTATGCATTTATTGGCACAATAACAAGACCATTCACAGCTCAGTGTTATAGATAATTGCTTTGCTATGAGCACTGCTTATGTTTATTAAGACCATTCTGATACACAATGGTCGTTTCGTTCTCATCATTCAATTTCCACTGCACCTTAATATTCCGTGCGAGTCAAAGGCAGTTTGCACATTCTGCTGAATGTTTTGGTATAACCATGTTGTGATGTGTTTTGAAAGACTGTGGCGACCTGACGGATGTGGCTGCTTATGCGTCTATCGTCGCACCTTCGGCCGGCCAGTCTACTGATGAGATTATGACATCGTCGCATGGCATGACGTTCTCTGATCTTGAAAGCGGTGCCTTTTACCTGCAGACCCAGCTACTGCAGGTTGTTTCTGCGCACAGTTTTCAGAATGTATGAAATTTGTTAGAAAGTAAGTTCCAGCACGTTTTAGAATGTCAGTCTGAAATTTGAAAATCTTGTACGTCATCTCCAACACATTGAACAAGGAACAAGGCAGTGTGTGTGTGTGTTTAGTGACACATTTGATTTTTTTGTAATATCTATTTTTCAGTACTTATTGCTGATGTCGTCAGTAAAACAATTTTGAAAATCAGTTACCGAGTACTTGCATAGCACTGTTCAGCAGTATAGTGTACTGTATACTAGACTTTGTCAAGTAGTTGCTATGCATCACAGTCACAGCCATGTAAGCATCCTATATAGTCTGTCAGTCGTCATGTTTGCAGAATTTTGTAAAACTTACAGCTTGCACCTGAATCATGCAAACATAAGTTTATGAACATGGTAAGTATGCAGCAATTTTATTGCTAAATATTAATTCACTGCTAGGACTGGACAAGATCCATTGTAGTGAAAAAGTTGTATTATCATTTGCATCAGGATGATGACCCGTTGACTTCAGAGATGTGTGACTTTGAGGAGAGTTCATCGACGACCGCTGCCGACACGTCGCCTGTCTGCTTCCCCGATCTGTGCATGGATGACAGCGTCTACACCGCTACAACCATTAACCTCCATGACTTGGAGTAGAGTGAGGATGATGACTCCAAAGACTTGTCACCTGCAGATTATGGCACTAGAGGATGTGTTTACTGATGTTCGGTTCAATGTTTGGACAGCAGCTTCATGGTTCAAAAAAGTAGGCGGGGGCATAAGTTGCAATATTCCCTCGGACACTGGAAACTTTGGACAGAATTCCAAATTTCCAACAGAGAAGATTGTGCGCTTAAAATTTCAATTTTGCCCTTTCCCAAAATGGGGGTTTTCAGCCCTAAATTTTACATTTTTGACCAAAATTTTTGAATAATTCTTTTCCTGAAATTTGGGGTGGGCAATTGCCCTCCCCTTCCATGATGCCGCTGGTAATTTATGGTGCTGCGTTCTGGTGTATGTGTTATAATCTAAACCTAATCTAAAAACAATTTGATATAGCCCTAGGAATATTGCCACATACAGGGCGGGCCAAAAAATTGGCACCATTTCTTATATGCCTTAAGTTTGTCAAATATTAACCGATTTTCAAAATGATTTCGCTGTCAGAATTAGGAGAAAATTTGTAATAACATTACCACTAAAGATCACACCGCACTTAAGTGTGTTGCTACACTACCTTGTGAAATGTCAGTGTCTAGAAAAGATCAACTGAAAACATATAGCGACATATTTTAAGAAACTGACAACAGAAAACGGTGTGTTTATTGTCTCAGTTATGTTCATCGTGTCTGCCTTGCTACTGGATGACACACTCAAGCTGATGACGCCACTGACCTACGACACGATCAGTTAAAATGCCATGTTTTGGCTTTTATAAGACACAAGGTAGTTTAGTGACACGTTTTGAGTTGTGGTGGAATCTTTTGTGACAGTGTTATTACAAAATTTTTCCTGATTCTGACAGTGAAAGAATTTTGAAAATCAGTTGATATTTCGTGAAGTTAAAGCTTATGGAACATGGTGCCAATTTTTTGGGGTTCACCCAGTAGTTGCTGTGAAGCTGAAGCACTGTGTAAGACGTCAAACTTTCCTACGTGGGGTATGCTCCTGCATGTGCATGCATGTGTGTCAAAAATTCTTGCTTAGTTCTCGTTCAACGAAACATTTTATTTCCTCAGTCTCTAGTCCTTGTACATTCTTCTAGTTCACAAAAATGACTGCAACACCAGAAAACGTCTATGTGCTTCACTGATGATACAACATGTTACAAACCAAAAGTCTTTATCACCTCTATCACTTTAGAATAACAGTAACAAGTTCTTACGTATAGTCATATAGTATAAAAAAAACGTAACAAGGACAAAATGTGGCAGGTCACCTCCTACAGTTCCCACAATTTTACTAACAAATTCAAAAATTTCCAGGATCGTCCGGACGTTTTTCCACAACTTTCTCTCGGAGCCTGCCAACGTTTAGGTATTGCTGATTGCTCTAACAGTGATGCAGTGTTGTATAAAATGCCAAATATTTCAAAACTGACCTCATCACAGTAAGTATGTGCTATGCTATGCTAGATTTTTGTTAGTGCCGCATGCGTGTTTATTTTGAACCCCCCCCTTGCAAAAAAATATATGAACTATTGAGGATAATCATATTCAGGACATTCCAGGTCCTGAAAATCACGGGAAAACATTCTGCAACTTTCTGGGTGGTGTGGGAACCCTGTCCATAATAGTGTTTCAGTCGTGCTTATGAGTAAACAGAAAAAACACTGGAAATACAGTCTGCCTATGGAAATTGCAAGTTGCACAGTGGCAACAACTGAACTATCTGCAAACACAGTAACATTTTTACATGCCATACAATTTTAAACACACTGCAAGTAATATACAGCAGAATTACTGTATTCTGGCTTTGATACAGCAGTGTATATAGAAAAACAAAACCGGATTCACGTATCACAGAGCATAAGGGGAATCCAACTACGACTTGGTTTGCAAAATACTGCCAACAAAAACTACTTTGAAGCAACAGAAAACACTGTTAAGAGAAATAAAATAGACGCCATCTTGTATATCGCACAATTGCCAAAACAGTTACGCTACAACACAGAGGTGAAGCAACTAATTGAAGTGTCAAAATCGAACCAAAGTACATAAGTTCTAAGCTGTAAATGCCAATAGGAATGTTATCAACAACGACACTGTGGGCCATAAAAAACGTGCCAATTTTTTGTCCATATCTTCGCCAATTATTGACCGATTTTCAAAATTCTTTCACATGCACACTGCAGACAATTTGCAATAATGTGATTATTATATATATCCCACCAAATGGTAAGTGCGTTTCTACACTACCTTGTGAAATATAAATGTCAGCAACAACTAACAATAATAACAAAAATTTAGGTAAATGAAAAAATGCTTCAGACCAGCACTGTGATAAATGATTCGCAGTCTAGCGTCATACAGACCATTCACTACAATGTTGGTCTACAGTGTTTTTTTTTAAATTTTTACCAAAATGTTTGTTATTATCGTTATATATGCATACTTCACTGATATTTCGCAACATAGTGTAAAGACGCATTTACAGCGTGGTGGGATCTATAATAATCACATTATCGCAAATTGTCTGCAGAGTGTGCGAGTGAAAAAATTTTGAAAATCAGTCAATAATTGGCACAGATATGTACAAAAGTAATGTGGCACAATTTTTTTAGCCCACCCTGTACATAAGATATTGCATGGAGCCCTGATGCATAAATTTGGAAATTTTGGACAGGCGGCACAATGCTGAACATTTTCACCAAAAATACCAGCAGATTAAGCAATCTTTATGAACTGAAATGTATACAGTTCCAAATCAACAGTTTCATTAGCAATGCACGCACACCTACTAACAACTTTGTATGTAAACACCATGTAAAACAAAAAAAATTATACTTGTATGACAGAACTGGACAAAATTTTCTGTAAAAAACAAATTAGCAAGTGCCATACATAGGCTTACAACAATCAGTGCAACTGTAGCCAATCAAAGTCTCTAGAAAACAATGTTGCCACAGAGTACTGCAAATGGCTGCACCTTACAAAAAAACTGGATATGCTAAGCAAACAAGAAAATCCAGATGCAATAAATTTTATCTGTACATTTTATTGTCATTCATTAGTAGCAGACAAAACTGTGTGAATTTACATATTTTACAATTTCAGAAATCGAGAATCATAATAAATACGTTTCACCACGAACGCTGCTCAGCAAACCAACATTAACAGATATATCAGAAATATGTTTTTCATTCTGAGCAACAAAAATAATCAAAAATAACAGTTTTATGATGGTGCAAGTGTTATGAGGAGTTAGTGGCAGCGTGATGAGATGGTAGGAGGCCGATGTATGGACGCTGTTTGATGTCACGAACTGCTCGCATTACGTAACCTTTGCTCTTTATGACCCCTCGGCATTTGATGACTACGGAGTATCGAACAACCCACAACGGCTGCCAAAGAGCGTAGTCCATTGGTGATGTCAGCAACGAGCCAATTAGCTGCTGAAGATCTTCAGCTGACAATATAACTGCAACCACAGCAGCAGCGAAGTTTTTTCACATTAGCAATGCAGGAATGTGACCAAAATATGATAGAACAAGATATATGTGCCACCAACAGCTGACGTGACAGAGCTCAATCTTCTACATAGGCCAAATCAAAAAACTGAGCTGTCTATTTTGTTCACACTGAGATACGACCAGTTGACTCCTAATTAAACATATGGATATTGCTTTTATGCTGCTGGATTTGTCACAGGAAGGGAAGGTAGTCCTGTAAAAAAAACTTGGGGATTAGCCTAATCTGGAGTAATTCTGGGAAAATGGACCAAAGAAAAACGTGTGCATTGCTGTAATTCAATATATACAGGGTGGGCCAAAAAACCAGACCTATTTAAATGTTGGTAACTTAGTGGCGGTTAGTGGTAGAAATGTGTGTCGTATGTCAAAAAGTTTCAGAATGTTACATAGAAATAGTGCAGAACTGCATAGCAGAGCATTTAAATATTCTTTGCTTAGTTTACATAAATATTCACCACCCCCAAAATTCTGCCAAACTTCACTGTAATGCATGGATTTACCATGGATAAATATATCAGCATTTGTAACTTAGCAATGTTTACTGACAGAAAGGCGTGTGGTATGTCAGAAGTTTTGGAACTGTGTACAGAAGAAGCATAGAACTTGCATGTCTGTGCATTTAAATATTCTTTGCCTGATTTACACAAATCCGCAGCACCCCTAAAATCATGCTAAATTAACAGTAACACATGAACGTAAGTTGATTCTTGTTCAGCATACAGTGAAATAACAACAATCATTAATGCACGCGGTCCGGTTTTTTTTGGCTCACCCTGTACAGATTTACATACTGAATCCAACACTGAAACAGAAAATGTAAATTTTGATAGACTATTTTAAAACTGACATGAAAGCCAGTTATTCTGCAAAAGAGTCTGACATGACTAAAATATGCAAATATGAATTACGGACGTTTCGCTTTTTTGACATTTCGCCCCTGAACGTTTTGCTCCCAACATGTTTCATCCCCTGGATGTTTGCCCACCATAAATTGCATATGCGGCAAAAATGGACAGACAGCGAAGATGACACATAGAAGATAATGGACAGCTAAGACAATGGAGAAGACGACGTCCATGGGGTGAAACATCAATGGGGTGAAATGTCCTGATACTGCAGATATGAAAAGTAACAAAAAGCTGCAGAATGTAGCAGCCATGACGTGAACACAGTTTACCATTGGGATCATTGTGGGTGAGCAACTGGATGTCATTCTGCTTCGCAAAGTCTTTCATCTCCTGCGGAATAGCGCAACAAGTCGTCAGATTCACTTGATTTATACACGGCTTCACCTGACAGATACACACAGAGATCTTCTACTCTTTTGCTCTATCTTCACAAAGACTCTTCTCGTGCATTACATTCATCCATCCATCTGTACGAGCGGCAAGGACTCGAATAGCAATCCCAAGGAGGATCCCAAGATCCAGGATCCCATTTTCACCAATCCTGAATCCCGGCATTGGTGGCATCCAAATCCAAGGATTTCTGGATTACAAAAATTAGTTAGAATTGTACTTTGTCGCATGCTAAATGATAGAACACAAACATTTCACGAGCGCTAGAAACCTACTCATTACTGTGCACTGTAATTTGTACTTTGACAGTCACAGTCACTTCCTACAGTAAGGATATACCTTCTGCATCCTACGCAAGAAATAAGTCTATCTGGGATACCAAAATAACAACAAATCTGTAAGCCTAATCCCATAAATGGGATCCCTGGATGCAGGATCACAAACTTCTTAATCCCGTGCTCCTCAGGCACCGATCACAATGGCTAGATGTGCTCCAGACTATGCCGATTGAGGACCATAAAACAAAGCATAAAACCAAAAATACAGAGAAAGACAAAAAGACAACGAAATACTACTGCTATTGGGTGATGCATAAAAAGTAAACTTCACTTCTAATACCATTTGTAGGGGCTCATAATCATACGAAGTGGAATACGCATGTTCTACATAGATTGAGCAATCAGTTTTGGAAATGATCGGGCATCATTGTAGTGAAGGGTGTCATGTAAGTTGTACACTACGTGTACACTACGTCTGTGCTCTGCGTGACTGTTGTCCAACAAGTGTCACAACTGTTAGTAGTAGTAGTAATGGTGGTGGTGGTGATTAGGGATTGCAATACTAGGATCCCAAATCCCAGCCATTTTTGCCAATCATGAATCTCGAGATTAGCGGCGTTCCAATCCCGGGATTTCAGGATTACAAAAATTCGTTAAAATCCTAATTTTTTCGAGCATTAAATGATAAAAATAACAAATCTGTAGGTCTAATGGAAAAAATATTTTATGCGTGCTAGAGTTCTACTCCTTGCTGTGCACTGTAATTTGTATATTGACAGTTACAGTCATTTCCTATACCAGTGTGACCTACTTTCTGTACATACTGCATCTTATGCATGAAATAAGTTTATTGTAGTCTTTGTAGATACCAAAACTAGAAATTTGGGGCAAAGCCCAACGTGAGTCCGCCCGGCGACCTAAGTCCGACTGGGGGAAATTA
>Ga0056128_1008511_pt1 | contig 12922 bp, 9 predicted proteins | sample WorMetLIZISLAND2_FD_71113 | JGI IMG/M metagenome (GOLD analysis project Ga0056128, IMG submission 71113) | Marine gutless worms symbiont microbial communities from Max Planck institute for Marine Microbiology, Germany - Olavius geniculatus... ...
CGGTCTCTGAAAGCCCTGAATATCGACGTCAACAACTGGGAAACCTCCGCTATGAATCGTCCGACCTGGAGACATACACTGGCCATCGGAGCTCTTGCAGCAGAGACCTGTCGTACTGTCACAGCCCAGGGAAAGTGTGCTGATCGCAAGGCTCAAGCCGCGTCTTCATTGACTACCTCACCTACAAACGTCTGCCCCTCATGTGGTCGCAAATTCCGAGCTCGTATCGGCCTCACCAGTCACCTGCGAACCCACAAATAATTCCCAGATCTCCTGAAGTCGTGGTCATCTTCGTTTTCGAAGGACAAACAACAATAACACAGTACAATAAAACATCCTTTAAAAAGTATCCAAAAAAGTAACAGGTCTGAGTCTACTGCAGATGTCCAACACAGAATTAAAACCAATTAGTGAATTCTGTAAAGTGGGCCGCCTGTCCTCCAATAGACAGCTTCATGAGATTGATGACTGTCTGGAGGATAACATGGAAGATTATTAGAACTGCCATTTTTGATACATATGCTCAATTATAACTGACAGTTCTTACAATTTTAGTTTTCCATTGTTTTTTTGTGTTTTGTGTTTCATAAAGGTTAAACTTTCTGTAAAGGTTAAACTTTGTTTCATTATTATGTGTGTGCAATTTTGCCTGCAAAGGCCCTCCCCAAAATGACCTCTACTGTGTTGGGCAAAGCGTTAAACCCTACTCACTCACTCACTCTGTAAAGTGGATATCAGACAATCGATAAAGTCAGCCGAATTTATCTGCCGACAAAATCACCCGACAAAAATCTACTGTGCATCATGCAAAAATCATCAGATTTTGTCGTCCGATAAAATTGACTAATTTTATCGTGCAAGATGGAACGTGTTCTGTTCTGGGCGAGAAAATCGGCCGACTTTTTGTACATTTGTTGACCAATTTTGTTTACGTTACCTTGATGATTTTTTAATAACAGAAGATGAATGCTTATTTCAGTTATTTATTGTGTTCGTTATTTATTTTCGTTCAATAGATGCGGAAAACAATAATACAAGTATCATTTTGGGATCTGCATTCTGTCGTTCTGCCAGCTGATGTCGTATGAAGTAGCAGACGAAAATATCGGCTATGTTATGGTTCACCAATTTTATTGGCCGATTTTCTTGGGCAACCAAAACAACCCACAAGTCGGCCGACTTTGTCGATCTTCTGACATTCCCTTTAGTCACAGCACATTGTGACATTTCGTGGAGTCTGTGACAGTGTGTGCTTAGAAGTAATTACATAGTGACTATTTTGAAATGGGATGGCAAAAGTAAATTCTTGCTACAGATTTGCAGTACTGCAGAGTTTGCTTCAAGTGATGTATGCAGAATTTTGCGATGGGTGGAGGTTTATACTTCCATTTGGACTATCTTCCACTCCCTCTACCATCATCCAGTTATGGTTTGTAGGGTGTACTAAAGCACTGCAAACTCCCGATCTGAATATGCTGATGCTGAATGCATTCTCAGTTCATTCTGTTGTTAAAACTATGCATTTAGTGCAGGATGACCACTTGTCTGGAAAACCTGAGAATTATACAGATGTCCGGGAAATGTCACAGATTTCAGTGAAAATCGGGGAATTGTTGGGGGGATATTATTATGGGAAATTGCCCAAAAAACTCCTAGAAATTTTTTCACATTTTTTTAAACGTCGGCTGTTATGGATACAGCAGCAGACAGGGATAAATCTCGAAAGTGCAGGGGCTACCTGGCCTGTTTTTAATTGACGTGAAACAACAACTGTTGGACCACAGTGTTAAACAGTATAGACTCACTGCCCAGCTACCGGAAGTCGGGGAATTTCGTGCAGACTGGATAGTGGTCACCATGTTATTGATAATATAAAACATAGCAACAGAAACACTACTTAATTATATTTGTGCTTGGAGCATGTCATGTGATGTGTAACTGGGTAACTAACAATTTGTGCCCATATTTGCTTTGTTATTACTGTTCTTCAGCGAGTTTCCTCTTGCTCAGATGCGTTTCGGAAATTTTCTGCTCTGGCTTTGCATCTCAGTGGCTTTAGCATCGTATAACTGCATAACATACAATGTATGAATGAGAATAATATCAATATTTACTTCCTAGTGATGTAGTGAGTATGAATTCTGAAGTATTATTCTGTAAACAGACTGTTGGATGACAACTCATAAGTCTCAGTGACATCATATGTTTTGTTGTTGTCCAGATAGTAGCACAATCTGGCAGCACATCTTCAGTCTATTAATACACATACCCCATTTACATCACGAGTTCGCTTGACGAGCTGGCTCTACGAGTGCATAAGGAGCGCAATGTTGTTGAGCCAGCCCCATGAATCTACGTTCCTAATGTAGCGAAGAGGAGTACATGAGTATAAAATCACCTGAGTGTCCATGCGTGCATCCGTCATGTAAACAGTATGTGTCACGTAACATAAAAATCAAATCATGATCACACTTTTACACATGATCACCAAGATCCTCAGCACAATTTGGGTCGAATGCAAAAATGTGATGGGCATCGGCCTCCCACCTATGTGCAAAGTTTCAACTTTGTGCACTTCCAGAGATAGTGTTGAATAAATAAAGATCAATTATAAATATCCTACCAGGCCACCCAAATGGATCACTTTGGTACTGCTGGGCCTTAAATATGCTGAGGAATAGAATAGGCAGCAAAACTGTTAGCAAAACTTAGCATAACATGCACAATTGCACATGATTTAAATGAGTGTCTAGGACCTAGTAGACTAGGTACTGTTTAACTAACAAGGTCATAATGGCAGGTGGGACTTAATGCGAGCCTGAACTTGTCGTTTGCTAACTAGCTGTTGAAGTGGCCAGAGTTGTACTTTGGCATGGTTGACACCTATAGCATGTGGTGCGAGGAACCCATTGGTTCCCACAATCAAGAGTCTGTGCTTGCCTTCAGTACATTTTCGCCATCTTGTGAAATGCTGTTACCACTATTTTCACTCAAAATGGCTTCTATTTAGCTTTCGCTGCTGCTGCTGCTGGTTTCCTGAGTTTGGTTGGATCGTACGGATACGTTTTTGGTACAGCGCCGTATCCGGCTTCTTTAAACTTTGTTGCCTCCGAACGCTTCAAACTCTCAAGGCTGTCTGTCTGAGCTTCTTTCATAGCTGAAAGTTCAACAAAAGTTTCAATAAGTATCACATATACAAAAATATTTCATCAGCATTGAAGAAAAACGCCCAATTAGGCGTGGTAATCTATAGTATAGACACATATGTACCAAGTCCTTGGGAAGTACTGTACATCAATGTAACCCTGAATATTTACAAATTCGTATGTTCAAGTCACATAATACAGCACAACTTCTACACCTACTGGTAGACTGACAGCGTGTTCTAGGCATCAAAAGTTTAGTCTCGGAAGGAAGTGGTTAAAATTTCTGAGCCAAGTCAACTAGGAATAAGAGAGCCAAGATGCATTTACACAATTCCCATTACCAAACTACAAAATAAATCATCACAGGTGCTGCATTAAAATTCCACACCACTAAGAAAAACCTAGGCATTAGATATAGCCCCCGGAACAATTTGCTAAAGCCTTAACGGCTGGCTTAGCAGTTCAAACCATTTTTACGCGCGAAAGCAGCTACTGCTATCAGCGCATCTTAGCCATCGCAATTCTGTCTGTCCGTTTGTCACACGGGTGGATCAGTCAAAAGCGGTGCAAGCTAGAATCACCAAATCTTCACCATCGGCTGCCTGGAAGACTCTAGTTTCAGGAACCGTAAAGCTTTTCCATAAATTCGAAGGCGGTCACACCTAACCAGGGCGCAAAATGAGAGGGGGGTGGACAAAATGTGTGATTTTTGGCCAATAAGTATCTCAGTAACGGTGCGAGATAGGGCCTAGGTTGCTATTAATCACTAATAGGAAGTCATACACTGGCTCTCGATTGGCGCCGAATTCAATGAACTTGAATGACCTTGAACGCCAAAATAGGGGGTTTTATGGATTTTTTGGCGATTTCGGGCTGCGACATTAGTCTGTCATTCACAAGGTGGCATCACGGAACTATTGTTATGCGATCCAGATAGAGAATTTGGTATTTGTATATTAACTTAGCATGAACACCCCAATTTTCAGCTAAACCACTGAACCTGAACTGCTATAGGCTTTCGCGCATCTCGTGAGCATTATCTCAAATTTCTTGTAAAGCTAACATGTCCGTCACTGGTAGTAATTTTTGAGACCCGAAAGCAACATCTTTTACTTAATTCATAACGACATACAATAGATAAACTACCATTTTTCCATGGAATCCATTAGTTAATCCCACGATAATCCTACTGCAGAACTAATATTAACTCAATTAAACAGTTACCAGGTACGCAATTTTATTTGACTACCTGGTAATTACGTCAAGAAAAAACAGAACTTACTGTCTTTCACAGTCTGAACAAATCGCTGCTTGGGTTTTGTTGGATCTGGCTTCTCATAAACCATGTCTGGAATATTAAACATCTGTCGGACTCGCGGGATTCTCAAGAATGCTGCTTGAATCATTGCAATACAATTTGATGAAAACCAGTAGCACAGCAGAGCCTGCAGATTCACAAAATGCTACAAATACGTTCTTTTCTACGGTAAATTGTCCTGCATTTTCTTAGACGGAATCACTGACAATGTACAGAAATGAAATCTTATTACTATTAGTTTTAGCACCACAACAAAGTGGCCATATTCAATAAGTCAAAGTTCATCAAAGTGCACTAGCCCCGTATCTGTGGTATCGCGTGCAAACTGGTGTCTGGCTGATGGCTATGGAAATGGATATCAGTGCCGCTCAATGAGTCTTATGGCACAGGAAGGACTACCTGGTACGTTTTTTACACGTGACGGCAATAGCAGTTATAGCATGCATTAGCTATGGTGATACTGTCCGTCGGTCTGTCTGTCTGTCATAACCCTGTACCTTTTCAAGACCAGGTGAGATAGAGACTTTGGGTTTTCACCATATAATAGCCTACAGCCTCTAGCATTTTGTGACAAACTTTCATGCTGTTGGGTCAAGGGGTCCCCACGAATGAGGGGGCGAAAAAGAGGCACACCATAAAAAGACATTCTACTGCTATTGGCTCATTTAGCGTGAAAATAGTTGCAGATAGGCTCAGACATACTGCTTATCATAACAAGCACTGGTGATGAGCTACTTAGAAATGTCAGCATCGATGACCTTGAATACCTTGAACCCCCAAAATTGGGAGTTTTAGTAAATTTTTCACAACTGTGGGCTGAGATACACATTTCAAGAGCGAACTGCACCAAAATGGCTGGAAATAGACCAAGACAACCTGCATACAAAATTTTTGCCATTGAATGTAGATTTTAGGAGTCCAAGTCCCGACCCCCTACGTTCAATGAGGCCTGCGCATGTGGGTGTCAAAGAGGGGTACCCTCTAAAAGTGGTTATTTTTCTGCTATTGGCTCACCTATTATAAAAATGGTTGCAGATAGGCACAGACATGTTGCTTATCATAACAAGCACTGATGATGTACTTTTTAACAGTATTAACATCGATGACCTTAAATGATCTTCAACATCAAAAATAGGGGGTTTTAGCGATTTATTTTTGCTATTTTCGACTGCAGAAGAGTGAACTGCGATGAACTGGATGGAGATTGACCAAGGTTACCTGCGAGCAGGAACTGCTATAGGCTCTTGCACGTCTCATGAGCAATAGCTCAGAATTCTTGTTTACATGAATTTTAGAGTATGCCAACGAAATGGTCCGGGTACTCAACAGTGAAATTTGTGGGTGACAAACTTTGCAGAAATTGCTGCTGTCATTCTTGTAAAAAGCAAATTCCATCACCTAAAAATCCAAATTTTGCCCCAATTTGGTAGCATTTGCCAACTAACTACTATGTATAAGTTTTTAAGTGTGTGAAAATTGATTAAGTGCCAATAAGTGGTAAGATTTAAGTGAGTTTTACACAAATTATACACAATTAATTAGGCACAAATAACATTATATGTTACACAATTTACAAGACAACAAATGCAAGCCTAGCATAAGTCGGACCATACAGCAGCATAATATACACAACAATGCATGCAAACACGGAGTATGTGCACTAAAACTGAATGCTGGCAATAAAAATAACTTAGTGTATGTGTATGTTTTGCAGTGTACGTTTTGCTAATGCTTAAATAAATATATGCTACTCATCAGCCAATGTAAGAAGACTAAGAACCATAACTTACAGCTGGGAAATTCATGATAAATGGCAATATTACAAACGGCATGACACGCATGAATATACGCCCCATTTTTGGCATAGCGGCAGCTTTCATACCATCAACGCCAATCTAAAATCAAAACAGTACACATACACATCAAACAAATAACAACTAACTGAAAAAGAAAGATGCATTCACGTACGATGAAACAAATCTAAGGGAAACACACAGGAATCCAGATAGATCCAGGCTTGTCACCTTTCCCCCTTGATATACAGTTCTTCTGTTTAATAGTAATCTGTGTATCTTCTTTGAACAAACCGTGATTTTCCACATTCTCCTTGCTGGTCAAACCTGACCTCATCCCTATAAGTCTTCTTTGACCATACCTTAAGTTGTCTACCAGTAGTTCTCTTCCAATGTTCACTGCTTTAGAAGACTGGCCTAATAAGCATAACCTTTGGACAGGGAACCAACCACCTTCTGAAAGACTGAGGGACCACTTTACTTCCATTTCCAACCAAACCCTCCCTCATCCCTTTTTCCTCTCTCCCTCTCTCCTAGCTCCTTCCTTCCCAGCACTTGAGGAGTTTGGGGAATGCTATAAGCTTTCTAGCCAATCCAGGCCGACAAACTCATTTCTGTACAAATGCCACTGAACAGGTGCCTACTGCAGCATTGTTATGCTGCAATGCAAGCTTTGGCTCCAGCTGTGAACAAGTTTGGGAAGACACAAGCAATCTTTCAATTAAGCTGGAGGACATATCCAGCAATTGTGACACTAAATATGTCTGTATCAAGTTAATCTACCCCCATTTAATCACCAAATCTGGTTTTTTCATGTTTTCTTTTAGTTTTAAGCATCATTTTTGACTTTAAACTGACACTGTAGCTGCAGTACTAAAACTTTTCGGTAATTGTTTAACTGGGATTTTCGTTTCAGTTTTGATAACATTTCAATGTTCAAGGTTCGACAAAACGCAACTGAAGCAAAGCTAGTATGAAGCAGAAGTTACACACTACACTAAATGGTAAACACCAACAGAAACCAGGCTTAATCAATAAAATAATACAAAGACAAGTAAAAGCACACAGTGCTGACCTCAATTACAGCATACAGCATGCACACTGTTGCAACTGGCAACACATAGTATGGATCTGGAATTGTTAAGTCTGTGAACCAAGCCAGGCCACCAGTTTTCATACTCTCAATAGGCAGATTAGCCATTTGACGAAGTCCAATGAACACCGACAAGAAGATCGGTACCTACCACAGAGATGTGCATTATTAATTAAATGCGACAAAAACTGATTTAAAATATTTACTCTTTATTATAAAAATCTGAACTTAAAACAACAAAGTAAATTTCTCTGATCTTACAAAATTTTGCTTAACTTTACTACAGGTCTACAAATGAAGTGGTGATCACTGCATTTATGAACTAAGCTTGTCAAAGTTGTTGATCGTATGTTTGCAACTAAGCATCTCTTTCACTTACAGCAAATTCAGCAATCAGCATCCATCAATTTCCACAAAGTTCTCTCACAAGTATCTGCAGGACACAATGCCACTCATGTATATGCTCATTTCAAAACCTTAACCACAGATGGCTCTGTGTTTACTGATCAACACTATGTAATTGTACACACTGGCTGCAGTCCTGATTTTCCCAACGCTTTGTAGCTATGTCGACAAAGACTTTGAGACAAAATAATGACAGTAATATTGTAATGGTGGGCATAAAGTCTAACAGCCTACAACTAAACTTGAAAGTACAAGTCCAATAATTTAGTCCAAAGGTCGGTGGCCACTTGACCCTGTTCTGCATCCCTTGAATGCACACGGCAAACTCTAAAAATAGTTTCACGGTTGCACCATCTTGATAACACTTTCCTTAGCAGTACTACTGCTATTATTATTGTTGTTGTTAATACAATGGAAATAGAACATGTGACTGAATTTAAACATAAAACAGCAAATAAAACAAACACCTCTAAACAAAAAATGTAAATTATACCTGTGTCATAGGTCCCATTGCATTTTTGAATGGCTTAACTTTGTGTTCTTTCATATAGTTAGCGAGTTTTATTCCAAGTCTAGATGCTACAATGCACACAACATACATTTGCATTCTCATTGCCAAGACAGCTAGGCTACACTAAGCGGCATTATTTTGTATAAAAAACTAACTTAAAAATTTCAGCAAAATATATGTCAATCACAAAATTAGTGCCGAGACAGTACCAGCCTCACTGGCAAATAAACCGACTTATAATATGCTACATTATCTGCTACATTGATTACAGCATAAAAATATCCCAAAATCTAATCATCTGATACCTGCGCCACATTATAACACTGAATGTAGCCTATCAATTTTGTCAAGAGCCAAGAGACCAACGACAAGACAGCAACAGCAATTATACCTTCGACCATATCACCTCGACGTCGGGCTTTGTTAAACTTCACTTGCATATCCTGAACTTTCGGCATGTGATTGTTCATTAGAGCCATATTCTTCTGGACATAGACGACAAGCGGAAAGATGGTCAGCCTCAGAATCACTGTACCTATTTATGACACAATATGACAAACATTAACATGCAAGCAACAATCAAGTACATACAGCAAGTACAAAGTGAAACAGGATTAGAATTTAAAAACTTGTAAAAAAGAGTTCATTAACAATTTCATCCACCACTGGCAGTTTCCATCTGAGCACCATAACAAATCTTATAATCTTAACCACTTCTACTACGGAATTTGTCTTTTTCGACAAATATGCAAAAATACAAAAAAATTTTCCGTTTTTTTATTCGACAGAAATGAGTTTTTCTAACAGGCAGTAACTGAACTAAAACAAACTCAAACTGAGTTCAACTAGTACAGAAAAAAAAACAACAGAATCTAAATCCATTTGGTGTAAGAACCAAACAAACTATCTCCCATCCTAAGGTCCAAACTGGTGAATACCATAAGTAGGGGTAGGTCAAATTTCTAAGTTAATTTTCACAACAGAAGCAAAGATCAAATGCTGATAGCTACATACCAGTACATACAGTTGAAATGTGTATTAACCTGCAGTAGACATTGGCAGCTGAAGCACATAAAGCAAGTGTTACATTTGTGAAACTACTTGTGACAAAACTACAGTGCCCTGCTTACTGATATATGCCTCATACTGCAGAATGTGATCAAGTTCATGAATAGCAACAGATAAAAAAATCGCTACACTGCTAGCTTAAAGCGGCATTGCTAACAATTTGTGACAATTAAAGACATTGTCACTTTGACCATCCCGCACTAAAATTCTAAAATAATAAAGGTGCACTGTCACACAAACAGTACAGACAGAAATGTAACACTTACTCACAACAATGGTGGACCACCACGGTAGATTCAGGCCCACATGGACAGCTTCCAGGCCAGCTTGAACCCAACCATTTGGATACCAGCTGGCAAGTCCCAGACTCCGCAGCGTTGGCTCACCGAGTGTGGTAAGCTGCTCAACAATCTCCAAGCCAATCTCCGAGGCAGTGTCATCAGACACTGGTGCAGACACTGGAGGAGATGGTGGCTCTGGGATATACTGCTGAGTGACAGCCTCTCTCTACACACACACATAACATCTTTGTTTATTATATTAAGCTGACAAATGCAACTTGTACAAACAGGTATTGCACAGATAAGATAAAGTTATAAAAGCGAAAATAGTTCAAAAGCAACAGAAACACTGAAATAAGAATCGCATCCTTATACAACATGCCCACAATGAAGAATGAAGTCCCGAGCAGTCAAGTGTGTTAATTAATGACTTGTTGTTGAGTCCTGCTTCTAAGATTGCAGTAGAGTTCTCTATGACCAGTCAAGTAGGCTTGAAGGGGATGATATGTGTTGTGTAATGTTATCTTGAAAATTTCAGCTTCAGACAATAGTTCTGTGATAGATGGAAGTTATTGCAAAACCTCAGCCACTTGCAACATTTCGTGAACGAATTCAACTTGGGATTGACAACCGCTGTACAAATGCTGGACCAAACTGGTGTGCCGCAAGTCAACTTAAAATTTCTGTAAGGGTTTGCAGCATGGCAATAAATTAATTTTTATTCAAAAACCACATTCATAGTACCTACTGTGTCAACCTACCGGCTTCTTCTTCTTCTTTTTCCGATAATGCACAAATCCAAAGGTACAGTCAAGTGTGACCATTTAGTACAAATATGTACCAATGACACTTTGGGCTACACGACCAACCATGGGTGGCCATAAAATATTAAATAACAATATTAAATAAGTGTGTTAAACCACTTTCTAGAGTGTGTAAGCTCATTTAGCACAGAGAGAGGAAAGTGAAATAATGAAGATTATATCTGCCGTGAAAATTCACAGCAGATAGATATCAACTACTTATTTTCCATGCACTTTCACAGCAGCATCTGGTTACTTTTGGATATGTCGTGAAAACTGATGTACGGAAACGTATATAATATTAAAGCTAAGAAATAAGCGAATAATCACACAATTAGGGCCTAATAATAGTTAACAATTTGGTACGATAGACTAAGCCTACAAGCTACAGAAGTTGCTAACTTGCTATTAATGCTTGCATAATCTAATAATACTGTACTAAACAGCACTGGCAATTATTTTACTGTCCTTTGTTTTGATGCAAAATTCACAGCAGATAGGCCTAATGATAGGCCTATTTATTTTCCATAAATTTTCATGGCATATAACCATTTCATTCTAGCTTCCGTGAAAATTCACGGCAGATAGCGAATATCGACTACATATTTTACGTGAATTTTCACGGCAGATAACACCTTGCGTGAAAGAATGTCTTGGAGTAACCGCAGAGAAGACTAAAGTGGTTTTGCAATCTAGATCAAATAAAATCTAGGTTAATACAATTCAACAAGATAAATGAACTTACGCCAGCATTTTGAACACCCGAACTTGCTGACGATGCACTGTTCCACCGTACAGACGTCTGACATCCAGCAAATGAAAATCTTCCCGGCAAGAGTGATAACCTTCGATGTTCCCGTGAAACTACACGACAGTTACACTTACTTATTGGCGTTAGTCGATCTCGAAAATGTCGCACTTGTACAGTGAATAGAGACCGATAATTGAAAACCAGTCTACGTGAATTTAAACACGAAATAATACGTACAACTGAAAACGCCATAACAATATCACTAATTATCGCTCACCGTAAACCCAAGAATATTTAACTTTGAGCACTGGCTAAAAAACGACTAGGGATGGGTCAATATGCAAAACTATCGATACCGGTATATCGTTCGACTTCTATGGCCCAAATGTTCGAAGTCAAGAGAGACTCAGTTATGTTACCAAAATAAATTGTATGCTAATCAATTCGGCATACCTAAGCAATCTATCTGTCTCTTTGTTGTATTGGATCCAGTGGTCTTTTGGCTTGTGTTGTGTCTGTTGTCTGTGACGCATGTATTGTAGCTAAAATGTCGTAAGGGTCGGCGACGGTACCGCTAGATAAGCCGATGACGAGTTCATATAGGCTATCTGCCGCGGTTTGGTCGCAGTTTTCAACGCACAGTGTGCCACAGTTTATGCAATGTAAGTTGTACCAAGAGAACAATAAAATCACTGTTACGAGGAGCTATAGGCCTATAGAGAAGAGCGGAAAGTCGGGTCGGATAGCGTCATGGTCGCCTGCTTTAGGGCAGAGCACGCGTGGCGTTCGATAGCAGCGTTATTATGGAACTGTGGTCACCGCTGGGAAATAGTTTTCTTTCCGCTACTGGAAGTCGCAGATCGACGCTGGCCTTCGTATATAAGCGGTATATACGGTCGGCCCACCTCGGCACCTCCACCCTAGCTTTAGGTCGGCTTCTTGTCTGACAATCTTATGACAGACTAGAAAACACGATAACTTACTTTTCGACCCAACAACGTATGCTATGTTAGCAACGCGTGTGCGGCGTCTGTGGGTTGTCTATTTGACGTTCTCAGGAGGGTTTTGCACGTCATCGGCACGGAAGATAGCTAAGCTAATGGGCAGATGGAACATGCGCTTGTCAATTTGTCACTGCTGATAGCAGAGCCTGAGTGACTGGCAGATGAACCACTATCAAATGATGGGTCGGTGGAGGTCGGATGTCTAATGTCTTGTTAACATCGCGATGCACTTGGGGATTGTTGGACAGTCTGTGCAGGTCTATCAGCAACATTACTGCAGACCGTATAGTCGACGTTGATATCTCTGCGTCTGTTTTATCGCGCGATGCATGCAGTTCAAAGCACAGTATTGCCATCGTATGCGGTCCGTCCGTCCATCTGTCTGTAACGTTGATGTATCCTGACCATATAAGTTAGGTTACCTGGAAAGTAGGCTTAATTACACACATAATGAACTTAGAGTCTTCGCTCCTCAGATCCTCATGCAACGTCAACGACTTAGTTCCAGAAAAAATATCCCCAATTTATATCAAGCACAATGCATTGCTCTCGGCGTCGATATGCATGACTCGGTTAATTATTTTTGATTGTAGCCTGTTGTGACCTACCACGACTTTGCTTGAACCTACCATGGTCTCATTCCGTCCTACGTCACTTTGCTTACTCACTTCTGTGTCCACGGCACAGTTCCCACCTCCACCCACTGTACCGCCTCTACCATGGTAGGCCGGGGATCTGTCGGGCATCAC
>Ga0056128_1008515_pt1 | contig 12921 bp, 5 predicted proteins | sample WorMetLIZISLAND2_FD_71113 | JGI IMG/M metagenome (GOLD analysis project Ga0056128, IMG submission 71113) | Marine gutless worms symbiont microbial communities from Max Planck institute for Marine Microbiology, Germany - Olavius geniculatus... ...
AAGGGTCTGACCTGTAGGTGAGTTTCTGAAAAAAAGGTATATAGCTACAAAAATTTTTGCGTATATTTCACCCATTTGCCGGGAAGCCCCCCTTGGAGGGATTTGCATAAAATTTTGCGTAACGGGTCCCCTCGCCGATGTAATCAACCCTGCCAAATTTTATCTCAATCGGGTCAGGGGTTTTGATTCTGTGGGGGGGGTCGAATTTTTGGCTTTCCCATAAGAAAAAGAAGTCGCCGTTAACACAGGGCTTGAACTACCGTTCAGCCTGTGATATGGCGCCTGAAATATAACGGGGTCACGACCTTGAACTTTTTGGGTCACGTGACATCATCGGACGGACGCACGCACGGACGGACGGACGCTCAGGTGATTTTATTCTCTGTCCAATGTTGCGCAATGTGCATTACATTGGACAAACAATAATATTTCAAAATATTAAATGTCGTAATATCACGTCTTCATTGGGCCAGATAAGTACGTGAGAATTTCGTGGTATGATAAATAAGCCCGAATAGAATTTTGATGCAAATTTATGTATAAAATGTAAAAAAAAACATTTTAGCATCTCGAACAGATGTTGAAGATCGAAATCTAAAATGGATTATTTATATATTTTTGGCGTAACAAAAGTTTTGCCATGTAACTAATTTACATGTACGGCATAACAGACACGGGAATTATCAGCTTCAGCGCGACATCACAGGACGATTGTCAGTAGCCCACGATTCGCCTAGTACCACATGAATTTAGCCTTTGTTACATTTTACTAAATTTGTGGTGATATATCATCGTTTGTCATTATTTCTATTATGTCGTAATTCGGTGTGCAGGGTTGTCGGAAGTCGATGGTGGATTGGTTTAACACGAACATTGCGCTAATCGTCGGAGTCGTCTTTTTTGTAGTTCTCATACAGGTTAGACGTCACGTGTATACAGCTTGTCGCAATAAACTCCTTGTTAGTGGTACGATATAAATCGCTGTTGTGCAATTTTTTTACGCGACCGTCCTAATAGGCCACATTGCGGGTTTTGTCTGGACGTCTGTGGTGTACGGACAATTGCTCGCGCGCCAACTGCGCGCATGACAACTGCGCGCGCGGTGACTATTGCTCGCACAGACAATTGCGCGCGCAGACAATATATTGCGCGGAACGAAATTGATTCCTCGCGCGTCAATTAACAGCAGAAATGACCACCAAGGGTTTATAAGGGTCTCTTTAGCGGTGTACGATTGCGCTATTGCTTGGTACGGCAGTTCAATAGTTCTGCTATTATCTTCGTGCGATGGCACACTTGTTTTGTCTGGCAACACAATCTTCTGGATGGATAGATTTGTGCCATTCTCATTATTTTGCAATAAATCGATTATTTGTTTGCAATCATAATGTTACTGATACAGGCTCTGGCTTTTAACAGTTGATAGCTTGTACACTAGATCGTGCTGTTATATGTGCGAGCGAGACGTCCATTTTCTAAACTTACTACATCACATTTAGAGCATAGATGCAAAAAAACGTTTTTTACGTTTTTTAACGTTTTTTTATTTTGTTCAACGTTTTTTCTGTTTTTTAAACCGTGCATTGAAAATTCTATCAAAAGCTTTGTGAAACACTTTTGAGACCACAGAAACGAAGTAATAAGTCATAGTGATGTACTTTACTTATTGAGTCCAAATATACTAAATAAAATGTTTTAACTAGTATATTTAGTCAGTTTAATGCTATTGTCTCATGCCCACACAGGTGAATTGAAATTAAGTGAAATTCTCTCTATCTAAACTATAATTCCAGGTATAATTCCAGTTACAGCATTAGGCATTAAGCAAGAACTTGAACACATTATGGCCAACGTTTTTTATTCAACGTTTTTAAACGTTTTTTTAAATATTTTTCTTGGAACGTTTTTACATTTATGATTTAGAGCGCTATTAACCGCGCTATTGACGCGCGAGCAGTTACCGGGCGAGCAGATGTCACCGAACCGTCCCGTCCGTCCGGTATTATAATTATGGGTTTTTCACTTGAACTGTGCACGTTTCTCAGGGCTGGAATAACCGGCATGCAAATTTCAGCTCATTAGGAAAGAAAGCATTTTAGTTGATTATTCAATTCTTAACCATCAAATTCACAAAAATGCGTTTAAATTACTTTTGTGTAAAAATCCATTCGGCAGAGATACGCACTCTCACGAGCGCCTTCTATTTTTTTGAGTAATTGAAACTCAAGCCTACGCTAGCTCTCTATCCAATTTCCCATTTTAAGTCAGGACTTAGTCCGCGCTAATCGAAATGTTGCTGACGACGGCGATAACTCGGCGACTGGAAGTTGTTTGTTGTTGTCAGTGATAAAAAAACTGTTTACCGACGAAGAATGCTTAGTGCTTAGTGGGTTAGCATTGCTGCAGATGGACGGACTGGCTATAAGGGAGAGAGGCAGATGGAGAGAGAGCGCTTCGAGTGGCGCGGGTCTATCGCGTCCGATGCAGTATGTCTCGTCGACGAACATACGGACGATCGCATTTCGATTACCTCCACTGACTCTGATCGGACTGAGTTCTTTCTACATACGCCAGACGTCGCACGTTGCTGACTGTCCATGCGCGCGGGGCTCTCGATACTAATACCCAGTTTACACGACGAAGCAAACACGAAGCAAACTTAAAGTCCACGTCGTGCACGTGTATTTTGAATACGTTTGCTTCATGATTGCTTCATCATGTAAACGGGGTATAACTCACGACAGCGGGCGTGGCTGAACACGGCTGCTCGCCAGATGAACCGCGCAGATTGGATCAACGCTAAGGCTGTATCATCGTGGGTCCCTAAACAAAAGTGGAGAGGGACCTCCGGAACTCAGCGGTTTCTTGAAGTACTTGTGTCATTTCTTGCACTTTCTCCGCCTCTTCGTAAAAAACTGGGATATGCCTATGTGCGAAAATAAAATAAGGCTGCTATAACGCATTGAAAACTCACTTTTTTCTGCAAATTTTATGACTTGGAGCATGATTTTATGTAGGCTTAGTCATTTTATTGTATTTTATTACGTATTTTATTGTTATAGGCTGTTCAGCTCCGCTGTAAATTGACACTGTTAGACATTATCATTATTATTATTATTAAAAGTGCTGCTACGTGTAAATTTATAATGCGCAATATAAACGGCCGTTTTTACTTACTTACTTAGAGTGCATAGCTGGCTTTTTTGCATGCGTCTTAGCAAAATAATGGGAACTTGTTCCTTCGTCAATGAAAAGTGGGGCACAGCAACTCCTACGCCAGAAGCGTAGTATACACGCTCTAAATCAGGCCAAGAAAACTTTTACGTAAGAAAGTCACTAGATTTATTTATTTCTAGTTTTTAATTTTTGTTTTATACGTCTTACATACTGCGAAACACAGTGAGTGACTATGCTAAAATTTTATGCCTAACCGAAACAAATTTTTGGCTAAACCCCTGGCCCGCGTGCCCCTGCGTGCCCCACTGCAACCCTGATTAACGTCGCAGGCAGGCAGGTGTCCCTCAGTCACATGATCATTGCCCCGCCAAGCGTCTTGAGCAGTCGATGAAATGAGTTCGATGGCATAGGCATTGCTTCGTGCAGGCGTTCAGGAGAGGATCATGCACTGGAATTGCGATTGCAGCTCTAGTATACAGTAGGCTGCATGCGTTACACCAGACACAGCGAGATAAGCGACTTTGCTCAACAGGACTTGAATAACTTGTGTTTGACGGGTGTGACGACCAAGATATCGTCGCCGCTCGTGTAACGCCACAAAACGAGAACGTGGATTTGCAGAGGGTCAGTATTTTCGGCACTTCTATCTGCTGCTGATTTGTTGACGGCAAGTTGCGACAAATACGCAGGAGATCCAATTGACGAAGTTTATAGCTAAATAAATTTCTCTGCAGTATTGCAATCTACTCAGTAAAGACATGCTCTTTAAATTTATAGAACGATAGGCTTGCACGGATATATCGATACACGGACATTTTTGGAAAGAGGTCAAACTTAAAAATAAGACTAAAGGTTTGACTGTACCTTTAATCGCAGAAACCAACTAGAAGGCGCTCGTAATTTAAACATTACGACTACTACTACTACTACTACACCTACAACTACAGCTAAAGATTATTGGGTAACGACCTTGACCTTTTGGGGTTACGTGACGTCATCGGTCACGTGACCATTCGACTCGCTTTGGTCGACTTCCTATGGGTGGTCCATTGTGACCATGCGTCTATCTGGCACCGTTATAGAGATATGGCGACTCAAAGTTCATGGACACAATCTCCTCCAATGTTCACTACGTTTACTTGGCGGAGATAAAAATACAACGATTCTCAAACCGAACTTTTGAGAGTTCGTTTTTATTGTATTTTGCAGCGTGTTCTGTACGTTATTTCTGATTATAAAAGCTTTTCTGACTATAAAATTTATTAGAATTCGCGAATTTTTCCTAAACGTAAGAAAAACTACGTTTTGCATTTAGGCCGCTGCTAGCTGCAACTTTTATTAGAACGCAATAAACGGCATACATTGAGAATTTGTGAGTTACTGTTTTGAAATTCGTAAGAATTACAGAATAAACCAGATTATGAAAATTCGTATAAATTCGTTTTCGCCTGTCTTTAGTAGTAACTAAAACTTAAAAATTCGTGAATAAAAATTATATTTTCAAAAATTCCAATCCCGAATCTTTGTGTATAGGTTGCGTGTGTCGTTGTTTGTGCGTTGAAGGTGTTTGATTTGGTCTCGGCGTGTGCGCTGCTCGGTCTCGTGCGACAGAAACACATCGACAGCGACGACGACGAATGCACGGTCACCGCCGAGTTCGGCTGAACCTTTATTACACAATTAGTGGCGTTCCGGCAACGGGGCAAGGGGGCAGGTGTTTCCGTATCCGAGGTTTAGTAGGCCTATGTCGGAATATTTATTCCTTGTTGGAAAATTTTCTTTAACATGTACAAAATTTGGGGCTAAATTTTATCATTTTGGGGGTAGGGCACAATAATTGAAATTTGAGCACTCATTTTTTCTTTGTCGAAAATTTGCTGCTGTCTCCCTAAACTTTTCACCCATCACGACGCCGCTGTGATTACGTACGCCAAAAGACTGTCGCTAGCAGAGATGGAGTAAAATAAGCTTATAGAGTCTACGAAAGAAACACGTTACACGTACAAGTACCTAAAATGTCAAGTACAACTCGAGTAGGCTATGGCCTACTAAACACATCAAATGTCAACCGAAGTGAGATCGTAAAATTATGTTAACACTTAATGCAATTTAAGAACAAGCAGCGCCTGAAACCTGGAAGCGTGACATGAAATTTTTTCAGACTGATTTTTAATTATTAAAAATTTTATCGAAAGTTGTCGGGAAGTTGTACGTTAAAGCGGTTTACGGTGTCACGTTGAGTGACACATTCAAGTTTTCAGTTTTAGACGTATTTACAGCAAATATTAAAATCCCTGTTTAACTATTGCTGAAACTTTCAAAAACAATCTTTTGAAAAGTCGAAATATATCACGAACGTTTTTTTCCGTCGCTTGTGTGTCAATGATTCGAGAATAGCAGCGAAAACTTCATATTTGAAGCTTTTCGAATATTTTTATAATAAAAATTTTGAAATTTGCCGGTTTGTTTAAAAAGCTTTTACTTCTCATCAGCTAACTGATTTCTTTAAGTCCCATGTAGATATTCTTTACAGTGTTGCAGTCTGCTGCGGAGAAGATTATTATTATTAGCCCTAATCGACGTCACCGTTTTGACGACGGCTTTAATATTGAGTGGAATGCGCTGAATGAATAGTTTGTATATCAAACTGTAGCTAGACTATAGTAGTACTGCTTTTTTGTTTGCAAGTTATATCCACTCGTGTTAGGCCTATTTGGTCGGTTAAACTGTTCGAAGTTGTTATACAAATAATTTATGTCTACAAAGTATATATAACTAAATATAAGTTACACATTTTGATGCGATTTCATTATAGTTGTGTGGGAGTTTTATAGTCGGTAGACAAACGAGGCACTGACAATGGCGGTGCTACATTTTTTTGAATCGACAGGCCAGGAAATTTGTCTTTTGCGTTGCGTCGCAGAAGTAAGAAGTACGTGATTAAACGTGGTGAAAAAATAGAGAATAGTAAGTCCCCATTCAGAGTAACGGTCTTAAACTGTTCGCACATGTGAAGTAAAACAGAAAGAAAACAAAAACAAAGCAATTTTTAAAAGTTCAGTTTCTATAATTTATTTTTGCTTTACTTCACACGTGCGGGCAGGGGCACCTTTATGCGCATTCGAATCCGAAAAATAGCGTAGCGTTGCAAAATTGGACTGCGTTAACATTTCACTAGTGCGGCTGATTGGGGCGCTGGTATATTGTCTGCTAGCTGCAAACCGCGGGTTTAATTGTTCGTTAACGCGGGCAATGGATGGCCGCATAGTGTGCTGCAGTATCATTAGCTCATGCCAATCAGCTGTCACTTCCAAGATTGTCAAAGTGCTTTTGGCCACGAGTTTGTCTTATGTAAGAAGCGCCATAGCAAGTAGGCTAGAATTTTGCCTTCACCTTTGGGCCTACCTCTCACTAATAGCCTACCGTCTAGAACTTAAAGTGGGTTCTAATGGGAAGCCAAAACTAACATGGGAAACTCAGGCTCTCTCAGCTTCCGCCACTAACAACCTCGTCTCAGATAATGAATGTCGATTGTTTACACAGTCCTACATTTTAATTTCATTTCGATTCCCGACAGTTTAGCCTACATAGGCCGATTCTAACGATGACTTGCTTTCAACACTGATAGAAAACAGAGACAATTAAAAACAGATGAAACACCTAAGTCGGTGTGTTTTACTAGGCCTACGCTAGGCTACAGTAGTCAAGTTAATTAATGTCTATAAACATTAACGTGCAGTGCAAAACGAGGTATTGCTACCGCATGATGTCCGTACGTCTGTCCTTCCGTCCGTCCGTCTGTCTGCAACGCTGATCTATCGTGGCCAGGTAGGCGGGTTTGACGGTGAGTAAGATTATTATAATTAATTATTATTATTGTAATATATACGGCCCATAGTTTTAGGAAACATTCCCAAATCGCTATAGAATAAACTAACTTACATTTCGTATACTTTTCATCAACCTCAACCGAAGCACATTAATATAAACAGAGAGAAAAAAAATCGTGCGATCTGCTTGCTTTAACAGTAGACCGTTGATGTTTTTATGCACTTTACAGTAGTCAGTGTCCTGACCAGCGGCGCTTTGCTAAAATAATACAAATACGGACGTGAACGCTGATTGGCGTGAGCTAATCAACGCAGTCAATCATCCATTGCTCGAGCTAAAAGACAGTTAGCTAGCTTATGTTGGATTCACAGCTTACAGACATAGGCCTCCATCCCCTGAGGCTTCGCCCACTTTGCAGTCCACGCCAGGAAAGCTTCTACTTACATGTATTTATTTTTATTTGATTTAATGACAAAGGGCCGCAGCCACTAACATGCCACAATAAAATAACAGTATACATCAATGAATGTCACTGATAACACAATAGGCCTACAACAATTGGTGTACTAGAAAAAATAAACTTTGCAATAACTAACCAAGAATGTGGAAGTAATAGATCGTTTAAAGCTATTTAAATTAGAAAAGTCAGTATTGTCAGTGCCGTTCTGCTAAGATTATGAGATCAACTTAGCCTGAGCACGCAGTAAGATATGTTATAGGCCTAATTGTGTTTTGTTGCACCGCAGCCGCAGGAAATTGGTCTGGAGTCGATCTTGTAGACCTATCATTAACGAGCAAGACCTGCAGTAGTTAGTACATTACGTAGCCTACGAGGCCATGGCCGGTTCTGAAACGCTTTAAGTATCACCGTAGATATTTAGTACGGTAGCCTATATGTTGAAACCCACAGCAGCGTATACATAAGCACTGAAATCGTCATTAGACTATCACAGACTGGTTGATAGGCTATAGGAGACCTACATTTAATTCGAGAAATTCTGCAGGCGCTCGAACAGATTGATATCCGACATGTTGCCAACAGCACGTCGTGTAGCTTATCTTAATCTGCACAAAATACCAGCGACAGAACACAGTGTGAAATCACAAGTAAGCTTTACACGAGTTGAAAGGACAAGCTTTTTGTAAGGTGGCCGTTAACTGTTGCCACAGTAACAGACGTATTACTATGGTAACAGAGTACCTGTTTGCCCGGCAGTGACTATTAACGTGGCCTACCTGACTCCTTGACGTAATTATCTGACAGAAGGGCTAATGGATGTTCTGCAGGACAGCACGGTATTATGTTTCTTTTAGGCGCTGTTTTAGAAGGTCTACGTGCGACAATACAACGCCTGAATAATAAGCTAAGTAAAAAAAACAAAAAAAACCCAGCTGTTGCTAGGGTGAGCCAACCATACCGCTTAGGAATGTCTATATTCGAAGGTCAGCGTTCGACTTCCGGTCTCAGTGAGCACAATTCGATATACGCTAAGGTGACGCTGTTATATCGAACGCTTTGTACAGTGTACAATCAACGCTAGGATACGATGCAGTAATTAGGCGCACGTGGGTGATTGAATGCAATCAGCAACTTTGCATTTAAACTTGCGACCATGCAGCTCCGGATATAGATGGAATTATATTGACAATAAGAACTTTCATTTCCCTATTTGAAGGTACTATCACTGTCCACCCCTACGACGTCCGATTAAGCCACAATACACGCACTACAGGTGACAGACAGACGACACATCGTGCCAAAGACCCGACCTAACGGTCGGCCAAAAGTTGCAGAGTCTCAACAGAGCCAATTGTCGATCGACTAAATTAACCAAACTGTAGGCCTAACTATATGTTAGTTGAAAAATATAGTACAGCTAGCTTGAGAAAATGGATAACTTTTCAGCAAAACTGTCACTGTGTTTTTGAGAATCTCTCGCATGAAGACAGCCAGCATTTTCATTAACTTAAAGCTTACCATTACGTGTGAAAAGCGTCGTTAACGAACAGTTTTGCAATTTCGATATCCCGGGATTTAAAAATTTTAAACGCCGCCAATCCCAAAATTTTACATTAATGACAGCGGCCAGAATACTGGATCTTCGGTTGCGTTATAACGCACTTCAATCCTATGTTGCACCAGTACCTTGTAAAAATGTTTAGTGCTTACTTATTTTGTTTCGCCGTAACAGCAAGAGTGCAAGTGCAAGACTCGTTGTTGCTAAACGACACTGTGCTAGTGGGCCTGTTATGAATGTCGAATATGGTAGCGGTTGTCGTAGTTAGGAATTTGTCGTTTTTATTGTTTTGTTAGAGAATAAATGAGAGTTTTTTTGACAGCCATAATATGGCCAGTAGTACTACTAGTTCTTCCTCAAAGTCAGAGTTTCTAGTCAATGGAAAATATCGACTTATTCGCAAGATTGGAAGCGGCTCGTTTGGTGATATATACCTCGGAATCAACGTCTCCAATGGAGAGGTGTGGCCGTCAGGTCATTTTCGATCGTATATCTGGCACTCAGAATGACACATGTTTACTGGAAATTCTATTTTGTTTTAATCTTAACTCTAACTCATTTTAGACCGAAATAACGAATCTTAAATTACAGCCCTTTGTCATCTATTTGTTTGGAAAAGCCTGGAAATGTGACTGCTTTCAGGGAATTGACTTTAGTCAGTGAATTATCAGAGAAGGTTTTGTCGTGGAACTATTAATTTTGTTTTGCAGGCAACCAGTGTTCGTAAGAATAGTATAAACGTAATAGTTTTGCTTTTGCGTTTTTGTTTCACATTGTGGGGTTGATTTAACAGACGATAGGCCAACAGGCTGGACAATAGGTCAGCGCCTATCGCCTATCATTTAGCTGGCCAGATAATGGGGCCCACTGAATGACGGGCGAGATGATGGGCCAGTAAAGCCTGATTTCCACCATCATGTTCCGCAATGCAATGCAAAGCAACGTTTTGCAAGGATTTTTATGCAAGCAAATTGAGCGTAAAAAAGTATGTTCTGTAACGTTCCGTAAGCTCCGCAATGGCACTACAGGCCATCACGGCACCATTCCACAGGAGATAGAAACTGTCTCTATTTTTTGCCATTGCACCATTGCTGTCAACCAATCACAGCGAAGCTGTAGGTCTACGTAGCTCGCAACGGTAGGCCGCTACAGCGCATGCGGACAATGGCACGCAATGGTGAAATGACGCAATTTGAAATAGATGTAGATATAAGGGGCTTACTGATACAGATTTAATTTAATAACTTAAACAAAAACAAAAAAATTTGCATTTTTCTGCTCTTCTTTGCTATGACGCCCCACCTCCGCCCTGCCTCTGAACGGAAAGTTACCTCATTGTTGCAGCGCAAATGGCAAAAAAGTACGCAGCACTAAAGTGCTTGCGTACTTTTTTCCGTTCATCTTGCGTTGCATTACAGTACGGTACGGTGCAGTACGGAACGGTACGTTGCATTACATTGTGGAACATTATGCTGGAAATTAGGCTTAAGGTGATGGCAAGACTATGGGCCTGCGTAGTCGACAGAGTCAATATAATAATAATAATAATATGACCTTATCTACTAGCCATGTACTAGCCATTGGTCGCTATTCCACTCAGGATGGCATGCTGGCTGATGCAACCTGTTGTCCGGTCTCTTGGCCCACTGTCTTTTAGTCCAGTTGACATTGTACTTTTGTGCAGGTGCTTTAATAGGCCACATTATGGGTCTTACCCATCAATTTATTTGTCTGTCTGTCTTTTTTGCAGTATGGTCAGTTCGTAATTAACTAGATTAAGGTCAGGAAACAATTGTCACAGAAATCAGAGGCATCAAATATTTAGTTGGTGAATGGTTTGTGATGGATTTATGTACAGGAGTTAGCCGTGAAGCTGGAGTCGCAGAAGGCCAGACATCCACAGCTTCTGTATGAGAGCAAACTGTACAAAATATTGCAAGGCGGCGTTGGCATACCTCACATTCGGTCAGTTCCAATGTTTCTTTTTATTATGTATCCAGTAAGCACTCATACAGGTGACTGAAATAATTCAGTGCACACAAAAGCTAGATGATAAGCGATTACTGCCATGGTAAAATGTTGGGGCATCAGTGTGAATTATTTTACTTTTTATGCACGACAGCATTTTATGCTTTGCCTGTTTTAGCCATTGTCGAGGTGTTTATCCGTCCGTCTGTCCGTCACACTCTAGCACTGTATCAAAATGATGACACCTAGAATCACTAAATCTTCACTGTGGGCTGCCCCAAGGACTCTAGTTTTTAGTGACAAAATTTTGTGACCCTGGGTGATGGGGTCCCCCTCGAACAAGGGCGTCAAAGTGGGGTACCACTACCCCCCTAAAAGATGTTATTTTGCCATAATTGGCTCTTGCAGTGTGAAAATGGTTGCAGATAGGTACAGACTTGCTGCATATCACAACAAGCACTGGTGATGTACTTTTTAGATTTGTCAACATCGATGATCTTGAACGACCTTAAACCCCCAAAAGAGGGGTTTTGGTGATTTTTTGGCAATTTTTGGCTGCAGTGCACATTTCAACCGTGAATTGTGACGAAATAGCTGGAGATAGACCAAAACAACCTGCATGTGAAATTTTCAGCATTGAACATAGATTTTAGCTGTCCAAGTCCTGACCCTCTAGGTTCAAGGAGGCCTGCATAGTCGGGTGTCAAAGATGGCTACCTCCGTATAAAGTGGTTATTTTACTGCTTGAGCCTGAAAACAGTTCTAGATGAATGCAGACATACTGCTTGTCATAACATTAAACAAGCACTGGTGATGAGCTTTTGAACGCTGTCAACATTGATGACCTTGAACTTCTAAAATAGGGAGTTTTACTGTTTTTTTGCAATTTTCGGCTGTGGTGCACATTTCATAAGTGAATTGCGCTGACATGGTTTTAGATAGACCTGGACAACCTGCAAACAGCAATGGCTAAGGCTGTCGCATGTCTCATGAGCTATGCTCAAATTACTTGTTTTGTCAGACAGATTTTGGGAACCATGGCTTTCTGGCTTTTTTCATTAACGCTTAACATCCCTGTGCATGGTGCAAAACATTTTATGGTGTCTTTGTTTTTTTGTTAAAATTTTGTGCAGGAGTTGGCTATTAGTTTTAAGAAAGAAGTGTTTACATTTTTGTGGTTGTCTGAATGCAGTTGTCTGAATTCTTTTATGGGTTCTGTATTCTTTGCCATTGTGAGGGGGCATAAACCTGAAACCTTGTTGTGTCCACCAGGTGGCAGCAGTATGGTTGATAAAAGTCTAAGATCTTTGATCACTGCTAGTTATTAATTAGCGATTGCAATCCTGGGATTGAATTCTCAATCCCGGGATCTGGGATTGAGAAATTTGTAATCCCGGGATCTTGTTTCGGGATTAGGCTTACAAATTGGTCGCTATTTTGGTATCACTTATAGACTTACTTCATGCATAAGGTGTAGTAGTCCCGTATGGATGGTATGTCAAAATGGTATAGAGAGTAACTGCTACTCTCAAAATACAGGGTGGTCCAAAAAAACTGCGCAAAGTTAATGACACCATAATTTTGCAACCGTACGTCATAGAGTCATGTGGTTTTCAGCAAAATGTTCCGAAAGAAATTTCTTACGTGACTAAAGTCAATATTTGTATACAGCTGTTAAATATTCTTTGTTATTGCCGCTGGAAATTGAACTGTGCAAAAAAGTATTACCTTCAACACTGCGGTCCATAAAAAACATGCCAGTTTTATTTTTTGAATAGCTCCATGAAACATTGGCCGACTTTAATAAATTTTAACAGGCAATATTAGAAAGAAACTTGACGCGTGTGTCTTTAGTTTTGGCCACCTCGCTCTAAGGTTGTCGCTACACTACCGTGTGAAATGCAGTGGTCACAGTTTGGCCATTGAC
>Ga0056128_1008519_pt1 | contig 12920 bp, 5 predicted proteins | sample WorMetLIZISLAND2_FD_71113 | JGI IMG/M metagenome (GOLD analysis project Ga0056128, IMG submission 71113) | Marine gutless worms symbiont microbial communities from Max Planck institute for Marine Microbiology, Germany - Olavius geniculatus... ...
GGGTGATAACGCGGGTACAACTTTTAGGGGGCACCGCCCTCTTAAAATTTGGGAGTGCAAAAAACGCGCAAAATTTAGTACGTTTAACGACAACTTTCGACTTTGAGCGCAAATATCTCTAAACTGCATAGGGATATCGACAAGCGGTAAACGGCGTTATCAAATACAGTTAATTCCGCGTTGAATAAAAAAATTGTGTGAACTTCAGTCCACTAACATCAGAGATTACGCGGCCAATGTTTACCCACCAAAATCAAATTTTTCGGAAGGCCATATTTCGGCCTCTAGGGGGTGCTGCGCCTCCAAATTTTTACACGCGCTAGAGAATCATCAAGTCTTACTAGCGCACCCCCCAACGGGGAAGGGGGCTCCCTTGCAATTTTTTTCAAAGGGGGGTCAAGAATTGCCTTAAAATGTAGCGTATTAGACGAAGGATCTTTGGAGCCAAAGCGAGTAGCTTCATGAGATTTTGCCACGTGACGTGCTACTAGATGGGGGTGATAACGCGGGTGCAACTTTTGGGGGCACCGCCCCCCCTTAAAATTTGGGAGGGCAAAAAACGTGCAAAAATCGGTGCGATTTACGACAACTTTCGAGTTTGAGCGCAAATATCTCTGGAAACGATGAAGATAGCGACAATATGTAAACGGCGTTGACGAGAACGATCTTTTGGACGTTGAACAAAAAAAAATTTGTGAAATTCGGTCTACTATGAACAAAGTTATAAGCGCTCATGTTGACCTACCCTAAGTCGACAATGCGCGTTCGGCGTATACCAATGCATTTGAGTTCGGGTCACGTGACTTTGATGCCGGGGAAATTTTACCCCCCCCCAATTTCCTCCAGTTGGACTTAGGGCGCCGGGCGGACTCACGTTAGGCTTTGCCCCAAATTTCTAGTTTTATTTTGCAAAATTGTTTTAATGTATTAGAATAATTTCTGTACACATTACAGTTTTATAACATAGCGCATGAAAAAATTGAAGCAATATTTTGCCTATAGACCTACACCACTGACTGTATTCCAGGTGTTACCCCCACTTTTCTTTAGGACTGCTTCCTGGCTGCTGCTGTTGCTAACACTGCCGATATTGTAGTTCTATCATCATCGTCGTCGTCGTTCTCGTCGTCCCTTGCGTCTAGTTCGTTCTTGCATGACGTAAACACTGTCAACGGCCGCTCTATTGATTTTCGCGTCCGTCCGTGCGTCGCCGCAGTCACCAGTCTGTGATCACAGACTCATGCACGGCGACCACCAAGCCGCCAGCACCACCCCTCCCCTCTTCCCCCCGCCGGTGCCCTACGCTTTCATCAGTGTAAGGCTTTTAGCCGCAAAGCCTGTATCCGACTCCGACACATGGCACATGGCACCAGCGCCCACTGCGACGGTCACAATGTCATCGTGTACTCGGGGTATACAGTGTACATTGCAGCGCGTCAGACATTAGAACGAAAACCCGGAAGAAATGACAACGAAACTACGAAACAAGCAACAGGCAGTGGATACCGCAAGGGTACACAGGAAAACTGACAAGTCTACTTAGAGTCAACATAAAATGAACTACCGTGAGTGGCGTCGCTGTTACAGAATGTTCTTAATATCGACACCCAGCAAAATGGTGAATACTGAACGTTCCAATTATAAACCGAATGTCCCGCTCACTGAATTAAAATGCTCACGCGGCAGTACTGTTACGAATAACGCGGCGGCGACCAGTTGTATTAATACATACTATAATACTGATATGATGTTTGGCTGGAATCGGAGATAGGTCTATTATGCACGTCGTTATGACGTCACACATCATAGGCCTGTTTCATGCACGGCTAATTGGCACGAAACAACAGGCTGAACCGATAGATCAGAGAAGCGATACACACCAAGAAAGAACAAGACAAAGTGATGAACCGAGAACAGGAGTCCTATCAACTTCCATATATCTACGATTGCTTACTGTCCGCCGTAGTGACACCTGGCGGACAGTCGTTCCGAAGAAGGCAGCGAAACGTCAGCAATAATCAAATTAAAGGTTATATTATCGATAAATTTACATGACTTATTGAGCAACCGTTTCAAACGATGAGTTTATTCGAAGATGAGACGTTTCGTGTTTTTTTGTTTCTTATAACAATTACTTGGATTCAGGAAGCCATGAGTCGAATCCTGAAACAGATCGCCGTTGAAATCTGACTGGTTGGTCGCTCGACCACTCTCCACCGCTCCGAAAAGTTTTATCGAAATTCGTCCATGAATAGTGTGCTGAGATACGCTGCAAATTGCCTGACAGCAAATAAACATATGGACTGGATTGTGATCGAGCGACAATCCACAAAAGACAACGGATCGCCACCAATATCCAGTCAGTTCATCTTTGGGCCATAGATAGGCCTAATGGCATGACTTTACGACATTTTATCCGAATCCGTTCATATTTTTTGATACAAAAAGCCTTCGCCTTCTTCGCCAGACGTAGGCCCTGTACAGTTGCGCCAAGAAGAGTGACACAAGCGGAGGTGCGGACGCTTGAACGCGCGCCACACAAAACAAATCTGTAGCCATACAGTGGTCAGCGTGAGTCAATTGAGATGCAGGACTGACCACAGTTCCAGCGACGGACCATTCATTTGTCGCTAAGATGCTAATGAAGCCGCTACTGCTGCTGCTGGACAGTGGTTACCATGGCGACGCACGGAGCCACTGACATTTACGTCATTTTGTATACTACGCTACCTACATGAACGCAGATAGTGATTACCGACCACGCACTGAGTTTACAGCTACACCGTGTTTCAGAAAAAAAACAGTGAAAATTGTTTTCCCACAATTTTGTCAAATGTTTACTAAATTTGATAATTTTTGGCATGAAGATGGCCAAGACGATGAAATCATGCAACGTGCACTCATTTTCTACCTCACCTAATTTATGTCAACTCACTACCGTGTGAAACGTAAATGTTCCAAATTCTTGCATAACCCTGAGTTATTTTTCAAGTAAACGCTGTAACAACTTAATTAAACACATAATTAATCTAAAGGTAAATTATTCATCAGAATTCTAAGTTTGTATAACAAATCGTTTGCAAATCATTGAAATTTATGTCCGAAGTGGGCTTCGCATACAAAGACAATGGCTTAGATGCAACACCACTGGCTGATAGCGGAATCAACAAATAACTGATCAAACGGCATTCACTTATCGATTAGACGTGTTTTAAGCTCATCAGTCAGTCATTTCGTTGTCTGCTGTTTTCATCATGAAATACTTAATACCACAAAATTATTAAACCACGTGGCACCCTCTGTTGAATTGATGATGGAAAGGTAAGCAATCCGATACAAATAACCACCGCGTAATGTAACAATTTGGAACATCTGTGTTTCACAGGGTAGAGCGTTGACATAAATTAGATAAGGTGGTAAATAAATAAACCTTACATAATTCTATCGTCTTCGTTATCTTTGTGCCAAAAATTATTAAAGTTGGTGGAAATTTGACGAACTTAGGACAAAAACAATTTTGACTGTTTTTAGACATACTGTACATCGAATTCCTACGTCAACCACGTGGATTCATTAGCGACGAACGTTAAAATACATATATGTGGTTTACACAGGTACAACACAGCACTGCAGTGCAAGTGCATTTTGCGAACCACGTTATACAGGATGGTCAAAAAGTAGCCGAAGCCTCCAAAACTGTGAGGCAACATACCTTGACATCATTCACTACGCTAACACAGCATACAGCGTCGTTATCTACGCCGATAATTACCTCCGTTACCTCCGCCGACAAACGAACGACGAAATGTGTGACGTGAACAGTGGTCTATATGTTTGTCTGTTTGTCTTTTGTCTGTCGGTTCTCACCTAGATTACTCCCCCCCCCCAAAAAAAATAACGGATTTCGATGAAATTTGGTGAAGGCGTTTCACATTTCCCAATGAAGCAACCGATTAGAATTTGGTAGCAATCCAGATTATTTTGTGATTACCGGATCGCCACCTGTATTCTGAGTTCTAGGAATATTCACCATAAGAGATATCAGACTTGAATGGCGATTCGGTTCAGAATCCAAATACAGAAAATTTGGATTAAATATTCGTAAATGGACACTAAATCAGTAACTGTACTAGTCAGATGGCAGCAATGTCCTCGGCAAAGGTTTGATATTTCCGATCGTTTTCAGTAAAAGTTACCTTTACTGTTGCCGGCCTGATCGCGTAATATTGTGCATTCTTCGATGTGTCCGAAGCCGTGGAACAACTGGCGAACGTCTTCTTCGTTCTGTTGCTTATTCAGCATCCCGATAAATAACTTCCGGTCGTCTGTGTGCACATGCAACGTTCCAAGCTGCAGTCACGTTTTAGATATAGACAGAATGTCGCTAGCACGATAAAGTTAAGAAAATAGTTTTCAAAAACAATGTTTTAAGGACGTGTAGTCTGTAGCTCTTCATGGAAACCCATCTGAGAGCTACAGAACGTCACCTGCCGTATGAGATCACACAGACATAGGCGAACGTTTCCCGCCTTAACCATAACTGCAGGCATGCTGCTACTGAACGTGACCTAAAAGGGTGGTTGGTTACAGTTGGTTACAAAACGAGAAAGTTTACCTGTCTCATGGGCAACGCTAGGAATCTGAAGCTAAAGGCAACAAACGTTGGGGCAAAAGTTAGGGCACAGGGGGCAATAATTTTTCTGTGTGGGCCAAATGTTGAGCTTATTCAGTTGTTGTATGCGTCAAAAAGACGTGGCGGAGTCCAGAGGCAGAGCTCCTGGTATCGGGTATGGGGATCAAAGGGCGAAGCTGAAGCTGAAGCAGTTTTAGCTTTTAAACGTTGAGTGTTTTTTAATGTTTGGAAACGCAAACATTCCTGCAAAAATGTCGTTTTAATGTTATAATGTACTGCAGTCACGGTGTAGGCCTAAACTATACGTTCTGACGCTTGGAGAAGCAAACTATACTTAGCATCCTCTTCTCCTTTCCTCTCCAGTTTCTCTATTGTCTCATCTTTCCTTGTTTTCTATAATAACTTTCAAAAAGAAAACCAAGTATTAAGTTTTTAACTATGATTTTTATTGCATTAACTTGCAAAAGTTGAAGAGACCGATAGGTATACATTGCTGTCACGGAGTCGCAAAACTTGTAGCTCTGACCGCTCCTTTCCTGTCCTCATGGCAGTAGTGTAAAATGTATGAGCATGCATAACCAGTGACCGCGAGATTATGCTGCAGCTGCTGCAGCTAGGTGACCTGACAGTCGGACACTAATTTGACGTATCGGGTCGTGTCGGACATTGATAAATGGTCTTAATTAATTCAAGACAACAGCAGTGTTCTATCCGCGCTAAGACTTGCTGAACTACCTCACATTCGCACGCACTCTACGACGTACAACAGCAACTAAAATATCGGCCTGGTGACGACATAATGCAGCCGTCCGTCTATAGAGCTGAGCAATCCAACCATAATCATAATCCTAACTGACCTTTGATCTTTTAAACTGTAAATGCAGCTTTTAGCAGTATTCCAACATCACGTACGTTCACACACATCATTTCCTTAAATTAAATAGCTGGTGGTAGGTTTGACTACGTAAATTGCTTGGCACTCACCTCCGATCATCGTGACAACGAATGCGGAGATCACATGACACAGTTCTTATTTGAAATAATCGACTCTGTGTGTGACGATTGCAGCTGCGACAGACGAAGCAGATACGGAGACAAGAAAAATACGGTTGTCTGGCAACAGCTGCTTAGCAACGCGCATCTAACGTCGCCAATGATGGAAACAGAATGAAATATAATTTTCCTCCTACGCGACTCGCTTGGTCCACTTTTATCGTGCACTAGCTCTTGCGTACGTCGACATTTGTCGGTGTCTGCAACTAACGCGGATGATAATCCGTTTCTTGTACAGCTGTAATCCTTCGCTACAGTCCTTGCCTCCGTCCAGTTCACAATCACTGTAGGCTACACAATGCGTGCGTCCTATGCGCAAAGATGCCTCTAACCGACGCAGCGACAGCAGCAGCGGCGTCAGCTGCTGAGGACAAAAAGACTGCAGCAGCAGCAGCAGCAGTGCAGCGGAGCTGGACGGACGGACGGCAGCTGGCTGGCTGGCTATTGCTGGCTGCTTGCAGGGTGATTATCGCAGGACACTGCAGCGCTAGCTCACCCCCGGCAACCTCGTCTCCTTAAATCGACCGCTTATCTCTCTGATACAGCTGCTGCTGCTGCTGCTGCAGTCAGTTGGCTAGCACAAGCACGATGACCACCGGATTCAGAGACCGCTCGGCGACGATACATCACATTCACGTCACAACGACCACGATGTATTCGCACGGTCCTTATTCTTTGTCGTTGCGCAACGTAACATTAAAGAGCAAGCGCGTTACAAAGTCCTGCAGATTCACGAACAGATGAAAAACTAGCAACAGCGGCCTCTCTCGAACTCAGTGAGAATAATTATTATTCTTAGACGAAAGCGCAGTGCAACGGTCGACTGTCTGAGTCTGTGTCTCTGTCTGTTGTAGTGGTTCGGAGGGACGCCCGGCCAGCTGCGTGGATTTTTAACACAAAGACATCTGCCGCACTACGCCGGGGCAAGCAAGCGCACAGCACGGCACGGGTCAAGGGCAGATGTGCACACGCCGTGAGGTCATTCACTAGAATGGACCGATGTGGCCGGCGCTGCCTGGGGGGAGTACCGTACAGCAGGCGCGCGCTTTGCTTTGTTTGCCCCGCTGCTACCGTCTTTGTCTTGTACCCGTGTGGGACCGCCGGTCGGCCCAGAATTGCTCGCCCACCCACTCACACGGGCGTCCGTGAATTGGTTTTTTAAACGTGCGTCCAGCCACTGCCGGCTGAGCCCGGCCCGTGTGCTCAAAATTCCGGACACTGTTTCCCCTCCACGAGACACAATCTCGCGCTAAAGTCATTTTAATTTGATGTTTTGCCATTAATTTGTAACCGTATGCGTGTTGCAAAAACAATGGCGACGAACTTTACAGTAGTCGCGCGTTATGATTTGTAGTATTACGATTTTGCACTGCACCAGTCTGCACGTCGTGCAGAATTAGCAGTTGTGTTTTACTTTCTGTACAATAAACGAAATATAGGAAAAAACTATAAAGAATAAAAACAGGACACCTTTTATCATTACTGACAATAATTATGCACTTCCGTAGCGGGGGTTTGTCTTAGTAGAGGCCCTTGTGGGAAAATTATATCAGGAAAGAGGGGGCTCGTGTCCGTTTCCCTGTATTTAAACTCTGTCCGGGCATGGCAAGGCAAGTTCGTGCTTTTATAGTTCGGCGTCTGGCGTCTAAATTACCAGGAAAGTGTGCGGCGCGGCGCGTGAGTTACTTGCGCGCCGCTATAATTGTGTTGTCTGGACTCGTTCACTATTAACAATGGCACATGTACCCGTTACTCATGCAAGAATAATATTAAGACGCCGCCGTGCTTATTTCTGGCCTTTTGCTGGCTGCTGAGAGAATCTACCAAACGCTTATTGCAACGGCAGCGCTGTCGATTTGTCTGTCTGCAAGCTAGTCCCCGGAACCGCCGCCGTTCGCCGCCGCCGCCGCCGATAAGCTATAGCGGTCTCAGCGATTTAACGAAAAAATAAAATCAAACAATGTGTTGTGCTCACACTGCTGCAAGCAGAGCGCCAGCGTGAGTGCGCGTGTCCTCGTCAGTCGTCATCTATGGTTACAGTCACAGTGCCAACTGCCAATGGTGACTGACAATCAGTGAATGAATATTAATGTGCATGACTAATGAGCATTAGATCGACAATCATTGGTTGGAGTTAGTGTTTGTACTTTGCACGGTATTTCGTGGTTACACGTTTTTGGCCATTTGCTAAACTTTTTTTACATAATGATGCGATTGTAGGCCTACTGCGCTCATTTCTGCAGTGTAATATACGAGTTACTAATGTGACTCCATGGGAAAACGGCAGTTTATTGTATGTCGTTACAAATCAGGTAAAGGCTGTTGCTTTTGGGTCTCAAAAATACTACCAGTGACCGGGGACGTCGAGAGCCACAACTAGGCCCGGGGAAGAAAACATTCTCCCGGGGCCCATTTGGGGAGGAAAGGTTAGAATTTTTGACTTTTAAAACGGCGCATTCTGGTGTACTTTATATTTTTGAGCCACGGCGGGGGGAGGGCAAACGTCGCAGGGCCGGGGTAACTACTCCTACCCCTCCCCCTCTTTCGTCGGGCCTGGCAGTGGCAGACGTCTTAGCGGTTCGAAATGGTAAGCCGCCGCTAAGGCTTAGCGGTCCGGACCGCCGCGAGTTTAACGGCTTACTCATCCCACGTAGGGGCCTACAACGTGGCACGCAGCTAAAAAAAGTAAAATGCGCAGAATGCTAGATGCAACTATACGCAAGTGTTTAATGTACGAGATCTTAGCTTAGATGACTGTCGCGCTCTACGCATGTCGTGATAGTTATTGCGACTTACCGTGTAGCCACAATACCGCACGATTGGCACACTATAGTGCGTTCAAGGTCAACCAAGGTCATTGATTTTAATGTAATTTGAAAGCTAGTATTCGACTTCCTATTAGTGATCAATAGCAACCTAGGCCTTATCTTGTACCGTTTAGCCACAATACACCTGTTACAGAAAACGACAGATGACGACGGACGACAACCGTGTAAGACACCTACAGAATTGCTGTTATCTGGCGCGCTTTGACTCGAGTCGGCGTTTCCAAGATGAAAGAACCACACGGGCTGTACATGACGACGGCAAGCGGCCTGACGGTTTGACATTGCTGCCATGGAACTCTAGGCGCAGCGTTACTTGGGACACTCTTGGAAATGCTTATCTGCAGCAGAGTGTCATCACCAGTGCCAGTGCCGCTGAGATTGCAGCTGTCAGAAAAAGGAACAAGTACAGCTCACTCAAAGGCACCCACGACTTTTTTCGAGTGGCATTGGAAACACTTTGACCCATAAGTGTCAGCACCAAGAAGTTCTTGGCACATATCGGAGGGCGTTTGACCGAGGTGACGACGGACCCCCGTGAAACAACGTTCTTATTCCAGCGCTTGTCGGTTATCGTCCAACGCTTCAACGCGGCATGCCTAGCTGATACATTCGCAATTTCCAAGCCCGCATCGTAACCGTACCGGACATAATTTCTGTACCGTAGTTTAATATTTTAACCCTCGGGAATTGAGTACTGGGGCTATAATAAATAAATATATAAATAAATAAATGTTTCTTAACAACCCAGGAAGTAAAAAATCGGTAGTATGCCGGTAAGCCTAAGCGAACGTACAGTACGTACGCTGGCACAGATAACGGCCGTGTTGATCGAAGCGAGCGCCGGTGTACCGGCGATCGCCCGAAGAAAAAAACTGCTAGCAGCCTAGCACGCGTTCCGTCCGTTAAACGGCACACCGCACAGGACACCGGCAGCCGGATAAAAAGCTTATGTGCTATTTATTCGCGTAGCTGTTGCCAGGTCACATTGCCACGGCAATGAGCCAAAAGTCGACCGTACCATAGCAGCGATCGGTCGGCGTTGCTATAAATAGAGCGGACAAACAGACAGACAGACAGACAGACAGAATCTGCAGCTGCAGACTGCAGACTGCAGCGTGCAACAAAGAGTGATGTCTAGCGGCCAGCGCGCGACAGTCAATACACAAACAAACCTGTACGACAGTTGACGGTTTGGCGCAAACAGGAATTGTACAATTCATCTGCAAAAATGACATTAAATAGCTATCATGTACGCTACCCAATACATAATAAGGCGTTCGATGTCATATTCAGACTAGCCAACATTAGTGATTTCCTAAAATTGTTATTACAGTTTCTGTTCCTTTATTGGCAGTGACAGATCGAAGTGCCGCATTATTTTAGAATAATATAATTAATTGAATTTGAGTTCATGAAGTGACCCACTGTAGGTGATATTTTGGATTTCGACAATTTGGCGCCATAGACATTTAGTGACTTATTTATTGCGAAATAAACTATAAACACGTTAATTTTTATTTAATATAAGTAAAACTTGTATGTATACTTACTATGCATGTGACCGGCATACGCTAGCTACGGTACGATTGTATCACTCCGAATAACGATAAGTTAAACTCGATCGAGGATCTATACTTTAGCCTAATTTTGATCTGTCTATATTCCGATCGGCCTGTTTTAAAACAAGCCTATAGTTCAAAACTTTGCGTTATCTTGAACTGCCAGTACTACGAATATGTACTAATTAAGATTTTGTTAATTTCGTATTTCGTTTTCTTGCTTGTTTTCCTCCAAACCACAAGGCCTGTTATGTTTAATAAAGATTTTCACCAAGACCACCGAGAGTAGGGCCTATAGACATTTTAGCTTGTCACCGTTGCTGAGTTATTGCATCCGATTATCGCGGTTTCATACAACCATCAGCATGAAAATTGGCGCAATAATGGCTGCGATTTGAATGCCACGTCTCTGGCTCATTAGTCGAAAGTAGAGACGCAATTTAGCACGCATGCAGCTTTCGCAGCTCGGTTCTGTAATAAGCAGGCGTCACGCTTATATGATATATTGCCCTGTCATCTTTATTGCCTTCGACGTGTCATTCTTCATGAGCAGCTTTTCATCAGAAAATTAACGAGCTTCAGCACACGCTGAAATGGTCATGCACTCCGGACGTGCCGTATTTTCTCGTCTTCGCCGACTTGCAGCTAATTGTTTCTCAACATGGATTATTATGGAGTTAGCTTACTGATAGGAAGTCGCATATGTATCTTATCAACCAGCTCTATTGCCGGTGAAAATCAGCGATTTTTAAGTTTATTGTTGTTTTCAGCTTGCAGAAACCACAGCATGCGAGCGAAGTTGTTTTGCCGCTTCGCGATCAACCTATTTATGCTACTCATCTTTGTCACCGCTCTATTTCTGCTCCGCTTCTTTTCCTTTTCGCTTTTTTCGGCTTTTTTGCTTGCTTAGCTCCGGTCAAAGTTGGTTGCTTTCGTACAAACCACGTCACATCTTGTTAGCCAGGTTGCATCAAGCGACTGGCGATGATTAGAAACCAAACTAAATAGGTCAAAGAAAACACTTAAAAATATAATAGTTCACAAAATAACTAAATGCGGTGTCTACAGGTTACTAACAGAAATTTGTATAATATACACTTCTCGACTAGCATATCTTTGTTGATAACCTTAGAAATTAATACACCGTTCCTGAACTTCCTGTGACCTGAAATGCTGCTACCAGTTCAATTAAAACTATTCACAGTCAAATAAAAAAAACAAGGAATATGAAAAAATCAACGTGTAGGCCTACAATATATTAGGAAACTCTGGTGGTTGCATTCTGTGTGTGGAGCCATTTATCAGCACAGTGCTTTACGGTGGTAGATTAAGTATAATATTGCACGTGAACGACAGCGAACATGACACGTGCACAATAAGTCGTCATACACGCACCTGCATGCTTCCGTTGTAACTTGTAACCGATCCGTTAATGAAAAAAGTAAAGAAAAGCAATCGATGAATCAATTTTCTATATGTTCAATCTATTCATTTGTCACTGCTGATTACGAAATCGGTATATATATAGCGATCGGCATACTGCCCAGTTGGCTCGCTTCTGTTCCGACAATTACACTGGCTTAATTTCCTCCATCAAACCAAATATTTTAGGCCTATAAGTATGGTAAATGTAACCTATTCCTACTTGTTTAAGCGTGCAGTTAACGCATATGCAGTGTTTGCTTAAATTTTACAAGTAATTAAAAATTTTGCACCGTTTTGACAGGTTTGCAGAGTGTGACAGACAGACAGATACACAGACGGACAGACATCTCTATCTTAGCTAAGAGGCGCTTAGCATAGTTGTCGCGCGTAAAAATGATTTAACGCGAAACAAAAATCATTTTGACATAATGTGGCAATTTAAATGTTGTGCCCTGATGAATGGTCGGGTACTCGGGTTGTTTTACCCATCATTTATAACTACCAAACAAGTTGTTTGGTAGTTATAAATAATGTGCTGACCTTTGGTGAAAAATATGCATGTTTTAATCCTTGAATTATAAGCTTACACCTAACCAATAAGCCTACCAGGCGAACTTCAGACGACGAACACCTGCGCTTCGCTTAGAAATTAGCTAACAATTTTGAATCAGCGTAAAGTTGTTCTGTTCTGTTGAAAAATATTTTCGCAAAGATCTCCATCCAACTTTGTTTTGAGCCGCTGTCTCCGTGCATCTGCGCGTAACTCTCTTACACGTGTTCACATTTTTTTCTCTCAGATTTAGCAGCTGTTTTTTTTGCATCAGACGGCCTTGTCAGAATAGACTAATCAGTTGTAGACTGTTGTACATTGTAATTGCAATAACGGCAGTTATTGTAGCGTACCTGATATGAGTTAACGGCAGAACTGAACATGCTGCGGTAGACGTATAGCCTGGTGGCAATTCACTGACGCTAGGCAGCGACTAACTGCGACGACGACGAAGATGATGATTACCGGTATGATGAGAAGCTAAGAGTCAATCTGCTGGCTGCTGCTACTGCTGCTGAGTTAAATAGCGAGTCAGTGATGCGGCAAGGATGAACAACGTACAGATGCCGATACAAGCTACACGTATCATCAAACTCGACTGGACCGGCGACGACGTGCAGCAGCAGTAACTGGTCTGTCAAATCACAGCATGGCTGCTCGTACTACACGAGAAAGTTATAGACGCTAGGTTACAGATGCGAAGCGCCGCTATCACCTATAGCCAATGCCGTCGCCGACGCAGCCCTGCACGTTGCTGATGACGGTGCTTGCGACAGTATCCTATAGCAACCATTCTGCCTTTCTGTCCTCATATGGCATCGTTGGCAGAGGCGTAGCCAGAATCTGGATGCAGGGGGCATTAAACATTGGGG
>Ga0056128_1008520_pt1 | contig 12919 bp, 8 predicted proteins | sample WorMetLIZISLAND2_FD_71113 | JGI IMG/M metagenome (GOLD analysis project Ga0056128, IMG submission 71113) | Marine gutless worms symbiont microbial communities from Max Planck institute for Marine Microbiology, Germany - Olavius geniculatus... ...
GATATCAATCACTGGATGTCGGCACACCACCTCAAGCAAAATACAGAGAAGACAGAACTCCTGTGGTCGGGTTCCAAGTACAGTCTGAGTAAACTCGATGGTCGTGGCCCGGCAATCAAGTTTGGCTCTGACACTATTGAGCCCAGTGGACACGTTCGCATCCTAGGAGTTATTATGTCATCTGATTTGAGTCTTGAGAAACATGTCTCAGCCGTCAGTGCTACCTGCTTTTTTCATCCCAGATAGATTCGTTGTGTCCGGCAGTTGTTGGATGTAGAGTCGGCTAAAACCCTTGTGCAAGAATTTGTGACGTCTCATGTCGACTACTGTAATGCTGTGCTGGCTGAGTCGCCGAGAGTCATAACAGACAAGTTGCAGAGAGTGATGAATTCAGCTGCCCACGTCGTCACTAACACTCGGAAGTACGACATTGGTTTGTCGTGACTAATGCATGATGAGCTCCACTGGCTTGATGACACCAATCGAGTACAATTTAAGCTTGCATTGCTCATGTATCGATGTGTCCATGGAACTGCTCCGCCGTATTTGATGGACAGTTGTACACTCACAGCAGAAGTCATCAACATCTGTGGCCATCAACATCTGTGTTCTGCTACTCAGCGGAAGTTGGTCGTACTGCGCTATTGATTGAACAGTTTCAGTCATCGGTGCTTTTCTGTGGCTGGGCCGTCGACTTGGAATTCACTGCCAGACAGTCTTCGTGACCCAGAACTGAGTCTCAATATTTTCAAACGTCGGCTGAAGACATATATTTTTGCGAAATATTGATGACAAAATGTATTGAGCACATTAGAGATCTTTTTGAGTATGCGCTATATAAATTTACACTTTACTTTGCTTACTTACTTACTTACTAGCAATTGTTACCAAATTCTCGATGCTATTCTGAGCCTGGCACTAGAGTGCATTTGACATGTGATAATTTGTGAGTTTGGTGATGTGGACATGGTGATGTGGACATGATCATAGATCGTCTGATAACTGAGGCATGGTTTGTCACTTCATACAACAATCAGCATTCAGCTGATTGTTAGGGAGCCTCTGTCGCCTGACTATGATGAGCCAGTGTTGTATCGGTACATCTGTACTTAAGCATGATCAGTAAACCACATCAATGTTTGTCATACATCAAAGATGCTAGTATGATGAGCTTGTCTGTGGTTCAGTACCTGGCAGCTTGTGCATGTTTTGTAGTACAACTTTGATAAGACGATCGTTGACAGTGGTACAACGGACCTGCGACTGCCGACCTGTGTTTATGCTGCTACTCTGACTCTGATGAAGTATCTCACTGGCGTAAGTTGTGCGATTGTTCTGATATATTGTTGACACTGCATAGCGTCGGGCAAGTTGATAATCCAAAGGTTTGTTAGTCTGAAGGTTCGATAGTCACAAAGTTTTATTGCTTTCTTCTTATACACTTTTACAGACGTTGACTCAATCTCCGTATTTCCTGTCAGTTAGGGTTAGTGAAAATATGTGTTGCAGTATACATTTTCAGACTGAAGACTATCAAACCTTTGGTTTATAGACACACAGTTGCATAACAGATGTTGCAGTGTCATTCTTTGACATTGCACTGAGAAAAAGGTAAATGTGCCTGCATCTCTGTTTTTATTTTGGGATATTTTGACAGCTCTCCATGTTACAGTAACTGTTCATGACTGTGGCTTCCTACAGTTTAATCTTTCTATATACAGTAATAGCATAAACCTGTGTGACTGTTGCAAAATAAACTATAGTTCATATTACTGGCATTCGTTTTTGTATCCAAGTTGCAGAAAATTTTTTGAACACAACCCGGCAGTTATTAAAGTTAACAATGGGTCTAACCTTGGCAGTACAGGGTGCGGCAAAAAAAAGTGGCCCCCTAAAGTTTTTTGCCATTTTCTCAGCAACCGCTTGGGAATTTTAACATGGAATTTTACAGGCTAATTTACAAAAACGTTCTACATCTAACTGCTAAGCGAAATATGATTCCGTTGGAAAACGACAAAATTATACACTTCTGAACATGACCGCCTACCGATTTTTTAGCATTAAAAAATGTTTAAGCTAAAAATGCTATTTAATTTTCTAAACCGGTTACCACGTTACTGCCGATGACGTCATAGTGACGCTTTGACAAACAGTAATTTATTACGACTAAATTGTCGTTCTTTTAGAGCAATCGCCGGCTACCCACCGGATTCATCTTCCAGCAGGACAGCGTACCGGCATACACAGCGCGCAGCGGAGGAAACTGACTGCGGGCCAACTGTCCAGATTTCATCAGAAAAGACCAATGGCCTCTAAATTCGCCGAATGCAAACTTGTTGGACTATCATGTGTGGTGTGCAATGTTGGAGCTTACCGCAAGCTTAAAACAAAGCCAAAAACAATCGCAGAACTCAAGGTATCGCTTCAGGTTATCTGGAGCAACCTACCACAAGGACCGATCGACAAGACTGTGAAAGACTTCTCAAGTTAAGTGACTGAAGGCTTTTGTTGGAGCTTGGAGCTGTCGGTGGACACTTTGAACATTCACAGTGACAATGGAATTTTGACATTTGATCATTAGTTAACTGTGTTGTTCGACTTGTTTCAGCGATATTATTGAACTGGTGTTGTAGCTTGAACATTTTTTCATGCTGAAAAATCGGTAAGCGGTCGTGTTAAAAAGTCTATAACTTCGTAATTTTTCAATGGAATCAAATTTTATTTGGCATTTAGCTGTAGAACAATTTAGTAAATAAGTCTGTAAATTTTCAGATTAAAATGCTAAACAGTTGCTGAGAAAACAGCAAAAAACTTTAGGGGGCTACTTTTTTCTGCCACACCCTGTAGATAAGGTTAATTAATTACTTTGTCTGTTTTGCTGCAGACTATGAATCAGAACTCCTTCTGGCAAGGTGATGATTTGATATGCTGGAACAGCAGTGAGGTTGGTTTTCAATATTTTCCGACATTGACGATGTCGTTAGCAGCTGCAGCCAACGAGACAATCCAGCTTATTGTGTCACCACGGCAATATCTGCGCCTAGTCAGTGACAGGGAGTGGTACTATCCACAGATGAACTTGGATCAGGACCATGACTGCTACAGGGTCTCCATTTCACCTTCTGAGACTGGTGTGTATTTCACTTGCACCAGTTCACTGTTGCAAGTGGTGTTGGGTTAGTCGGTTTGGCTGATGAATGTGAAATTATGCGATGGTGTACTGTTTATAAGTCACTTTGCAACAAATGTTTATGCATTGACCCAATGTCCATGGTCTTGCAGTCCAAGGTGGTGTCTGGCAAGGGCTAAGGAAATGGAGGCTAGCTAGCCTTCTGGCTCAGGAAGAACATTTTTGGAATAAACTATCAAAACTCGGTGATAAAAGCCGAGAAAAGTATGTTGATTTTTGTGCAGTTTTTTTCGAGTACTAGTGTACGCTGCATGGCAGATTGTTAAATCTAGTATTATTTGGTCTTGTTGCTTTGCTGCTAATGAACAATAGTTAGGTGGTTTGCAAATTAGTATGCATTCTGTGATGCCTTTATGTCATTTTGTGTCATTTTTATTTTTCATTTATAATGAGTAGTCCTGTATTATCTTGCATGGATTGGTTTGCAGTTGAGTCTTGTGGTGAAATCTTATGTTAATATCACATTGATAGAAAACTTTGTGACAGTAGTACAAAATGTTAGTGTTCTGACATTTTGGGAGTGTCATAATATCTGCTCCGAGCTAACAGTGACAAGCTACCACTAAAATTGGCCACTTAAATTTAGCCGGCACTTAACTGATGGTTGTTCATCCTAGAAATGCATATTAAGTTGACCGATCGTTTTACAGGCTTGGTTAACTGATTGGTTCAGAGCCAGTGATTTTCATAGTTTTGGTAGACGTACTAGCAGTGATCATTGGGGTACGTGTGTAGGTACAGTGATTGGTGCAGTGATCATGGAGGGGTTCTACGTTGTGTTCGATCGTCAGAACCAACGCATTGGATTTGCTCAGACGGCATGTAACCATTTGAGTCATGTTGAGTCATCGCGTGTTAAAGGCCCTTTCTACTCATCGGGTTTGTTACATTATTTAGTTTCTTCTGTGTTCTGTATTTGCCATAGCTTGACCACATATTGATCTGAAGCAATAGCATGTTTTGTAGACCCCAAAGTTTCCCCTTTCCCTTGGGGGCTCAGGGACCCCAATCTAACAGTGTTATTGGATCCACAAGTGTATCTGCCAAATGGCGTTGAAATCCATCAAATGGTTTACTCACTGTGCATGAATGTACCAGCAGGCAGACCACACACACTACGGAGAAATGTATGGGAATGAGTCGAATTACTCACACTGCAGGAGCAGTTTCACTTAGAAATGCTAAGATGCTGTGGTTGTTGTAGCTGATGCGACAAACTGCGCCTATTCAAGGTCGTCGTTGATACATCAGTCGGTTGCCGAGGCAGCAGCCTATGTTGTCACGTCAATATGTGCCACCTGTCTTCTCATTATCTGCAGCGTATATATCTACCGAAGAGTTTCTATGGGGGTTTGCTGTCATGGCCAGCACTCCACGTCAGATGACAGTAGCCTGCTTGACAGGCACTAGTCTCTCGCTGATGTTCAGGGCCGGATTAATTAACTGCGGAGCTAGTAGCCAAGGAAAAGGTGGGGCCCAGTTTCAGTCGAACCGAAGTAACCATAGCTGCGTTTTTCATCGGCTAGCAGGGCGTGTCTGTTCTACCAGACTCCACCCCTATTGCCTTATTTGGACGCTCATTATTCAACTAGGTCAACCACTTACGCGATCTGCCTACTGAGATAAAACTGTGGTCGTAGTCGTTCTACGGTAGTCTCGTGACTCTGTCTGTTGTTGTTTTAGTTTTTATTATTCAACTCGGCCTAAATATTATATAATAATTACATATTATATTTAGTTCAATGGTTTTTATCGTCTGTAACGTTGAACTGGATTAAAATATTCAATTATCTCTGTGCGTTACACTAATACCGTTTTTCGTGAATATGTAAATGAACATAACGTCAGCAGTGAACAGCCCCGCCCCGTTCGCTGATGAAAAACGCAGCTCAAGTTTTTGATGAGAAATAGCAAATGCTGGGCTAGTAACTGATGAAACAACTGTTAACATAGACCCATTGAGCTCAAGTTAAAAGCTATTTGTTACTTAAATGACTACATTAGGTCTGGCCCTGCTGACATGGTGTTAAGGATGTTTCTGTTTCGTGAAGCTGTGGGTGTTTAGTATTTTGGTTTTCTTTTGCTGTTTTCATAACTGTGCTCTGATTATTCTGTACCTGTTACTGCATACCAGGCCTGGAAAAGCCTGTTTTCTGGAAAAAATAATTTTAAGGCTTTTTTTAGGTTTTTGGATGTTAGTGCACATACTGAATGCAAAATTACGACCTAGAAAGAACATGCTACACCATTTTACCTGTCAGATTGTTTTCTATGAATTGTAGCCAAACTAAACAAATCATGATTAAGTATGATTATTAAATGTGATTAGTAATTTATAAATAAAAATAAACCTAAAAAGAAAAAAATAGCCTTGGATGAAGTTTTCGATTTTTAAAAACCTAAAAAACTTAGGCTTTTCATACCACTTTTTCTGCCTTGTTGTTTACACAGACGAACACAAGTCACATATTAACCACTTTGGCGGTAACTTTTCTCAGGTAGACTGGATTAGTCGGCTGAATCTTGATGTTGTGCTTTGCTCTACATCAAGTTCGTCTGACCTTTACAAAGTAGTTGAACAAATTTTTGGTCTAAACTGGACCAACTCCAGAAAAATCAACCTGTTAGCAAAATGATACTGATGTTTGTGTGTCCAAGCCAGCCAGCTGTAATTTTGCACTGAGAACAGATTGTCAGCATATTTTGAGTCTAGAATTTTTTTTAGAAACAATGTAATTGTCTCAGGAAACATCATTTTGAATGATCACTGCTCAATTCATCTCCATTATGGTTTATGCTCAGAGTGAATGGTTATTTGTATGTATGTGTAGTAAAATAATGAAAATACATTTAGTTATATTACTGTTACTAGAATTACATTTGACTTCTGCGTCAACGTGAACGCCTTAGCCTGTGTATAAACCATATTATAAAATAATACTGAATACTTAGTGCCTTGCAGTAATTTGAGTGACTGTTAAATGTTGTTAGTTATTAAACCTAAGTTGACAATATTTTGCTTATTTTAATACTTTGGTTAATGCTACCAGTTTCAATTTTAAACGCTATCCCAGCAATTTGTTGTGTATTTTTTATTAATGAGATAAATTGTTCTGTTAAGTGATGTGCAGTGCCAAATTAACCTTGAAACGTTTTTGTTTGTTAAAGTTTCCACTAGTAGTTAATTTATTGGAGTATTTTGACTGCACTGTATCACTGATATTGAGGCCTTGTGTGTATTTTTGTTCACATTTATGGATATTTTTGTTATAGTACTTAGTACAGCAATATATGCTATATTAACGTGAACTTTTTGGTGCATCATTGTTTATATGATGATCAGTCAAGAGATTTGTGTATATTTTTGTAAAAGTACTTACACCGTTGCTGCGCGTGCAGAATGTTATGACTGTAAATCGTTCTATATCTTTCTGCATCTTTACTGCCATTTCTTGTGCCATATCTTACAAGGCTTCGGGTGCTTTTTGGTTTATATTCACGGAGGATATTTTGACATTGTATCTACAATGTGGTGCACAAAAGGCGGAAAATACATGCTTTATGTAGATCAGTCAGTTGAACAGTTTTGGAAATGATTAGCCTTGGTCGTTGCAGAGAAGGGTAGTCATGCTGAAATGAACCCTTGATCATTCACCATGACCACACTTCACTGCAATGATCGAAGCTAATCATGTTCAGTACTGTTGGATTGCTATGTCAATGCATAGCATTCATTATGTTCCATTTTTACACGCAACAGCAGCTACTGCTGTAACGCGTCTTAGCCATCACATTTCTGTCTGTCCGTCATACGGGTACGGGTGGATCAGTCAAAAACGGTGCAAGCTAGGATCACCAAATCTTCACTTTCGGCTGCCCGGAAGACTCAAGTTTCAAGATCTGTAAAGCTTTTCCATAAATTCGAAAGGGGTCACCCCCAGCGAGGACGCTAAATGAGATGGGGTGGATTTGCGATTTTAAGCCAATACGGCTGAGCAAGACTGGTCATGCCGTCTGGCGCCCTCTGGCGTGTGTAAAAAAATATCGTTGCTAGTATGGGTGAGGTTAGATTTTGCTCACACCGGGCTTTCAAACATGTACTGCTGTTGCGCGTTCCCCTTGGCGTTAGCTGGGCTTTTCTTTTATGAGTCACCCAGTATATCACTGCAAACTTTGTTGATGCAATAATTATATTTACGTGATTATGTTGCCGGAACAGTGCCTAATTACCGTCCCACATTGTCTTGATGCATTTCAGACTTTCCGAATGCTGTTATTTCTGCTCCATACATGCAGAATTATGCTGTTATTTATTATGAAATACACTCGATATTTCAGTATTAATAAAATTTATGTACTGGTGATGGTTTTGAATACTCTTTGGCTGTACACTTTGCCAGTCAACAAAACGTTATTATATGCAGTCCATTACTGTAACTTTTGAATGGTTCATAAAAGCTTATTATTTTTCTAGCTAAAAATCATTGTACACAGGTACAGGTACATGGTGGCAGAAACCTAAATTCAGACCGATGACATTGTTTTCTGGACTGACAGCTATGGTCGGGCTCTTCTGGTGAGTGAGTAGTAACAATGAGTAATCACATAATAATTCAACAGAAAGTTTACCCTTTACAACAATGAAACAAAGTTCTTCTGGCGCCATCAGAGCAGCAGATCAAATAAATAAACTTTGGCATAACAGTAAAATATATGGACAGTGAAACAAAAAACTGAAGGCAGTAATTGTCGGTATATTCAGTAATTACACATGATTTATATTTATTGCATTACCTCATTTCACACTGAAATGGCAAAACTTGTAGCTGTTGACTAGTTACTGCTGCCTGACCTTTACTGAACAGGACAGATATTATGTACATGTTACGTGGGAGTTTTCAAAGACTGAACACTGAAAGCTCCACAGTAATATGTGCAGTACAAACACACTGTAAGTCTGTAACCGATGCTGGTTTATTACAGATTGATTAAGTACAAACGTAACCAAAATACACAACACACGAAACATGTTAACACACATTACATAAATTTACAGGTATTCACAAAGCTGCAACATTATTATTTGCACCGTGTTCTTAAGCTAAAAACGTGGTTAAATGCAACAATTCTATACGTGCATAGCACATGCACTACTGCAATCTTAAGGCTTATTTCCACTACGGCTGGGCGTTGCGTTTGACCGATAGTAAGAAAGCCATCGCGTTGAAGCATTCAAAGCACTGTGCTGCACATTGCGATAGAAACAGAAACACTATCAGCGTTTCTATATCAGATGCAATGCAAAGTGCATCGCAGCAAAACAGTAGTGCAATTGTTTCCCTTTGAGTAAGCTTGAAATTTGTGTTTTTACTATCGCTATGAAATGTGCCAATGCACTTCAAATGGCACTGAAGCGATTCAACGTGACAGCTATCTCACAATCGCACGGAACGTGCAGCCATAGAGGGGAAATGCTACTTTACAATTCAGCTTAATAAAACAGTGTATGTGTACATGTGTTTATATCACTATCCCGAAAGATTGCAGGATGGGTTTTACCCATCGTTTCTGCACACGCTGTTTACTCAAAAACAAAAAGCACAGAAAAATCAGTGACTTACTTAAACTGAAACCCAACACAAGTAGAGACTAATAGGTGTAAGTATTAACAAAGTATAGCCACGGATTATTTCATAGTACAAAATACACTAGTTACTGATTTCTGTGATGACAAGTTGGATCCAAATTTGTGAAAAAAGTTAAGCTGTGAACACAAATGATGAGTAAAGAATCTGGTACAGCAACAGTAAGTAAACATCCCACGTAGACACAACAGATGCAAACAACCGACTGAACTTTGGAAGTAGTAGTTTTACTGGTCAGTGTTAGTGATTTTCTACTACTTCCATTTGCCAAACATATCAAGACTGTGCAGATGTACTTTCATATACACATTACATGCATATCAAACACGTTTGCCTGTGAAATGTGAACTACACAAATATACAAAAACTCTCGATGCTGACTGTTCAACATTTGAACTGACGGTGGAAGGAAGTGCAGCATGGAACGATGTACTGAGTTCTTGGACTATGTACGCCATAGCCAGCTAGTTCATAATTATATGGACGACATTACAGCCTGAAACAAAAAAAAAACAAAACAGAACAATTATGGAGTTTGCACATGTGCAACAAAACCACAAACCAACAACTGAAAGCAGTCGCCATTGACTCCATTTACTTGACAATAAGTTTAGCACAGAGCAGAATGTGGAGCTATAAACTTGTAGACAATGTCTACTTTGTTGCAGGGAGTTGAATACAGTAAGGCCGGTATAACTAAAACACTGGTGTATGTGATACAGAGGAGACAACATCTTTTCTGAATCTACGAAAATATATAGTACATAAGCCCCAGAGGTCACAGTAACTTGTACTCATAGCAGTCAGGTTCCAGATAAATGCATTTTTACGCGCGAAAGCAGCTACTGCTTTCAGCACATCTTAGCCATCGCAATTCTGTCCGTCTGTCTGTCACACGGGTGGATCAGTCAAAAATGGTGCAAGCTAGAATCACCAAATCTTCACCGTCGGCTGCCTGGAAGACTCTACTTTCAGGAACCGTAAAGCTTTTCCATAAATTCGAAGGGGGTCACCCCGAACAAGGGTGCTAAATAAGATGGGGGTAGGCAAAATTTGTGATTTTTGGCCAATGAGTTGCTGTATCTATGTAACGGTGCGAGATAGGTGCGAGATAGGGCCTAGGTTACTATAAATCACTAATAGGAAGTCGTACACTGGCTCTCGATTGGCGCCAAATTCAATGACCTTGAATGACCTTGAACGCCAAAATAGGGGGTTTTATGGATTTTTTTGGCGATTTCAGGCTGCGACACAAGTCTTCTATATCATTCACAAGATGGCGCCACGCTACTATCGTTATGCGATCCAGATACAGAATTTGGTATTTGTATATTAACTTAGCGTGAACACCCCAATTTTCAGCTAAACTACTGAACCAGAACTGCTATAGGCTTTCGTGCATCTCGTGAGCATTAGCTCAAATTTCTTGTTGGTTTTGTAATGTGTGTACTTCTGCTCCTGGTTGGTTTTCTAAGCATTATAAAAAGTTTTTTTTTTTCAAACTTCTATGTCAACAACAGTTGCATTCAGACAAAAAGACAAGACTCTAACAATGTTTATCACAGTGAAAAAAAACTTACTACACTGAAAATATAAATTGCAAGCATCGCATAAGGCAGATGTGATGAAACCAACAATGAAAACTGTTTAAAGTATGACACCACTACTCCCACTGTGGCTCGGTAGTCTAACGGTAACCTGTCGGACTTGTAATCCTGAGGTAACTCAGAGGCGCAGGTTCGACTCCACACCAGGACACTGCCGGGTAACGACCTTAGGCAAGTAGTTCACACACATGTGCCTCTGTTACCAAGCAGTATAATTTGGTACAGGCTTCACCGCTGGGACGTAACAGGCACATCGCGCGATACACTGGCCCCGTATCCATGGTCTCGCAGCGTAAAAACTGGTGTCTGGCTGAGGGCCTTAGGAAACGTAAGGCTCGGGAAGGACTTTACTTTACGTTTTTACTACTCCCACTAGCCTCGTTATCTGACCAAAAAAACTGTTAAACAAAATAAGTAACTTAGTAATTCTACACTTCATGCCAGATAAGATGACAACACATGACAGAATGATTACCAACATTATGTTATTAATTTCAAAATCCGAGTAGAATACTAACCTATTGCAGTGTACCCTGAAGTCAAGCTATGTCGTTTGACGTGGTTAACAGAAATAATACTGCCGAATTCCGTTCGATGAAGTAAACAGCAACAAATGAGAATATCAGCATTAGAAGACCAACAAAGAATGTCACCATCTGTGCAAACATACCATACAAAATATGTTGGATAGAAAAAATAAAAACAGCCACAGAAGTCTAAGTTATCTCAAAGGCTATGGCATACAAGATTTCATTTTGTTATAAGAATGAATAATCTCCAACTCTAGCTAAAAAAGGGGGCCGGATTATAAACAAATCTACTGTACACAAACAAGAAAATATCAATGAACACTTAGTAATCATGAAATGCCATTACTTTAGTTCACTTTGCTGTGACTGAAATTGTGTCACATCATTTACACCAATTTTGGTTTCTTTGTTTATTCTTTTTTCGATTCAGAGGCCCGTATAAAACAAAAAGATGGACAGACTACCAAGACCAGTATTATACAGCGTATTATTTATTTACTTTATTACCCGCTTCATAAACACGTTAAGTTATTCACAACAACAAAGAATCGGAAGTGTGAGAAAGACGTGTCACTGCAAGAAGGCACAACCAAACACAGCAGATTCAACCCTATTTTCAAAATGTCCCAGTAATAGCCGTTAAAACAGAAATAACAGTCTCGCAGGACCACTCGACACTGTAGGTGAGATGTGACAAATAGCTCATAGTCAGGATGGTGGCAGAATAAGCCACTGCTGGCAATGAACAGACGAAACACTGAGCTGACCTGTTGCTGGTAGCTCGGCATGAGAAAAATACGGACTTGAAATGCATCGACAGGCCACTGGCTTTCACTCCATGATGAGTAGTGATTACTGGACCAATCGTAGTCTACATCTACAACATCAGCAGCAGCATTATCCACTACCATCAAAATGCATACAGTACAACTGACAAAAATATAACATTTAAGTAAGATTACTTATATTATACAATAAGAATACTTGTACAAGCTATAATTAGCCATATGTTATGTAGGCTATCAATTAAGTCTTAGCATGAGTGCTCTTTAAGACTGGTATGTCTTGTGTTTTTATAAATGTGCATTCTGGGTAGATAAAAAGATGATGATGACAAAATGCACTGCAATGCAGCTATCAGGACAAATAAATCTTTGGCTGGCATTGGATACTGTTGAAGCTAATTCCACAAGCAAGAAATGACACCTATTAAAAACCAATTTGCAGGTAAAAATAAGTTAAATATAAAAATGACCTGAAAATATACTATAATCCAATCAAGTGCTTAAAGTAGCATTCGGTTTTATAGTGAAACACAATTTAATAATATAATATATTATAGCTGACAACTAAGTTTATCAGTTTTCAAATTAACTGACACTAATAGATTATATATATATATGTAAAAAAACTAACCAGTTTACAACTGTGTGTAAGGACGATATGATATCAGTCCTCTAAAACAGCAAAAATCATCTGGGTAACCTTAGACGGGGCTATGCATATGGTGTCCTTACAAGCTGACTTTAGTTGGTAATCACTAACATAGTCTAAAGCCTTCTTCATTTCATGTTATTTGTCGTATTAGGCCTACTTGCCCAATGTTTACTCATTAGCGTAGCAGCTGAAAACGTTTCTGTTAAGCTATGGCTTAGCTAATGGTAGGCCTACAAAGAAGCGAAAATATGACCCTGTGCCGACACAATGTTCAGCTAACCGCCCACTCATAGGCCTATGCATACAAACTGTCTAACTGCACAGCACAACCCTAACTCTGACATTAGACACTTTAAAGCTGAAAGATCGTGTAGCAGTGACTGTGCCATGGAGAACATTTACATCAATCTTGGATTTTTATGCCTTATTGCTTGAGTTATGAACGCGTGTAGAATGCACAGATGGATGGCCGGATAATAAAGTGATGGGACATTGTTGATGTCTAATAAG
>Ga0056128_1008525_pt1 | contig 12911 bp, 7 predicted proteins | sample WorMetLIZISLAND2_FD_71113 | JGI IMG/M metagenome (GOLD analysis project Ga0056128, IMG submission 71113) | Marine gutless worms symbiont microbial communities from Max Planck institute for Marine Microbiology, Germany - Olavius geniculatus... ...
TTTTAGTAATAAAACAGCAAATATAAATGTACAAAACATTAGTTTGTACACTTGTTAACGGCAACATTTAAGGACTTGCACATCGAAAACAGCAAAAATTACAAAAGGTGATATTATTCAACAGAACATTGACACACAGTCAGTATGATGTGGGCAATATCGCCTTTTGTAATTTTTGCTGTTTTCGATGTGCAAGTCCTTAAATGTTGCCGTTAACAAGTGTATAAACTAATGTTTTGTACATTTATCTACCAGTAAATCCGCCAATGGTTTTAAGCCTGGCGCACGAATGTGACAGACGACAGGTGACACACTGACAGACATACCATGCTACAGAGAAATGGTGTAATCGCAGGCGCTGCAAGAAACGATTTCGCCTAAAAGTCTTTTTTATCCATACAGTTCTTTCTGCTAATAATAAGGCCAACAGAGTTTCATGAAATAACCACCAATATCATTTTTCTGTAACCATTTTTACTATAGCACTGTTGGCTTGCGACACTGTCAGACAACGTGTTTGTATGCCGACTGTGTCTACGCTCCTATCTGTTTGTTCGCAGCTCGGCTATTGCAACAGACTGCAGTCGCGAGCCGCATCGTCTACCGGCTTATATTGCATAATTTGTTAAATGACTATAGTGAAGGATAAAAACTGTTTGAAACAAATCTAAAGAAGAGCTACGAAATTGGTCAAAGAGTTTGGCAAGTTGATGTATGAAGATCGGCGGAAAAAAGTAAGAATTTACTCGTTGGAGAAACGACGACTCCGTGGAGAGTTGATATAAGGTTCTTACAGGGAAGGGGAGAGTGGACAAGGACAAGTTTTTCACGTCTGCTGTGAATGATCACGGATTACGTGAACACACTTGAAAGTTATTCAAGCCGAGATGCAGGTCCACAATAAGAAAGTCATTTTTTCCAAAGAAGTAATCAACGCCTGGAACAGTCTATACCACAGCATGTCGTAGATGCTACGTCAGTCAACATGTTTAAGAACAGACTTGACAAAAAACGTGGAAAGATGGTCTCCTACAGCTGAGAAGCTACCCGGCTCATTATCAACAAGTACAAGTACATGTAAGTACTTTATAATCGGTATGCGGTGCATTTTGCATTGCCGCAGTTCAGTCTTTGGCTGCAACACTTCACTTTATTTGTTCGTTCAGGGCGTTTTCAATCTGCCGCGCTACTACCCGACCTACCAGCGCTTCGACAACAATGACAACGATGACGACGACAACGACGCTGACGCTGACGCCGCTGGATCTACATGGCGGTCCGGCAAGCACCAGAGAACGATACCGTTCTACCGAGACCAGCTGCCGGTCACAGACGACGAGCCGATCTACTCCAAGCCGAACAAATCTGCGGCGCGGGGCCGAGGTGCTCCTGCGTTGTTTTTTTTCACCGATCAGTTCCACCAGTAGAAGTGCATGATCAGGTTGCCAGTATGGACTGAAACCCGAAAGTTCTGACAGCCCGAAACCCTGGTTTGGAGTGCCTCTAGACCCCGGGTTTCGGCGTTGTTGTTTTTATTATTACAATAACAGTAACGTATTAATGCGGTTGTGTGCCACGGAATACGCCGAAACGCCGTTTCAATATCGAAAAATTCAAAATTTTTGGAAATAAGCACTGCCCAATCCGCAAATCGTTCTCCAGCAGAAAGCAAACACCAGTACCCGCACTCTACTTCCGGCGTCTTGGTTTACATTAAAATTTTTAGCCTTAAACCCACAGAAGTCTTAGAACATCCCTGGTCGTCCCAACCCAGACCCGAACTCCGAAACCCGGGCTCAAAAAAAGAGTCTTAGGGTTGGAATCCCTATATAGTTGCAAAATCTATTCATAGCTAGAGTTTTCGAGAACTGTCCTTGACCTCGAGGACAGCTTGAAAACAAAAACAAGACGGCCTTGGCTTTGGTTTTGAACTTATAACTTCTGGCCTTGAAGCAACCCTTGACTCTGTTTGGCTCGGAAATGTCAAATGTAATGTATTTCAACGACCGAAAAAAATGCCAAATTTATTTTATATTGCAGTGGCCTCACATAAGCGGTTTTAATCTTGTGTTGTCTATTTGACCAATATTTCAATATTTGCTTGCTTTGCAATACCATGTATTTGTACTACTATAGGCTACTAGCTGATGAATTAGATAAGTAAAATATACATTCATCATAATATCTGTTTGTCTGTTTGTCTATTTAGCTGTCTTTAAACGAATGTGTTAATTACAGTGCTAGGCCGGCCGACGTCGCGTGAACAGTTCACGGTCGCACTGGGCCCCGACTTCGACACAGGGTCGGTGTCAAGTCGGGGGCGGCGTTGCTGTAGGCCTACCGGATGCTGTCCTGGCAACATGACTCTGAGGCGTTGCTGCAGCAAGCCGAGGAGACGGCGGCGCGGCTGCTGTGTCGGATGTACGGATACCTGGGATGACACTTGCTGCTGCTACTGTCGCACGGCGCTGTGCAAAGTGCGGCCGAGCTGTGTCTGCACGGTCGTGGCGCTCGTTCTATTGGCTCTTGTAATCGTCGCCATCGGCCTCTTCCTTACAATCTACCTACTCGTCACTCGCTCAGGTTGTGATTACACGTGCTCCAACAATATTTGTCAAATCGAGGAAACACGCAGTAGTACAACACAAGGACAAAAGCGCACAATAAAACGTTAACTTCCAAAACAACGAAATTAAATTGTAGAGATTTTTTTATTATAGTGTTATACAAAGACATTTACTAACGCATGAACACGCGACGAGATCTTATTTACATGTTTAAGGTGTCTGTTTTTAACGTTTTTTAATATGTTGTAAACGATTGTTTTTAAGAGTACTTTTTGTTAGTCGTGTTTACCTTTCCCACACACCATTGGATGTTTGTCGTAAATGGTTGCATATTTTTGGATGCATTACATGTTTGCGTTGTCAGAAGTTGTTCTTGTCAACTTTCATTAAACGAGGATGATGATGATGATAAGAAATTAAAGTTTCGTGACTCGAATGCACTCAAGTTTTTTTAGCAAAGGTCTCGGTCTTGCTCTCAAAACAAAAGACTCAAGGTTTTGCTCTTGATCTCGAGGTTTTTTCAAAGATCTTGACAACAGGTCTCATGCCATTATCTTCTCCAGTTTGAGCGTAAAAATCTTGTGTTTCCAGTTGCCGTCTTTCTCTGAAAACCCTCGCCTCGAGAGTTTTTAGTGGGCCTTTGGCTAAAGAAGTATTGGTGCAGTTTTTTTTGTTTGCTTTCAAAATTTGATTGACAGATAACTTTCTGCTTCTACTTTGTTAGTCTAGTTCTCATGGGTACTATTTATTGTGTCGGTTTGTTTTATGATCAGTTGTGTAATATCACATTACATCTTGCCAAAAAAATCTCAACTGAGCAATCGTGGTTCTCTGTGGACTGCACAGAAAACGACGTTCCATCGGTTGTCATGGTCAGCTAGCTATTTTTACTTTGCATTGTCGGTCAAAGACATAATAAAATTATGCATCTAAAAACCGTCACTATTGCTGTGAACAAAAATAAACTGAGAAATTGTTTGTTTGTCGTGTCGTTTACAGGTTCGCAGTCGTCCGTTCCTACTGAGCCACAAGGTTCGCTCGAGTTAGTTCTTATAATATACACGTAACTGTAATGAATAATGATAAGTATTGTCATTGTCAATAACGTCTTTTGTTATATCCTTGTCTTCTGTCACGCATTTCAGTATACCCATACGCATTTCAAAAATACTGTTGTCATACCGATGTCGCTTGCCTTCTGTGATATTTGCAGTGTATGTATTTCCAGTACTGTAGAAAATCGCAGCAAAATGGTATGGGCCATACACATTGGCACAGCAGCTGCTGCACTGCTTGGTAAAAGTTAATCCCCGCTTGAATTCATGTTGGGGCGACTGAAAATGCGAGAAAGGCAAATGCGGCACGATCAAAATGTGGGGTGGAAAATGCGGGAAAAGCAACTTAAACATGATTTAGGCAAATGATGCTTAATGTACAGTGTTGGCCAGATTATAAAATGTGTTGTTTTTCGGAGTTTTTTTCGGAGTTTGATGATTTTGGTTTGGTGTTTTAAGAAAGCAAAACGTTTTTACGTCAGCTAATAACGTACGTTAAAATGTTCAAAAGAAACAGTGCAGAAGTTCATTGGCCGATGAATAAAGATAATTGTTGACTGAGATATTGTGAAACTGCTGTGAGTACAGCAGGGTCGCCGGTCGACGCGTCCGTCGTACTACGAGTCAACTCCAGTTATAATTCTGTCTACGGCGACCTGTCAGATCCAGTCACGAGACACATCACCCGGTCTTACTGCAACGCTGTGCGTATTTTAGGCTATACACAGTGTTTCAAAAACGTACTACTTTTTATTTTTATTTTATTTTTATTGATACTTTGTTGTAAATGGCCGTACTGCGACTTATGCATTTTACAAGGTAGTGTAGTAACAGTATTAAAGTGAAATGGACAAAATTGTATGCATTTACGTACGTTATTTTATGACGTTGCTGTAAAAAAATTACTAAAATCAGTCAATATTTCAAAGAGTTTTTCAAGAGCTAAAAGTGATACATATTTAATACACTGTGTGTATGTTTTATTTCTGTCGGCAATATCATGCAGACAAGTCTACTGCAGGACGTAACTTGTTATAGCTTGCTTGTTAACTAGGCAAACAGGTGCAGTCTGTGACCCCGACGTGTTCTGACTCTGACTTTTTTGACACAACATCTGTGACTCTTTTCTTTGTCACTGAATATGCACAAATGCTTCAACGTTTATACAATCATTTAGACCGATTATTACTTCAAAAACCTCAGATTTAACGTGTCGTAAACAGATCACGGCGAATGCAGTATAGCCTACAGGTATCCATTAAAAACGCGCGATGTCAACTAAAAGTTGTAACTTTGCTTCTTATTGCTTATTGTTTGGCGTGGTCTAGTAGTTTTTGAAACATAGTGTATACAGTATGCCTATATAGACTGAATGGACTGTAAGCTTATGCTATTGCGCGGTGCTAATTGTGACTTGTATAGTTGAGGAGCGCGTTGGGTAACATTACGGACGTCGACAGTTCAGTTGTCATTGCAACAATGAGCAACACCTGCACAGCAACTCGCTATACGTACGTTTATCGGTGTACTGCTTTGTTGTTCAGAATCAATCATTTCTAAGAAAAAAAATTAACAGCAAAATTTAAATTTCGAGCACCCATTATCTTCTCTATCGGAAATTTGCAGCTGTGTGCAGGGGCGGATCTAGGAATTTGCGAAAGAGGGACCGGACCCTTTCTCTTCCCTTCTGTTTTTCTCTCCTTTTCCCTACTCCCCTTGCTTCCCTTCTTTTCCCTTTTCTCCCCTGTCTCTTTTCCTCCCCTTAACCTTTTTTCTGCATTTCCCCTCTTTTCTCCTTTCCTTCTTCTTAGAAGTAGGTCTTCCTGTAAGCTGCCCCAGCGGGGCCGGGGAGGAGGCCCGACCAAAAACGAATTTGGTACATTCTAAGGCTGTGAAAAAGCCACTGGTGGGAATTATTTTGAGTAATTTCACGTAGGCTGCTTACACTATTCGAGCCTTGACTTCGTGACATCTTTGCAAGGGACGAATCAACCATTATCTCCCTTTTTCAAACACGTCTTCATGACATGTTTGAAGGCAGAGAAAGATAATGATTGATGCGTCGCTGTTAAGTTACCTGCTTCACGGTCGTAGCCAAGATGTGAAAAACGAGGAAGCAGTACAGGAGGTATAACGGACAGAGTCGCCCAGCGGGATCCAGAGGCTGAGCCCCGGTGGAGGGTCTGGGGCAAAGCCCCTTAGAAGTAGAGGGTCTGGGGACAGAGCTCCCCAGCGGCGTCCAGGGGCAAAGCCCTGGTGGAGGGCCTAGGGGGAAGCCAGAAGCTGAAAAACTTTCAAAATTCACTTAGCTGAAACTTTCCTTTTGTGATACACATGCTTGACACTGAAGGCTTCCGAGTTCATTTCTATCTGGATTATACGGTGTTTACATGATCCAGCAAACGTCCAGCAAACTTCCAGCAAATGTATTCAAAATACACGTGCTAATGCTGGACGTTTGCTGGATCGTGTAAACACCCTATTTGTAAACTTATAACTGGCGATGGATACAGTGACGGCGTCTGTCCGTCGCCCAAGGGGGGAAGAGGGAGGGGCGGAGCCGGCTCGGACCTTCTCTTTGAATTTGCCTCTGGTGTGTGGAAATTTTGTGGAAAAATTTGAATTTTTTGTCGGAATGTTGCAACTTTTTGCTTTGTTTATTTTTAACATACGTCGCATCTGACGGATGGCAAGACGCAGAGTTGCGGAAACAGGTAGGTTCTGTCAGCTTTACAAAAACCTGCGAAACAGTGTAGAAATGTCTGCTGTATTGTTGTTTAAGTTAGCTGTTAACGTCGTTGGTCTCATCTACGAAGTTGATCAACTTGTTGGTTAATACTTGGATGGGTGACCGTCAACAGGCGCGTAAACCATATCGGTATGTAACCAGCCATGCAGATTAACTCAGCCTGGCCATCCCTCCGTGGGTAGATACAGTGAGTACTAGTAAAAGCTGAAACGTCTACAGGTCCACCTCGCGATGCACTAGCCCCGTATCCGTGGTCTAACAGTGTAAACTGGTGTCTGGCTGACGGCGAAGGAAACAGAGATCAGTGCCGCTTTAGGCCTATGGGCCTTTTGGCTCGGGAAGGATTTCCCGTTTTTATGATGTAGGAAGGAATCTGGTTCAAGATACTTGGACGGGCAACAGACGGCGCATTATTTTTTACAGAAACGGTTCGACGATAGCTCAGTTCACGGTATCTTGCGTCAAAAGTTCGGACGACGTCGACGACGAGCGGTTGCAGTCCGCAATGACCGCGTCTCTGAACCAAACACTGGTCAGTGAGTCACAGGACTATTCCACGGCGACCGTACAGTTCAACGGCGTCACCACCGCGGCTGCCTCCCTGAACACGACACTGCACGCCACTCAAGCAGCAGGCAATTTAATGTTTATAATGCTTTGAAGCTAAAGCATTTAGAATCCGTTATAAACTAGAAGGGCACACGCAGAGCGCAAATCTCCGCCAGCTCTGTCATTTTTGTTTTTGGTATTTAGAAACCAAAACCAAAAATACTATTGTAAATACGAAGTAGTAATTTTAATACAGTAGCAAAATACTTCTAATGTTACACGAGATGTAGCGATAAAAACGCTGAACTGATATCAGTTCAAAGAATACAGTTTACGAATGATAATAACAAAATTTGTGAAGAAAAGCCCTAAAACAAGAAGCACCGATTAAGGGCACGTAGTGAATCGAACTTGACCACTGTTATATGAACCGGTACTAAGCTCGAAAAACCAGACACAAATCATTCTCCACATGCCAAGTATCCAGAAAGACGAGTCTACCACAGTTTAGCGTCTTACGGATCAGTCACCGCGATGCTGGTCTTAAATGCTTTTGTTCGTTTATTACTACTTTCGTTTCCTATTAAAGCCTATTGTTATCGTTATTAGTAGCCTAATCACGTAATTGCAATTTTTTACAGTGTGGCAGTAAATTTTTAAATGAGCTAAAATTCGGCATAGATATAGACTAAAGTAAAATGACTTAGGAGGCGCAATTTAATAGTTAGCCACAATGCGCCGAAAAAGTCGGTGGCACGCTTTCATGGCCCACGGTGTATTGTACAAGAAATTTAAGCTAATGCTCACGAGACGCGCGAAAGCCTATAGCAGTTCCGGTTCAGTAGTTTAGCTGAAAATTGGGGTATTCACGCCAAGTTAATATACAAAAACCAAATTTTCTATTTGGATCGCATAACGATAGTTCCGTGGCGCCACCTTGTGAATGATATAGACTTGTGTCACAGCCCGAATTTGCCAAAATAATCCACAAAACGTCCTATTTTGGCGTTCAAGGTCATTCAAGGTTATTAAATTTGGCGCGAATTGAAAGCCAGTGTACAGCTTCCTATTAATGATTAATAATAACCTAGGCCTTATTTTGCACCGTTACCGAGATACAGCGAGTTATTGGCCAAAAATCGCAAATTTTGCCCACCCCCTCTTATTTAGCGCCCTCGTTCGGAGTGACTTCCTTCGAATTTATGAAAAAGCTTTACGTTTCCTAAAACTAAAGTCTTTCAAGCAACCGACGGTAAAGATTTGGTGATCCTATCTTGCACCGTTTTTGACTGATCCATTTGTGTGACGGACAGACGGACGGACGGACGGACAGAATTGGGATAGCTAAGACGCGCTGAAAGCAGTAGCTGTTTTTCGCGCGTAAAAACGCTAAACATGACTTGCTGGCAGGACGCCGCGTGTTCTATTCAGTACTGAACGCGACAGTGTCACTGGACAGTCTGCACATCATTACTTCGACCAGCACGGCGACAGCCTACGTCCAGACATCATCGGCGAATAACACGACAGACGCTACCACTGCACTGACGACGACCTACAGCAGTACTGCAGCAACGCGTAGCTACACCACGCAGTTCGTTGTACAGGTAATGTTTTTTTCTATGATTGAAATAGTATTTTTTTGTATTCAAATAGGCCTACTACTGAAATCACTGGCGGACACAGAAGTTGGTATACGGGGTCATGACGAGCGTGGTAGCGCGATTGTATAATAGGGGTCTTAAGGCTTAGCCCCCAGCGGGATCCAGCGATAAAGAGCCTCTAGTTAGGGGGTCAAAAAGGCAAAGCCCTGTGAAGCTAAACGTGTTTTGGCAGTGACGTGCTAAATTTTTGTTTAAATATTTCGTGTTTGTAAAGAATTTCCATTGTGTTACATGTTGCGTTTGACGCAGAATACGCCAATGGCTTCTGGCTTCAAAGAGGAATGTGGCTGCATTGATCACTGCATAGTGGAAGGAAAGGCATAGACAGATTGCTTTTCCCATCGTGGATCCGCCATTGTTTAAAATAGTATTTAAGCGACAATTAGAAATAGTTTACAATTTTTGTATCGATATAGTATTTACGAATAGTTGAGACCTATTCAATATATTTTAAAAAGTAAACGTTTTTAGTTGGCTAAGTTTTACAGTGATCAGTGTGGTCACTTCACGCCCATTTAAGTTGTTGCTGGTGAAAATTTGCGACAATTGACATTAGTATTTAAACAGTAAGTTTAATGATCGGTCGCAACGCTGCGTACAGGAGATCAGCACGCAGAAAACGCTGCACGCAGCTGACGCGAGCAGCGTAACCACCACGCAGACGACGTCAGTCACCGCCGCCATGACGACGACATTCAACACGACCTCGGGTAACGACTACAACGCAACAACGCCGGGTGGTAACTACTACACGGCGACTGTCGACAACAACTACAACTACACCCTGGCTGACGTGCTGACGACGACGAAGACACTAAACACTTCATCACCGGCTACAATGTACAGCAACGTGACGACCCCCAGCTCACAAACGTGACCCTCATGGGTGGCACCAGAAAGGGTGCAGGGGGTGCCCCCATGCCCTTGCCCTTGCTTCTGAAGCCAGTGGCTTCTACGACCCCAATGCAAAGAGAGCTGCTCTCGTGCTCTCGCCCTTGTTTCTCTTTTTTTAGTTGCCTTTCCCAGGATAAATGTTGGTCGTGCTAGAATGCCCTCTTGTAACGTTAAGCGACTAAATAAGGTCTACATTTGGTCCACACGCCGATTTCCATTGCTTCCGCTCTGTGCCATGATTCTTGCTCCCACGTTGTCCCCAGGTTCAGATTCCTAACGCCCCCATGGTGACCCAGTGTCAGCCCCCATTCAGAAGGGCCGCCATTCCTAAGGTTCGTCATTCCGAAAGGTTAGGTTTACAGTTAGGGAAAGGGTTAGGAATATGCCTACGTTAGAAATAGAATTAGGGCAGGGTGAAGGTTAGGTGTAGGCTTATGGTCAATGTTAGAGTTAGTTTAGCGTTTCATAAGTACGGTTTCGTCGTCGTCTAAAACAGGTTTTTGGCGAGTTTGGAATTGCGGACCCGAGTCGGTGACCCGACCGTGATGTTCACTTATCAGTTTTTACGCGCGAGAGCTAGCTAGCTAGCTATAGCGCGTATTAGCTACGGTAATTCTCTCTGTCTGTCCGTCATCCCGGTACCGTTCCAAGACCAGGTGAGACAGAGACTTCGGGATTTCACCGTATGATAGCTTTGTGGCTCTAGTATTTCGTGACAACATGATATGTCATGCAACTGGGTGAAAGGGGTTTCCACGAACGAGGGGCAAGAGGTGACCTCTCCGAAAAACACGTTATTCTATCGCTATTGGCACGTCTAACGTGAAACTGGTTGCAGATAGGCAGAGATATGCTGCTTATCATAACGAGCACTGGCTAGGAGCTTCTTAGAAATGTCAACATCGATGACCTTGAATGACCTTGAACCCTAAAAATATTGATTTTTGTGATTTTTTGGCGATTTTTGGCTGCAAAAAAGTGCATTGCGACGAAGTGGACGAAAATTGAAGATAGACTAAGATTGCCTGCGAACAGGAACTGCCATAAGCTCTCGCGCGTCTCATTTGCATTAGCTCAAATTTTTCTTTGTCTGTGCTGGTACTGTCCGATACGGCGTATCGGCACTTACTAAGAGGCGGCTATATAGCCAACAAATACCATGATACTTTTAGACTGATTTCACTATTTAGATCGTTGCAGGTACCTACGTGCAACAGCATTAAAGTAGCTTCTATTCGCCTCCGCGTTTTTTGTGCAAATAGGCCAGCAATGAACGAACATTATTCCACCGTTATAAACTGTTCGTCTTTGTGTGCGTGCAAACCAGGCTTATTTTTGTTTCAAATATCGACGTCATGCAGTGTAATAAATAACATTTTGTTGCTGAAACGCTAAAAATCGGCCGACGTCATAACTAAAGTTTTAACAGACACCCTTGAACGAGTTAAGCCTACTCGCAAAATTAATATGAGCTGAATACAGTACGTTACATCGCCAGTGTAGCAGAACGATATAATATGGGGAATGCAGCAGTTGGGTGTATAAGTACAGGGCATATCAAATAAATTACAGTCTGCTATGGCGTGATGAGGCGTTGTTGTCAGTGGATTATAATTATGCGTTAGTTTGAGTGGACGATGTTAACATCATTATCAGCAGCAGCAGATGTGGCAAAGGCGTGTACAAAGCGACAGAAATGAATTGAACTGAACTGAACTGCCAGTTTGTTCGCTTAATACAACGCAACCGGAACGGAGCGAACTGCGCTGATCGATTTCGGTTCAGTTCAGTTCAGTTACGTCGCTGTGTGCACGCCTTTAGGCCGGTGTTGGCTGCGGCTATTTGCACGGCTCGTGTGAGGCAACGGAACGCAGCTGTTTGCCTGGACAGAGATCGTCACGACACCCGCAGTACCTCTCGTGCGACCTGGGTACATCCATATATACACGTAGGCTCGGTCAAATGATAAGGCCACCTGAAAGCTACGGAGCGTCGCCTGCCATATAAAATTACATTTCCACCCGACGCAGGTGAACGCGACCCACCATAACCCAAGCCAGGCAGGCCGGTACTCGATTTACCTACCCCGATGGGATGCAAAGCTGAGTTGCATACCGAAATGGTTTGCCTGTCCGCAGACAGTCACCCGTCCAAGTAGTAACCGCTTGATAGCAACTGAACTGGGAGTTGAACCAACGACCTTGTGACTGCAAGTCAAACGTCTTAACTCTCAAGCGTTACACTACTAAGTCACCTACCTAGGCCTACATACATGTGGGCTTACAGTTGATAAACGCAGCTTACACACATGATAAAATTTTTAAAAAATCGAGAAACTGAAAATAAAAACAAAGACCGAAGTAACTGGGTAAATAAAACGTGGAATCTCTGATTGATGCCGTCACTTAATGAGTTATAAATAGACCCTAGACAATTGCAAGTTTTGGCTGGGGGTTAGACCGTATATCTACCCTACTTTGTGGATCATGGACCCTTCTTCTTCTAACACAATGTGTCATTAAACTCTACAAGTGTGCATGGCAAATGACATTTAAATCCGTCCGACGATTTAAGCACTGTGCGCGAATGTAACAGGCGACAGACGGACGACAGACCACGCAACGGAAAAATGTGTAAGAATAGGTGGAATCGTTCGCCCTGTAAGAAACGATTTTGCTTATTGGTACGCAGATAAAAAGCTAATAAAACAGTCGGTACACAATGGAGAACAAACAGCAGTTAGAATGTAATATTTTATACAGCACAAAAGCTTTTGCATTTAGTGAGACTGTTAATTAGACATCACAGGCTGCGCGGTAGCGCAGCACTGTTGTAAGGGTGACCAGCCATTTCAATGGAAAACTCAAAAATTTGACCCCTCGTATTTCCCAAATCCCTTAATTTTTCCACACTAAAATTTGCACAAATGATTACGTCCAGCATATCTCCTGATGTACAAAATTTGGTGAAAATCCGTTTACGGGGGGCTTTCCCACGAATAGGTGAAGTATAACGCTTGTGTGACTTTTTGTGCCTTTCCTTCCCTTCCCTTCCCTTTTTTCTTGCCGTCCTCTACAGGAAGAACGACTGAATTGATTATAACGCACGATGGCTCATATGACGCGGTTTCGCGCAAGAAAGTGCCTTTTGCAGGTTACAAAATTCAAATTCAACATTTTCACCTATTTTTTTCACAAAAATATGAAAAGTTACAATGGCGCCTATGGGAAAAATTAGACAATGTTTTAAACTGTCATAACTCCGGCTATGTATAAGATAAAGTCGTAATTTTTGGTTCTAGGGTATGGTCTTCGGGTCGGCCAATTTAACGGTGTCATTTATATTTACCCCTGATCGACCCCCGTTGCCATGGCAACGAAATTTGGGACAAAATGGGCGATAACTCGGCCCCCTTAAAAGAAAATTGCACGCT
>Ga0056128_1008533_pt1 | contig 12904 bp, 9 predicted proteins | sample WorMetLIZISLAND2_FD_71113 | JGI IMG/M metagenome (GOLD analysis project Ga0056128, IMG submission 71113) | Marine gutless worms symbiont microbial communities from Max Planck institute for Marine Microbiology, Germany - Olavius geniculatus... ...
CGATGACCTTGAACGACCTTGAACCCCTCAAAAAGAGGTTTTTAGTGAATTTTTCGCAATTTTTGGATGCAGCGCACATTTCAACACTGAATTGCGACGAAATGGCTGGAGATAGACCAATAACAACCTGCGTATAGAATTTTCAGCATTCGACGTAGATTTTAGCACTTCAAGTCCCGACCCCTAGGTTCAAGGAGGCCGGCGCAGGCGGGCGTCAAAGACAGCTACCCCCGTAAAAAGTGGTTATTTTACCGCAGTTATCACGTGTAGCATGAACACGGTTGCAGATAGGCACAGACATCCTGCTTATCATTACAAGCACTTGTGACAGGCTTTTTGGATTCGTGAACATCGATGACCTTGAATGACCTTGAACCCTAAAAATATTGATTTAACGTGATTTTTTGGCAATTTTTGCTGCAAAAGAGTGAATTACAACGAAATGGATGGAGATTGACTACCATTACCTGTGAACAGGAACTGCTATAGGCTTTAGTAAGTAAGTAAATTTAATTTATAAAGCGCACAATGTCAGCGAGAAACTCACTGAATCTGAGGCTTTCGCGCGTCTCGTGAGCTTTGCTCAAATTACTTGTTTAGTTAAAATAATACAGAAGGATGAAAGGATCATTGCTGCTGTACAATTTGAAATTAAACTGTTTGATTTTTTTCTACTGGTCTTAACAGCTCACTGATTATATTTATACGGACATATACTGTAAACTTTCGAAATGCATTGGACAGACTCCGTGTTCATATGAACATTATCTTGTTTCTTGTAATTTTCATCTGCGCCGCACACTTCCAGCGTGAATTGCAATGAAATGGCTGGAGATAGACTAAAGCAGTTTGCAAACAGGAACTGTTATAGGCTTTCGTGCGTCTTGTGAGCATTAGCTCAAATTTCTTGTTCTGTCTGATGATGGATTAATTGGTTGATTGATTTATGCTTGGATTAAGTCTTGCTGATTGATTGTATTTTAGCTATTGATCTCATAGGGAAATTAATTGAATTGGACCCCAGTATGCGTCTAACGGCCGAGCAGACACTGCTTCATCCATACCTGAGAGAATATCATGATCCTTCAGATGAGCCGGCCTGTACCACTCCGCTGACGTTTGATCGATATCCAGTGGCTTATTCCAACAATGATTTGGAGATTTCCAAATGGAAAGGTACCAACTCTGTGACATATCGTGTTGCGTACACTGCTTTTGCATGCAAGTAAGTAAGCAAGATAATTTGGAAGGTGCGATTTCACAGTCAGTCACTAATGTGTCACATTCTCAACATTTGAACAGTCTTTGGCAGCTATTTATTTGTTTGCAAATTAGTGTTGCTTTTTCTCTGATTAACTGGGGGCTGTTCCACTGTTTTAGATTTTTCATTATCAGAAACAGTTGAGTTAATAGAAATAGATTAAATGTTATTTGTTGACTAGAATAGATACAAGAACAGTAGAAGTTCTAGTATGTGGAAAAATTTTATGGCCAAGTAGCAAACCGAATGTTGAGATATGTAAAACGCTGTCAGAAGTGGTTACCATAAATTAAGATGTGAAGGGAGAAGATATATGAAGTACTATGTAGTGAATTTGAACAAGAAAGCTCTACTGTCACAAGGAAATGGCTTAATGGCCATTAAAAGTCATTGATTTTGGTACAAATTTAAAGCCTGTTTACATGTTTTGGTTTTAGAAGTTTGTCTGTAGCTGCCTTTACTATTTGCAGGGTTCCGTGCATTTTTGAATGTCCTGGAATTTTTTTCTCTCCAAATTCAAGGCCTTGAAAGTTCTTGAAAAAAGGGTTGGTCCTTGACGGTCTTTGAATTTTAGTTTCTACGTTCTTGAAAGGGAAAAATCAGAGAAAACTGAAAACGATTATCAAAATTATCAGAATTAGCCATATTTGTACTATGGTCTAATTTCACATTTACTTAAAAAAATTTTTTGCTCGCTACGTGCATGTCTCAGTCTGAAGTTGTCACAGCCACAATTCATTAACTGATGAATCCAGATGTCAACATTTAGTTCTTGAAAATTGATGTTGGCAGTTTTTGAAAGTCCTTGAATTTTATTTTGTGACCACAGTGGGAACCCTGTATTTGGAATTCCCTTCCCTTTTTGACATTCACAATAGTTTAATAGCTTCCTTCTGTCGCCAACTGAAAACGTTTTTTCAACCTTTTGCCGTCTCTAGTGCACCACTTCACTCCAACGCCTCATATTCGGCCAGTTTCTTGTTAACGCTTTTGTGTGTTATATAAATTTATTTACTTACTTACTTACTTACTTGCATGTATGCAGCTTGGGAACAATAGCAACGTTTATCTTAGATTGTGCCATTTCAGAGGTTGTGCAAGTTTTCCCATGGAAACAGCTAACCCATTCCTACTCCACTCGAAATCTAATCATTTCCTTTTTGGGTCATGCCCAACTCCACCACAAAATTTCCCCAAAATCTGTTCAAGCACATGGACATACTCTGTTATGGACTTCCTGTGACATGTGGCTAAAGTCATTTGTTATCATTAAGTGACATCACGGTGAAACTGATGTTGTTTTGATTTTGTTTTTGGTTTTGTAGAACTCATGAACCAGTTGCTGTCTGATATTCATCACACTCGATGCAGTGATACACAGCAACAGTGACTGTTCCATCCATTAGCTACATTCCTATGAAGATATCAGTGCAAGGTTTCTAGACACCAAAATCAACATATACATTTTATCAATTTTTCTAAAATTGCATAATGTTCTGATAATTTTGACAGTAATATCAGCACCCAGCATTTTATCAACACGTAGAAATTTATCTTTGAATCCGACGATCTACGAAAATCGTGTACAAAAATTTGCCACCATATTGGCATGTAGACGCTTCCGGTGACGTCATCACGCTAGCCAATAAACATCATGAATATTAATGGCCTAGCATAGACTAATGTCTTTAGGCTAGGCTCATGACGTCACCAGGGGAACTGGTAAATTAGAATTTTTTGCCAAACGTAACGTAATGCCGCATTTCATTTGAAATTGCAGATTAATTTCGTATATTTATGAAGCTCAAGTCAACATATTATATATGCGAGGTTAGATGTCTAATTTAAATCTGCCATTTGTTAACTGTACTGCTTGTGTTTCTTGCCACTTCTGTGGATTGGTTGCCATTGTTGTGATTTGGCTCACAAGCTGCAAGTTATATACTGACCCTTATTGTCATGCATCATGTTTGTGACTGTGTACCTGTGCCTGCAGTCTTCTGTTTGTCACTATCAGTGGCAGTTGTTGCTATGGAGTCGTCCATAAATGACGTCACGTGCCGAAGGGGAGGGGGTTCACGATATTGTGATGATTTGTGACGTAGGGGGAGGGGGTCAAAGACTGCATGACGTCATGCACGTCACATCTGCAGCAAGGCCATTTCACGTGATTTTACACATAAGTTGGTTAGACAGTTTTCACAACGGAGATCATTTCTACATATCCAAACTTTGATATACTATGCTTATGTTCCAAATGTGTCAAAACATACAAAAAAATTTGCATTGTGTTTGAAACTCATATAGATCTGTAGGCTACACTACAGACTGCAAGGGGGGTTAGAAGTTTGTGACGTCATATTGGGGGTCCAGAGCAGCGTGACGAAAGGGGAGAGGGGGGTAATTTTTTCTCTAAAATTGTGTGACGTCATTTATGGATGACACCTATGCACCGATGTCGGTAAATCCGACCGAAGGTCAGCTGTGGCTTTGCATTGCAGCTCGCGACTTGTTTTGATAGTTGCTTTTTTGTTTTTGTTATAATCATTGATGTTCACATCACTAGATCAGCCTGTATTGGTCACATTTATAGGACAGTGTTGCAGTCAACATTCCAATGGTATTATTGTTTTGCGTTGGAGATCGGCCTTGTCACTGTTAGTTGGAAAACAAGAAGGGCATTCTGCCGGCAAAATGTACTGGGAAATAGACCAGTTAAACAGAATGCTGATTGTTATCTATGTGCTGGGTTGTGAATTATCATGACGTGTAAAAGAACCTGATTATTATAGCAGATTTTAGTAAAAGGTAATAATTTTTATGCGTGAGAGCTAGCATAGCTGGCTATAGTACGTATTAGCTATGGTGATTCTGTCCTAGTGTCTTGGCGTCTTAGTGTCACGTCCCGGTACCGTTCTAAGACTAGGTGAGATAGAAACTTTGGGTTTTCACCATATGATAGCATATTGTCTCTAGTATTTTGTAACAAAATTTCATGCCGTGAAATTAATATTTAACATATTTATTCAAAAAATTACAATAGCATCTATGGGGAAAATTAAACAATTCTTTAAACAGTCATAACTTTGGCTGTGTATAAGATATAGTCATAATTTTGGTTCTGGGGTATGGTTTTCGGGGATGGCCAATCTAACAGTGTCATTCAAATTTACCCCAGACTCTCCCTGGTTGCCATGGCAATGAAATTTGGGACAAAATGGGCTATAACTTGCTTTCTGCTAGAGATATTTGTGAGATCTTTGCATCTATAGGGGGTTTTTCGGGTCGGGTTGGATCATTGAATGCTGCCAATGAAATTAGCTGTGAACAGGAACTGCCATAAGCTCTCGCGTGCCTCATGAGCATTAGTTCAGATTTCTTGTTTTTATTTAGAATAAGATTAAGTTTAGATGGAGAAGTTTGAAAATTTTGAAAATGTGAAGTTGTTTGCATATTGAAAGCTGTGCTGGTTGGCATTTGAAATTTTGCACTGTGTAATAATTGATTAACAAAATGTTGTTGGATTAATTTTGTAACAATTGATCGATTGTTAGTGCTGTAGGGAGAATTTTATACTGAGGCAGTAAAACTGTGGTTACGGTGCTGTGCCTTTCGCAGTTTTGTAGTTAGCGATGATTTTATGTAGTTAGATACATAGTAGCGCTGTGTTACTACATTACTTGTATGCACTGTTAATACTCTCAAGGCAATATTTGTATGTATCGATGATCCAGAATTGTTAAATATTATTGTTTGTTATTGATGTGTTTAGTTTAAGATGGCAGCTTTAAACTATGCATTAGGTGCATCTGCTTGTATTGCTGAATTGCCAATGTTTTTGCAGCATGTGAATGCTCGTTATGTGATTGTGCATTTTTGTTGCCATTGTTATGAAAGAACATGAAGTAGCACATTCTGCTTTTTCATGTTGATGTTCCGTGACTTTTCTAATCTGTGAGAACTGTGAGATATTGTATTGTATGTTAACGGACCACTGCTTGGCTCTGACTGTCATCTGATGATGCATTAATGTATCATTAAACTTTTTACAAGCTCTATGCTTCTGTTACAACAAGTACACCATGTCCAGAAAAAAGGTAAACCCCCAGACATTGTACAATAAAATTGTTAAATCTGAATGCATTTAAATAAAATTTTGTGCACTAAAATCCAGAGATAAATTCGTAAAAAGATGATCAAAGTTCGTTGAAAAATATTCATTCTTGGCAGAGTTATTAATTGTTGAATATCGATAATAGATTTGTCTCTGTTACCAATAAGGCATTACATAAGCTAGTACAGTTGCTTGATCGGAAGTGACATTTGTTGACGCAGTCAATGTATACAATAACGTAAGCAATAACAAAATGGTATTTTCTGCAGATAATCTTGTTTTAATTTAATTGTTGAGACACGAGAAAGGATATTGTGCTAAAAAGTTAATTGCGGAATTTCCCAGCAAGCTGTAGACACTGTCAGGATTGAACAAACTGTTGCTTAATACCTTATGCTTCACGTGTAGGGGTGACGTCACAAAAGCCATGGTAACTATTGCTTGCTTTGGCAGATTTAACAAAAAATTAGGCACTTTGATTGCCAATAAATGACGCCTTGTCGATATAGAATTTTGCCAGAATCTGATGTTGTTTTTTTGGATTACACAGATGTACACATTTTGTTTATGTAACACGGTGTTGGTAACAGAGATATTTTGTTATCGATATACAATAATTAACAATACTACTAAGAATTAATAATTTTTGAACGAAATTTTGTGATCTAGCCAATTTGTTGAAGATTGAGTGTACAAAATTATATTTAGTTTCATTCAGATTTGAGAGTTTCATTGTTCAATGTTTAGGGGTTTACTTTTTTCTGGACACAGTGTATTGTTTTGTTACCATGCTACTAACAAATGCAACTGTGGTTGTAGACAGTTAACTCATAAACTTATACATAATAACATAAATGTGTAGTGCCATAGAGTCATTGTGTTCTGATTTGATGATGCTGTGTTGGAGACCAGCTTTTGTGAGAAATTTCGTAGTAATAAACTTCCTAAATAACACACTAACTGATGCATCTGAATTTTGATTGCAAAATCATTGATGTTTCTGAAAATGTCTGCAACCTGTTCAGTTTGTTGTCCAGACCAAGAAGTTATTTATTTTGGTAAAAGAGGCAACTTTTTAATCAGTTTCAGATCAGTTGTTTTAATAAATGTGTCTGGTACCAAATTGTTTTATTGTTGTTAAGGTTAAATTTTGTGTTTCATTATTATCTGTATATGCATTGCCTGGAAAGGTTGTACCTAGACCTGCAAGTTGCTGCGGTACAGAAACGTGACCTGACTTAGGCTAAAATGACTCCAAGTCGACGGCGGTCGACTTAACACATCCGACTCGACTTGACAGCAGCATCACGACTTGAGTCGACTTATGTGGGGTGAGACGTTAAACCCTGCTCACTCACTCACTTAGCAACAACAATTTGTACGCTTAACAAATCTTGATTTCTTGGTACTGAACGACGTGAACATCATGCCTCAATCTTCTGGAAGCTGTGGTAGGCCTATTGTGATGTGTCTGTGTATGACCAGGAAAGGCATGATATGAAAGATGTCATTGGATCTTGACTTCCATCTTAGACTAAAGTTTGGTCTTATATTAAATTATCAGCGAAAATTTACCCCATTCATTGTTTATTTGTGGCTAGTAAGTTGGCACTTTGCAGTTTTTGCTTACTAGTTCATAAGGCTGACCTAAGAGCTTAGTTTTACTTACTTGATATTTACACAAAATGTAGTTAATTAAATAGTCTATGTATTAAGTGTAAACAAATTTGTATACGGGCAAAATGTCAAATCAAGTTTCAGAGTCTGAGAACGAGAAAAACACGAATTCTCTATTGGATTGGATAAAACGATATAGAGGCATGTCAGACACATTTGTGTTTTGGTTCACTTTGGACAGAAATTGTGCTACGTACTAAAACTGTAATATCGCTCAGTTAGTTCAATTTGGATGAAAGGCATCTTGTCACACACTGTTAGCTCGACGCAGCAAGAATTTCGAATCTTGTCTCTAACCTTAACTCGGCGTTATGCTGCAACTAGTTGCAGGGTCGTCCAGGAAGGTTTTAGATTTCCAGACTTGAAAAGTTTTGTAAAACGTCCATGGTGATTGGTCTTGGAAAGTGCTGGAAAACTATTATGGAGTTCTGAAATTTTATCTTATGATGTCTGTTGTGTTTAATGAGTTCATTAAGTGACGTACTAACTTTGTCCTAAGTTCGTCAATGTGTTGAAACATTGTCATCATTGCCTATCGGTAATATTAGCCATGTTCACCAACTTTCTGCTAGATTGTTTTGGTCAAGTAAACTCCCACAAAATTGTCCATTTTTATTGGAAACACAGCATTTTGGTTTAGCAAAACTCTGGAATTTTGCTTTTTTGGTTCTTGGATGGTCTTGGAAACCAGTGTTGGCAGACTGTAGGAACCTTGGAGTTGACGAGATGAATCGACTCTGTGACAAGTTTTCCAGCTACACTTTGATTGTGACCTGTGTATATTCAACTAAATCATATGTGGAGTCATTGGCTAAATGTGTTGACAATGACATGAGTTGATCGGTTAAACATTGCATAAATGACAGAGTTGAAACCTAATAGTGTCGACACTTAACAAAATGGAAATCCTTTCTATCTAGGATATAGGAAGGCATCTTATTTGAAGGTTTGATTGTCTGAAGTTTTTCAACGTTCCCATACATTTCTATCAATCTAATCTTTACATAGAGTTGGTGAAAATGCATTTTAGTCTATACTTTCAGATTGAACCTTTGTGATATTTATCGAACATGGTGACTATGGACACACAATCTCGATAAAGGTGTAAAAGCATCTGTCATGTACTTTGATGTGATACATTGCATCCACACAAAATTGAAAAACCTGCAACGCCTACACCCTGTGTGGCCTTTGCTGTGAGGCAGTGGCACCAGTTTGGTAAAACATACTAAACATGAGCCAACCGCTGTATGTTAACTGTTACTGTCAGCTACCATTTTCAGTTTTAATTTTTGCAGTATACCTTTAGAAATATTGTAACCTGCTTCTCCATAGTTGGTATTTTTATGTTTTCAGGCATATTGTGTAGTTTCTAGTGAAAAACGTGCTTTGTGTGCCTTGCAGAAGTGGCATTTTTCTCTCTGGTGGCTGGTATGTCTGTAGTGTCAGGGTTTGCTACAACTGTGATGCTGGCTAAAAGACGAGATTCTGAGATGTTCGATAAGGTGCTAAGAGTTCATATTAATTATTTTGTGTTATTTTGTGCTGATATATTTAATTGGTTGCAATTTTTAAACCAGTTTGGTTGCACTATTCTGTTGGAAGTGATTTACTCATTATGCATTTTAGTGTACAGTGAATGATGTATTTTGTTACACAGTGAAAGTTAGGTTCTTTTAGTTAGCAATCGCTGTTTGTTTGTGTCATATGTAACAGACAAAGATGGCTGAATACTTGTCATTGACACACACTTTGTGAGCTGTTTTTTGTTCAATGCAACTTTGCAAAGAATCCCCCTGCCCTCCAATAGACAGCATTATGAGATTGATGACTGTTTGGAGGATAACAGGGAAGATTATTAGAACTGACATTATTGATACATATGCACAATTATAATCGGCAGTTCTTACCTGTTTTGGTTTAGGTTGTTTTTTTGTGTTTTGTGTTTCATAAAGGTTAAACTTTATGTAAAGGTTAAACTTTTTGTTTTGTTATTATGTGTATGTGCAATTTTGCCTGCAAAGGCTGTCCTCTAAATGACCTATACTGTGTCAGGTGGGACATTAAACCCTACTCACTCACTCATTAACAAAGAAGCTGTGAAGATGTTTAATGAGAACTGTAGGAATAACTTCTTATACTAAGCAGATTCGGCTGCACACTAATCATACTAATGTTGTCATTGTACTTTTAGGGACTTGCTAGTATGAAAGGTTCTCAAGAGACTGGTGGTTCTTTGGCCCTGAGAGCTCTTGGAAGAGGTTCATTTTATGCTATTGGTGGATTCTCGCTATTTTGCTTTGGTGTGTGGAAACTCAGTGGTGCAAGTTCGGTTAGTAACTGGGCACATTATGTGACTTGTTACATTTTGCCTTACCTCAATTAGATATGTGTTACATTTCTTTATATTTAAAATTAATTTCTGTTTTTATTTAATATTAATCTTATAGTAGACAATGCCCCACGCTGTTGGTAGGCGTATAGGGGCACGTCCTCCGGCTGGCCGATGGAGGAAGCCCTTTGTGAGGCGACTCTGGAGGGTCGTGCCAAATAATACAGAATAAGGCACCGTGAACCAACAGTACACAGTAGCTACTTCTGTGAAGTAGCATAAGAAGGTTGACCCCTCAGACAGCTTAAAGTGCTGATTTGAGGTTATACCATGGAACAGTTGCAGTTCAAGGAAGGTTGATCTTTCAGCCAGCTAAGGGTGCTGATTTGAGATCATGCCTTGATGGGGTTCATTGGGATCTTACAGATACCCAAGGGTGATTGCTTGGTTGGTGCCCGCCTGGTCTGTGGTCTGGTCGTGTGCGCTGGGTAGCTTCACTGTCCCTGTCATGTCTTGGGTTGGGCGGGGCATGGGGGATCTCTTGCGATGATGAGTCAGGCAGGGATTTCCAGTAGATACCGAATGCACTGCAGTTCGGGACTACGGTTTTCCTGTCTGGCTTGGAAGTCCTGCTTGGGCTCTCCTTTGTCCCTTTTGGCTCTGGGATGTGGCGGGGGTCGTTTGGCTGCACTGTTCATGCGGCTTGTCTGCTGAACAGGTTGGGCCGCTTGCCAGGTGATTAACTGAGGGGACCGTAAACCGTTTGGTGAGCCCCAAAGTACTTGCTTGGTCAGGGCGATGTGACCTGACTGGCAGTGTAGTCAAGTGAGCGGGGGTAGTTGCGCTTTTTGCTATTCCTGCCATGACTTATAGTAGCTGGGCTTAACAAGATCTAACAGACACCCATGGGACATTGCTTGGTTGGTGCCCGCCTGATCTGTCAACTGGTCATGTGTGCTGGGTGGCCTTGCTGTTTCTGTCATGTCTCGGAGTTGGGTGGAGCATTGGAGAGGCTATTGCGGGGATGATGGGTCAGACTGGGATTCCAGTAGATACCAAACGCGCTGTAGTTCGGGACTACACTGTCAGGCTTGGAAACCCTGCGATGGCTCTCTTTTGCTCCGTTTGGCTCGGGGGCATGGTGGGGTGGGCGCTCATGTGGCTGGTCTGCTGTTGTGTTGGGCCATTTGCCAGGTGGTTTCCTGTGGGGGCTGTGAAATTCTTTGGTGAGCCCTATAGTATAGAGAGTAGTCTTGTGGGCGGGGGTAGTTGTGCTTTTGCTATTCCCGCCATGACTTTCAGTAGCCAGTATAATTGCTGGGAATTTTTGGGGGATGGCTGATGGGCCCACATGGCGGCTTAAGCCTATGGGGCTGCACTGTCTGCCCCGCATTGGAACTTGGAACTTGGATAGTAGACAACGGAGTATCTGTGGCTTAGTGGTTTATACACTGCCTTAGTGGTTAATGCACTGTACTGTCACTGAGCAAGTCTAATTTTTGTCTTTACTGTCAGCCACTGATGCAAGCAGGAAGAGCATCTTGCCAACTTCTTTCTGTACATCAGAATAAATTGTGCTCTTTTTACTGAAAAGAATCTAATGTTTTAGATCTATTTCTGGACAGTTATTAAGTTGCACTGTATTTGAAGTAACTGCCTGAATGTTGGTCTTAAACCTTTAAGTTCTGTTGTAGTTATAAAAGATCACTTTTCGACCCAAGCACGCTGCTCTACACAGCAGTTTTACGATTTGTGTAATTTTTAAATGCACTGATAAAAAATGCTGTAAAAGTGCTGCTGCAGAAGTGCACATAGTTGTGTGTAGTAAGGAGTCACTGGAAATAAAGTAGGGGCTAAATTGAGCATTGAGTCATGTTTATGACATGTCAAGGTTCATGAGCTTGGTGCAAAGATCCAGTCAATGGTGCAGACGGTGACCTCCCAGTATCCTGACTCCCGACCACGCGGCCGCAGTGAATTTGCCTCTGTCCGAGAACTGGTGAACTACATCATAGATGAGGATGCACGTGCTAGAGCTTCTAGTGGCAAAGATTCCTGATTTCTCACTGCTTGTGTCAGAGTCAAGTGAATTGAGAAGTACATTTATGTAGCGAATGCTGTTAATAAAACCTCCAAATGTGCTGGTACACTAGTAGAGGATAAACAGCACTGTTTTAAGAAACTGCTTAAAACTGTCAAAGTGACGTTCCAGATCTCTGAGCTCACCAGATAAATAGCTCCAGGCAGTTAGGCCAGTGGTCATTAAAATGCTGTCAGTGTTGAGTCGACAGCGAGGTAAAATGAGCTGGTGTCAGTTGGCTGGATGCAGTCAAAGGCGAGAAGTGACTTCAGAGGCTGTACTGAGATGGTGGTCGAGGTACAGGCCTACTGGGCGATTGGTGGTTTGTGATAGGTCATAGAGGTCTCTGATCATGGTCATGCCACTGTTCAATGTGGTTCTAACTGTGCAAGCAGACTTTCAACAGTGCGCAGTTGCTATGTATGACTTAAGAGAGATGTGAACACACGCACAGACACATCAAGTGGCACTGCATCTGTTGTGGATGACAGGCTGTGCCGAAATTGACTTATACTTGGCAGCAAATATCGGTTATTGTATCTTTAGTTATATGTTTCTCGGTGTGTTGTGTCTTTTTCTTGCGAAGGACGTTATTTGCTGGTTTAGTCAGTAAAATGATGAGACTTTTACTGTAGTAGGAATACTGAAACCGGTGTTTAGTCACTACTGTGAAGGACGTGAGGGACATTAGTCTGAATTTGGTCAGGTTCCATTTCACCATTGTCACGGGCCACCATATCAAAGGTCCACTAAAGCCAAAAGTGCCATTTATCCCTATTTCTATCCCTGTCCTGGCCTTAATCCTGGGGCTGTTTGGACTAGTGCTCTCCCAGACTGTTAAGTTGTCCCCATGACACTGCAGGATGGCACAAGCATACTAAAAATAGTATGCTTGTGCCATCATTCGTCATTAAGATCTGTGGCTTTCTTCAATTTGTGGGGTGCAGAGAAATGCATTGAAGCTGAGAGAGAAGATTAGACACAATGCAGTCATACAACACTTGACAGCAGAAGTTACATCATGGATGTTTTTGATCAGACCCATACGCAGTCTACTCTGAATTATTCAGATTAGTCTGCTACTTTCTTTAGCCCAGGCCAGCATATTTTGACTGAGTTATTTCATAGCGTGATCTAATAGTAATAAATGTACAAAACATCAGTTTATACACTTGTTAACAGCAACATTGAAGAACTTGCACATCGAAAATAGCAAAAATCACAAAAGGTGATATTGCCCGCATCACACTGAATGTGTGTCAGTGTGCTACTGAATAATATCACCTTTTGTGATTTTTGCTGTTTTCGATGTGCAGGTTCTTCAATGTTGCCGTTAACAAGTGTATAAACTGATGTTTTGTACATTTATATTTGCTGTTTTATTACTAAAATACTGTTTTCCTACTGGTGATCAGTTACAAAGATATTGCGCTTCAGATA
>Ga0056128_1008535_pt1 | contig 12903 bp, 9 predicted proteins | sample WorMetLIZISLAND2_FD_71113 | JGI IMG/M metagenome (GOLD analysis project Ga0056128, IMG submission 71113) | Marine gutless worms symbiont microbial communities from Max Planck institute for Marine Microbiology, Germany - Olavius geniculatus... ...
GAATAAAAATTTTACTTCAGGTTAGCTTATATGTGATGTGCCAGAGGTCATCCTCGGAGGGTTAAGTGATGGGACATTGTACTTATCCTTGTGCTTGCTATTTACAACTGCATGCATGAATGATCCGGCTGTCGTTTTGGCTTCAAATTTGCTGTAAATGCACTAAATTGTAGCCTGAGTAGCCTATTATGGTAACGACTATCCGATGCAGCAGGCCTATAGCATTTTGGTCTAAAGTGAAAGCAGCTATAGTGAGATTACCATATCGTCATTACGCAGACTTTTACATTAGTTAAGCTTATATTATACGCTTAGGCTTATTTTTTGTTGAGTTGTTCGGCCAAATCGGTAGCCGTTGGGGGTAATATGACAAATAACATCAAACGAAGAAGGCTTTAGATTATGTTAGTGATTACAAACTAAAGTCCGCTTTAAAGACGCCATACGTATTGCCACATCTAAGGTTACACAAATAATTTTTGCTGTTTTAAAAGACTGATATCATCACATCGTGATTGCACATAGTTTTAAATTTGCAATGTTTTACATACAAAAAAAGTTTAAAAAATTAATTAATTAATATAAACGAATAGTAGTGGAATAAAAATTTTACTTCAGGTTAGCTTATATGTGATGTGCCAGAGGTCATCCTCGGAGGGTTAAGTGATGGGACATTGTACTTATCCTTGTGCTTGCTATTTACAACTGCATGCATAAATGATCCGGCTGTCGTTTTGGCTTCAAATTGTAGCCTGAATAGCCTATTATGGTAACGACTATCCGATGCAGCAGGCCTATAACATTTTGGTCCAAAGTGAAAGCAGCTATAATGAGATTACCATATCGTCATTACAAACTAAAGTCCGCTTTAAGGATGCCATACGTATAGCCACATCTAAGGTTACACAAATAATTTTTGCTGTTTTAGAGGACTGATATCATCACATCGTCCTTACACATAGTTTTAAATTGGCAATGTTTTACATACATATTTGCTTTTTTATTGCCAAACGTCGAAGAATGAGCATGGCGCATGTATGAAGAGCTATAGCAGGACAAGTATCTTTACGTTTTACCTTTTTTTAAAGCAAAGCAGTATATCTCCGGTCGGGTACAAAACGTTGAATGTGTCTACTACTGCTGCTGCTCTTACTATACGCTGCTGCTCGTTATAACTAGAAATCAGGGTTGACTGTGCTAAAATTCGACTGACGTCATCTAATTGTCTAACTTTCAACCCGTATCTCTGTCAGATGCAAGGATTTGGGTGATATTTTTTGTACAAGCCGAGTTATAACCCATTTTGTCTTAAATTTTGTTGCCATGACAACAAGGGTCAATTGGTGATAAATTGAGTTAGCAAGAGTTGATGGCCCATTTCCGAGAACTTCAAAACAGATGCAAAAATTTTATAGACATTTCTTACACGAACCAAGATATAGCCAATGTTGTCCGAAATTTCGTTGCCGTGGCAACGAAGGTCGGTCGGAAAAAATGCGATGACAAATGACAGCATTTAATGGTCCGTTCCCAAAAGTCACCCCATAGGCGCAAAAATCTTGCAGGTATTTTTTACGCAAGCCAATTTTGTCCCAAATTCCGTTGCCATGGCAACTGGGTTCAAGAAGGGTCAACCGGGGGTAAAGATAAATGTCACCATTAATTTGGCCGACCCGAAGACCCTGTACTAGAACTAAAAATTACGACTCTATCTTGCACACAACGAAAGTTATGACAGTTTAAAATTTTTAAAATTTTTCCCATAGGCGTTATTGTAATTTTTCAAATTTTTTGAATAAACAAGTCAGTAAAATGGCACTTGCTTTCGCAAAAGCGCGTCATTCAACTATTAAGCGTAAAAATCGGTTTAAGGGACTCGCCTATAGGCGAGTATAAGCACCAAAAAGTGTAGAAAATTTTGAACAAAACGGATGTATATTTTACCTATATGGGGAGCAAAAACCCCTGAACGGATTAATGGCAATTTTTTTGGTGGTAACGGTCTACGACGTAATCAAGCCATTCAAATTTGGTGACGATTGATTTAGAAACTTTTGGTTGGCTGAAGGTCAAATTTTGCCTTTTCTCATAGAAGGTTGTCTTTACACTTAGTCGTTTTTATCGTGTGAGGTGTGATCACGGCTTGCGCGGTAGCAACAAACTGTTGTATAAGGAATGTGCCAAGTCAATGAAAAAACTCCAACTGCTCCCACCTTTTTCAACCGATTTTAATAAAACTCAAAACCAAGAAAGATATTTGGGATACGACTCCACTTGCAAAATTTGGTTGATGTGGGACAACGGGAAGGGGGTCTGCGTAAGAAGGGCATTTTTCGTTACTTTTTGTGTTTTTTTTGTATTCTTGCTCACGCCTACAAATCACACCAAAAGTCCGATCACGACCATTTATAGCTCAAAACGCGTGTTTCCGCGTAAGGTAAAAACTTTTAAGGATCTCAATAATAAAAAAATAATGTTTGGGTCAAAACTTTGCCAAAAAGTAATTTTTGGGGCCTGAATAGACATTTCAAGACAAATTTGCAAAATTTTCGAATTGAGATATCTCGAAAAGTACGGACTCGATCACCACAAAATTGGAAGGAAAATTTCAGGTGCACAAATGGACTTCGTGCGTAATTTAGCAAGATTATAATTCAAAATGGCGGCGGCATGGTGGGCAGCTGTTTCCGACTGTCTCGGCAGGGCAAAATAATTCTAGTTTATAACTGTATGTGTTAAATTTTTCCGGTATATAATTGACTTGTGCTGCAGATGTGGTCTGAGCAGTTTGGATTAAACATAAGCAAGAGGTTCCCGCTAATTGGATAAGAGACAGTATCTTTATCTGGTTAAATATACATAATGCAACAAAGGCACTGGCACAGCGCCAGTCTTCCAGTAACAAATGGCAACAATTCTTTCTAGTGAAAGATGTGTCTGGTGAGTTTCTACTATAAATTACTGTTTTCAGTAGTGGTGTGACAATTGTCGTACCATGTTGTACTTAAAGTCAGTTACATTTATTTGCTATGAAAAAAAGTCCACTGCAGCATCAAAGTGCAGAGCAGAACCACTTTGAAAATTTAGTGCAATGCTCTTAAAAGCTGGCGATAATATATGCAAAATAACACCAATTTTTATGTATAATTTTAACCATGGTTAACGCTAAATGTTTAAGAATACATTGCAGGAGTCGGTATTTATGCCGATGCACTTTAGAACATAGTGTTGCCTGTTGTTAAATTAATTCTTTTCGTCTGTCCGTCTGTCTGTCTAGAACATCTGAAGCACTGCAAAAATGGTGATAAATAAACCTATAGTTATTATAGAAAGCTTATGGGGAATCATACTTGGGCTACTCAGTCAATCCATCTTTAACCCCATATCACCACCCTTTCTCCAAATTGGGGGTTGGCAACCCTCAGTCAAAACTTGCATATGAAATTGCAGCCAGGTGGTACCATATATGCGTTATAGGTTAAAAGTGGTGTATATAGCTCTGTAGAGGAAACCCATATCAGAGCTGCGGAGCATCACCTGCTGTATGGGTTTGTATTGGCAGCCTATGGGAACTTAACAGCTCCCTACCAAACATTTGTGAGGTAAAAATTGTGTGACCAACGTCCTGTCAGAATTTTACTGTTTTATTAAAAAACTACTGTTGATTTGCATTATATTTTAACCTAATTAAATTTGTTTATTGCCTAAATTTTAATTACATGCAAGTGCTGGGCTTAGATTAGACCTGTACTGTTTCATCTTGATGTTGATGAAAACTAATTTTCCTTACCCCCAGTGGTCAATCAACAACACCTTTTTATTAGTGATAGCCAGGAACATGCTTGCCTTGTTTCTTTGGCTTTTGTTTTGTTTTTTGTTTTGTTCTTTGTTTTGTTTTTTGTATAAAAGGAAAGGTTAGTGTAATGTTTTCAGTGTTGGTTTGTGCTACAGAAAGTGCACTGACGACGTTCAGTGGAACAGAATTTGCAGTGATGCAGGCTGTGACAGCCTGTCATAAGTACGCTTCAGATGAAAAGGGAGGTGGTGGAAGGTCAACACAACGTAATTATATGTGCAGTGTTTCGTGGCCAGGTGGAAGACTCATGGACTTTTCACTGATGCTATTTTCATGTGACTTGATGTCTGTTGCATAGTCCGTGTTGCAGTATAATTAAAGACTTATTGGCTTTTCACGTTTTAAATGGATGTCGATAAATTTCTTTATAAACACGCAGTGCTTTGCAAGCACGGTTATGCTATGACAATGTCCTCCATCTGTGACATTAGTTAACTGCAAACGCATGCATTGAAATGTGTTTTTTTGCCAAACTTTGCATAGATTAGAAACTTCGGTACTTGTTTGCTAAGCAATGTTTACCATAGGCGTAGCCAGGCTGCACTTTACTGCAATGCCTTCCAAGATGCACAAGTTGTGACAAAATTTGCACCAAATTTTGTATGATTTTTTAAAACTTTTCTTTTTTTGTATAAAATTGCAAAATTTTTTAACTGGCTCTAGTGTGTTAATCTACCATCAGTTGGTGTGAACTGTGATCTCTTGAGGATTGACTGCATCTTGGGACCTTTGCAGGGGCACCACCCCAATGCAGATAAAAAATATGTAAAACGTTCTGTACAGAATACAGACCATACCATACCATTTCTAAAAAAAACATAGCCCAGTACCAGGCCGCACCCTGTAACCAAGAAGTGCCCCCACCAAGACAAATTGCTGGCTATGCTTATAATTTTTAATAGCAATTTTGCACTGCTATAGCCCTCATTGAACGGACCTCGTCATTAGAAAATTTGTGGAGTGGCGGGTTGTTTTTTTTTAAAAATACGTAAACAAATAAAAATGACTTAAGATTTGACGTAAGCTTCAAACACAATTATTGTCAAACTTATTGCGCTGAAAATGGCAAAATAAGCACAACTGCAATCATACTTAAACCTGTACTAAACACAGCTTATAGTGCAGCACGGTGTTTTTTCTTTGTAGAATGCTAGCCTCGCATTTCTCTGTTTCGCAAGTAGCTTAATTTGCTTATTGTTTGTTTTATGTCCATGTGTTTATCTGGCTACTGTTTTCTGTTGGTTACTATAAGCATTCTACACTGTGTCTGGTAAAAACTAATCTCCTAGTTGTCGTGCAATAAAAATGTCAAATATGAATGAATCTGAATAAAGTTTCGTACACTTAATTTTCAATTAATTTTTGAAACGATTGCCAAATTTGGTTAAAAAAATATTATTTTTACTAAAGGTATTAAATGTTGAATATTGATAACAAAATATATCCGCTACCAATATGGCGTTACACAAGTAAACCCTTTTGTTACTTTACATTTGCGTCACTTCAACAAACAACAGCTGATTCTAACAAGACTTTTTACCAACAATGTGCTATTTGTAGCAATCGAACTGTTATATTTTGACTAAATCTGCCTACGAAAACAATAGCTACAGCGGCTTTTGTGAGGTCACCCCAAAACACGTCAGTTTCACATCATTGTGGATAATGTTAGGCACAAAGACTTAAAAATGAAATGTTCCAGGTGACCTCACAAAAGCTGTTGTTGCTATTGTTTGCTTTGGTACATTTTACCGAAATTTGGCATTTTGGTTGCGAACAGATGACGTAAAGTTAACGTAAAATTTTGTTAAAATTAATTGTAGTTTGTTGGAGTTACGCAAGTGTTCACTATCAGAAGGGTTTGCTTGTGTAACTAACACCATATTGGTAACGGAGATATTTTGTTATTGATATTCAACTATTAAAAATTCTGCTAAAAAATAATATTTTTAATAAAACTTTGCAGTCGTTTTAGGATATTATTGTAGATTAAGTGTACGAAACTTTATTCAGATTCATTCAAATTTAACATTTTTATTGCACGATGTCTAAGGTATTAGTTTTTTACCGCACACAGTGTATACTCCTTCCCCAGACTTAAGGAAAATTCATTTTCGTATTCTTTCGGACAAGACATTTGTTTTAGCACAAAATGGTACTAATGTAATACTCACTTCACATGTAAACAATTGAATACTGCAGCACGCAGCCTGGAATTATTGTTAAAATGTTTTTGTGTTTGTATTTATGCATGAGTGTGTGTTTAAATAATTACATACATAGTGTGTATGGCAGTGAACAGTTTTAAATGTTTATTTTTAATTGATAATTATTTGTGTATATGTTTTTTTGCGATCCACACAAAGATTGTTGTAATTTTTAGCCTCAACTTTTGCTTTAACTGATGTTGAGAACTGTTGTACTGATTTATCTAGCCCCATATATAAATACGCTGCGTTAGTTTTTTTCTATAGAACGTTTGTATATAATCTCTATGGGATAATTGTGTGCAGTAAAAACTTATTATGCAGCCTGCGAGTTTACCAAAAAGCAAAGACTTGACTCACAAAAAAGAACGCCCCATTTTTCACAAAAGCATGCACATTTTTGAACAGGGGACGCACACCCATTAGTTAGCTTTGTGAACGTATCACATACACACTGGCACATCCAGGACTTGAAGAAAAAAGGGCCACATGGCAAGCACAGGAAAACGAGCTTATGGTTGTCTGTAAGCTGTGCCCTTTGCGAGGCGTAGTAAGCAGAGTTCCTGGTTAGGAGCAAATCCCCCTCCCCTGAAACTGCAAACATTTTAGCTTCTGGAGAGTGCAGTGGCGTAGACAGAAATGTAAATTGGGGGAAGGCTTCGCCTCTCTTTTTTCCCTTTTTTCATCTTTCTTTTTTTAGAAGTAGAACCCCCAAAACCAGCTACGGGTTTGGGAAAGCACCGTAAAATCTCCAAGCTGGGTTCGGGGCAAAGCTTAGCCAAAATCAAATTTGGTGCATTGTAGCTTTAATACATGAGCTCTGGTGGCAAGAGTTTTAATTATTTTCTTTAAAATTAACTGACCAAATTAGCATGTTTAGTGCTTTTTAAACGTGTGCTTATGTCTTGTCTGAGAAATAAATTAGAGAAGACCTGCGCCTCCAGACTTTTGCTACCCTTGCCCCCTCCCTCATACCCACCATTGCCTGTGCCACAGGGAAAGCGAAAATTTGCCTCTTCTGGGGGGTATTGCAATATGTTATTATAAATAATATATTACCTTACAACGTTTTTTAACCATCTCCGGCTACGTAAGGTGGTGGGCTCCCCAAAACAGTGGTAAAGACAAGGTGGCCCAAGCCCCCTTTAATTCTCTAGACAAAACATAAACATGTGTTTAAACCACGAAATTTGCCAATTTGGTCAGTTTATTTTTAAAAAAATAATTGAAATTGTTGCTACCAGATCTCACCATTTAAAGCTAAAATGCACCAAATTTGACTTCGGTTGGGAATCCGCTCCAGACTCTGCTGTGAGAGCTTACAGCGCTTCCCCAGATGCCATAACGAAATATTAGGGGGTCCTACGTCTAAGGAAAGGGAGGCAAGGATAAAACGAAAAGAAAAAAGGGGAAGGGCGTAAAGAAAAAGGGGAGAAGAAGGAAAGGGAGACAAAGCCCCCCAATTAAAATTTTTGGCTACGTCACTGCCCCAAAACCTTAAAAGGGGTACGGCACAGCTGGATTGCTTACTCATTAGATCCATCAGTGCACGTGCATTCAACGTAAAGACAACGTAGGATCGACGTCTAAAATTTTTAGACGTCGACCTTACGTTGTCTTTACGTTGAATGCACATGCACTGATGGATCACTAAAATGCATTGATACGGCGACGTAGATACAACGTCGACGTTTCGACGTCGATGAAATTTGCAAATCCAACATTTTTTCAACACATCGTTAACGTCGAAACGGCGACGTCGATACAACGATAGCTTGCGGAGCGGACATAAGTTTTAGCCCAGATGTTTTATTTATTTATTTTAACGCGAGATATCCGAGATGCGTGGGCCGACCGGCGTGAAATTTTGCACGATGGTCAGTAATAAGCCTAGTTTTATAATGCAGGTCCAAAATTTGGCATTATTTAACTTTAGCCTTAACTGGGGGTGGACTTTTTGGGGTCATTTATTACAAATATAATAATTATGTTCATAGCTGAATAACCCGCAACACAGCTTAGAAGACTGTGTTCCCGCTTATGTTAGGGTTAGGGTTAGGGTTAAGGTTAGCTAATATGAGTATTGCAACAGCATTAGAGTTAGGGTTAGGGTCAAGATTATGGTTAGCTAACCCTAACATTAACACTAACCCTAACCTTAATACTATTGCAATACTAACCCTAACCCTAACCCTAACCCCTAACTCTATATAGCGCTCCAGAACACTTATTATGTCGTTTATTTGTACTTTATTTGTAATTTATTTCTGTTTCCCCCAAAAAGAGCTAGCCCCTTTTTTATAGGCCCTATCAAATAAACCTTCTTTAGAATGATGCAATCCAGTAAGCTTGTAGTTTCTATAGTTGAACACGTCTATGGAATGATAGCTTTGCTCTTATATATAACCTCCAGGAATAACCCTAGATGGCCACATCTGGGGCTATTCCTGGAGGTTATATAAGAACGTCCACATTATATAACCTCCATGAATAGCCCCAGAACACTTATTTTGTCGTTTATTTGTAACTTATTTGTGCTTATTTGGGGCTATTCCTAGAGGTTATATATTAACGCAGTATGGCCATTATCATTGAGTTTAGGTACATTATAACATGACTACGTTAAATGTTTGAGGTTTTTATAGTGTTTGTTGGGGCTAAAAGTTTAGCCCCAATTGGGGCTAATTTTAGGGTTTTTATAGTGTTTGTTAAGGCTAAAGGTTTAGCCCCATCTGCGGCTAATCCTGGATATGGCTTAAAATTTTAGGGGGCGCACGCCAAATAATTTCAGAGGCCAAAACATGCAAAATTTGGCTTGATTTTGGACGACTTCAAAGTTCGTCGGCGAATATCTTCGAAACGGACGAAGATATTCAAAATCAGATTTTTACTTTATTTACCGCGATTTTTTCTGCGTTAAGCGAAACAAGTCCGGTAAAGTTGGTCTAGTGACCTTGGATATCTCGATGTGAAATCGTACCCACCTAAAGCGCATTTTTCGGAAGAACACATTTTGGCCCCTAAAGGGTGCTGCGCTTCCAAATTTTTACACGCGCTAGAGAATAACCAAGTCTTACTAGCGCACCCTTCCACCGAAAACAGAGGCCCTCTCACAGTTTATTTTTCAAAGGGGGGGGGGTCAAAAATTGCCTTAAAATGCGATAAAGGAGCGCTTATAACTTCGGAGTTAGGAGTGTAGCCGACGAAACTTTGGCACTTGACGCGGCTTTAGGTTGGGGTGTTAACGCAAGTACAACTTTTGGGGGCGCCGCCCCCCCCTTAAAATTTGGGAGGGCAATAAATGTGCAAAAATCAGTGCGATTTACGACAACTTTCGAGTTTGAGCGCAAATATCTGTGCAACCGATAAAGATAACAATATAATCTACACGGTGTTGACGAGAGCGATTTATTTGGCGTTAAACAAAAAAAATTTGTAAAATTCCGTTTACTACGAACCAAGTTATAAGCGTTAATGTTGACCTACCCTAAGTTGCATTTTTTGAAAGACCATATTTTGGCCCCTAAGGGGTGCTGCGCCCTTAAATTTTTACACGAGCTAGAAAATGACCAAATGTTAATAGCGCCTTCCCATTGCAAACGGGGGCCCTTCTTACAACTTTTTCAAAGGGGGGGGTCAAAAATTGGCTTAAAATGCAATAAATTAGCGCTTATAACTTCGGAGTTAAGGGATGTAGCCCGACGAGACTTTGGCACTTGACGCAGCTCTAGTTTGGAGTGTTAACGCAAGTACAACTTTTGGTTGCACCGCCTTCCTTAAAATTTGGGAGAACAAAAAACGTCCAAAAATTGGTGCGATTTACGACAACTTTCGAGTTTGAGCGCAAATATCTCTGAAAAAGGATAAAAATAGTGACAAAATCTAAACGGCGTTGACAAGTACAATTCTTTCGGCGTTAAACAAAAAAAAATTGTAAAATTCCGTCAACCACGAACAAAGTCATAGGCGCTCATGTTGACATACCCTAAGCGCATTTTTCGGAAGACCATATTTCGGCTCCTAGGGGTTGCTGCGCCCCAAAATTTTTGCACGCGCTAGAGAATGACCAAGTCTTACTAGCGCATTTTCCAACGGGGACGGGGGCCTCCCTTACGATTTTTTTACAAAAAAAGGTTAAAAATTAGCTCAAAATGCAATAAAGGAGCGCTTATAACTTTGGAGTTAGGGAGTGTAGCCCGACGAAACTTTGGCACGTGACGTGTCTCTAGGTTGGAATGTTAACGCATGTACAACTTTTTGATGCACCGCCCACTTAAAATTTGGGAGAACAAAAAAAGTTGAAAATTTAGTACGTTTTACGACAACTTTCGTGTTTCAGCGCAAATATCTCTGGAATCGATGAAGATAGCAACAAAATCTAAACGGCTTTGACCAGAACGATTTTTTGGGCGTAAAATTTGGTTCACAACGAACAAAGTTATAAGCGCTCATGTTGATTTACCCTAAGTCGACAATGCGAGTTCGGCGTATGCCAATGCATTTGAGTTCAAGCCACGTGACTTTGATGCCGAGGAAAATTTACCCCCATTTTGAATTTCCCTCGAATCGGACTTAGGGCTTAGGACTTCCGACTTAGACTTGGGGCAAAGCCCAACTTCGCAACGTAAGTTGGGCTTTGCTCCAAATTTTTAGTGTTGTTTATGTTTTACCAGAAAAAACATAAACAACATTTTTTTCAACGCAAGATCTCCGCAATGCGTTTGCTGACCGGCGTGAAATTTTGCACGATGGTCAATGCTAGGCCCGGTTTATAATGCCGGTCAAAAATTTTTGGGGGCACAACCCAAAAAAATTTCAGGGACCAAAAACATGCAAAATTTAGCCCGATTTCAAATCACTTTAAAGTTCGGCGGCGAATATCTCCAAAACGGATAAAGATTTTTAAATTGGATCAATATTTTATCTACCGCGATTCCCCCTGCGTTAGGAGAAACAAGTCCGGTAAAGTTTAGTAAAGTAACCTTGGAAATTTCAATGTGAAATTGTACCCACCTAAAGCACATTTTTCGGAAGAACATATTTCGGTCTCTAGGGGGTGCTGCGCCCTTAAATTTTTACACGCGCTAGAGAATGACCAAGTTTTACTAGCGCACCCCCCACCGGGGACGGAAGCTCCCTTACAATGTTTTTTAAAAGGAGTCGTAAATTGGCTTAACCCTCAAATACCGAGAAATAAAAATCACATTCGCAACAAAATGGGTCTATTCGACCCATTGGTACATTCTCACAACTTCATCACAAATTAAGTCACAAATTGAGCTCAATTTGAGTTACAGTGTGATGTTTGATGCAAAGCATTGCAATACGAGTTGTTGTAGTGATTATAATGGGTGTTTGGTGTATTTTAACCCCACATTTTTACGTCAATTACGGACAGTCGAACTAGGCCTAACTGTTACCGCAACGACAGTTTAATCATCGTTTGTGTAAACATCAACGAAGTCATTACCGCGTTTTCAACACATGCATGCCAATAATAGTTATTCCCAAATTAAGTTTAATTTCAGAATTCAAAAACATGTCAGTGGCTCAAGTCACAGTCCATAGGGTAACGCCCTAAATGTCACTGAATGCTACAAGTCAGTGCGGCTTTCATTTCTGGGCCTTGCACATGGCGCATGGTTTAGGTGCGGCAGGCCGCTTGATACGATCTAAATCAGACCAGGAAACGACGTATGTTTCTTTTTCACGTTGATTAAACTTTTCATCGCGACAACTATAAAGCGTTGACGTCCGGATATCTCGATTTTACGACTTCGCGGAGCTCGACGGGGAAGACGTACGTTGGTGTCTTTCCGAGTAAGGTTTGAGTTGCTTACAAAGTACCTGAGATTTGACCTCACGAACACTAAACAAACAGACGTCAGGTAACTATCCAAGTATGCACCAATGGGAAGTGTGTTCGATTTGTGAAAGCAGCAGCTATTGCGGCTTTTCATACCATACGAGTACGTGACGGTCGACGACACTGTTGTACCATTCCGCGGCGGATGCAGTTTCAAGCAATATATATATATATATATATATATATATATATATGCCCAGTAAAGCTGATAAATATGGGTTGAAGTTCTGGTGCTTGTGCGACGCCAGCACTGCCTACTGTCTTCGCCATACCTTGGTACTGACCACGATGCAGTTCGTTCAACTGGTCTTAGAAACAAGGCAAGCTATCAAGGGGTACTGTAACTGCAGTAGTTATTTTTTCAAGTACAGCCATATAGACCTTGTTTGCAAATAGCAAAAATAAAATGTCACGCTATTGAGTTGACCTATCTCTAAAATATTTATATTTTGATTTACGACTGTCAGATCGTGCAAGGTGTTCATGACTTCAGCGTACGCGACTTTTTTGCATATGTCGTAACTGATACCCCGTTTACGCAATGAATCTATCTCATCGAGCCAGCTTTTCGACGGGCTAGCTTTATCGTGTAAACGGGGTCTGATGACTTGCGCTTGTCGTCCATCATTCAGGTGGTTATGGTTTTTCTGAACGGTTATAGATGCTAGACGAACTGTAGTCACGGACAACTTCTTTACGTCTTTGGAGTTGATGTTACTTGTTTCTTTGGATCTCAGTGCTGCCTTTGATATGGTCGAGCATGCTACCCTATTAAAACGACTTTATTGCAGTTTTGGTGTTTCAGGTGTTACATATTCTTGGATTAGATCTTACTTAGATAGCAAAACCCTATCTGTACGTATGGGCTCGTACTCGTCAGCTGTGACTTTGTGCCCTGTCGGTGTACCCCAAGGATTCGTTCTGGGGCCACTACTGGTTTCTGCATATACGTTTCCTCTGTCAACCATCGCCAA
>Ga0056128_1008537_pt1 | contig 12902 bp, 7 predicted proteins | sample WorMetLIZISLAND2_FD_71113 | JGI IMG/M metagenome (GOLD analysis project Ga0056128, IMG submission 71113) | Marine gutless worms symbiont microbial communities from Max Planck institute for Marine Microbiology, Germany - Olavius geniculatus... ...
CTCCTCCTCCTCCTCCTTCTTCTTCTTCTTCTTCTTCTTCTTCTGCTCCTCCTCCTCCTCCTCCTTCTTCTTTTCTGTTCTTGTTCTTTTGTTTTTCCTTTCTTTTTCTTATACTTTGTCTTTATTCTTTTTCTTCCGTTGTCTCTTTCCGCTCATTCTGTGTCTTCTTATTTTTTCTGCAATCTCTTCTGGCATTTTTCCTAGTTCTTGTTCTTGTTCGTGTTCTCCGGCGTCGACGTACACGGTACGTGGCATGTGTCGGTGTCGGCGGACGAAGCGGAGTGTTGCAACGGCGGGTGGCGAGCCTGGCGACGTGGAACGGCGTACAGCGCCACGTTTACGCGCGAATTGCTGCCACACAAAAATAACATAATATTTTACCGAAAACAGAAAAAAATGTAAACACCCAGAAGATATGCTGCATCAGACTTGCCTAATATTTGGAAGAAGCCACTGTAGGCTTATATCTGACGTGGTTTCGCAAATAATGGCAGTTCTGTCGTTTGGGGTCGCGATTTTCTGTACGATTTTAAATGTAATTTTGCAATTTCGACTTGCCCCCTAAGCGTATATTATTTCATGACAGCTGTCACTGTGTGTCTGTAAGTGGTTATACATTAATTGCTTTTGATACCATTCCAGTACAATGTTTTATTGCTGTTACGCACTGTGTGCTTTTATTTTCGTGCTGGATACAAGGCCATGGCAAGAATTGTTGCTCGGTGGTTCGACCTACCACTTCCGTCCTTTGAGAATGACCCACGATGACGATGATAAAGCTGATGATGCAGAATGGCTTGAGTGTCTCGAGTACAGAATGATGGCACGGACAGCACGAACCTGTAGTTGTTGAGCGGAATGGCATTGTCGACATCCTTGACGTTCGATATGAGGCTCATCGAAGGCGGACTCTTGGCGGTTAGTTCGCGCATGCGAGCCTTGCGTTGCAGGTAGCGCCGTGATAACGACCTACCTGGCCGTGACATGCGCAGTATCCACGCCAGCCACTCGCAGATCACTTTGCGTACCTGCAGCCGCACGCCGCACACGATTAGTCTTGTAGGCTACAACTGTTTATTCTGCTACTATTTTTGTATTTTAGTATCGACAAAAACTGCAACTTAAAGTATGAGAACTTCGGCATGCATCGAGTGTTCAACTGTATATCTATGCGCCCATACGTCTAGTTACCTGCAAGGTTTGCACGAGCCCACTGCACTCCAAAGTGTTTTTTTGCTTTTGGCCGTTTTTGGTCCACAGAGGTGTAAAAATTCAAAATCGATAGAAACCGCGACGGTATGACGAGCGACGACGGACCGATGGAGACAGTAGTAACTTTGTAATAAGACCTAGGCTAGCTTAACGATTACAGCTATAGCATAAGCGGATCCATGAGTTGAAGTAGGGGGGGGGGCAAGTCGAACGCCAAAGGCGCAAGCCGAGTCGAGGCGCCAAATAGATGGGGTGTGGGAAGGGGGTATCCTAAATTATAAATAGCCAGAAATTGGACTCACAAAAGGCGAACTGGCCCCAGGGCCAAAAATTAAAGTCAAAAGCCAAGAACAGAGGTGGACTTCTTGGGCAGGGGCCAGTCACCGTGGCGCAGCTCCGGAAGCAAACACTTTTTTGGGCATAAAAACCCCTTAAAATGCATATGTTGAATATAAATTTATTAGTTTTACTGCAAAATTTATAACGCACTGCATTAGCAAGGCAAAAGGGGCGACTTTTGGCATCTTGGGGGCCTGACCCCTTTGGCCCCCTAAATCCGCCTATAAGCCATGGGACAGAAAAGAAATCGAATATATGTAAGCCTAAATGTTTTTATCGTGTATATGGTTTCCGGCATAGATGTAAAAACGTTCCAGGAAGAATAAAAAACGTTAAAAAACGTAAAAAACGTGGCAAGAATAAAAAACGTTTAAAAACGTTAAATGAAAAACTTTGGTCATAATGTGTTCAACTTCTTCTCTAATGCCTAATGCTGTAAGTGCAGTATACCTGGAATTATAGTTTAGATAAAGAGAACTTCATTTAATTTCAATTCAGCTGTGTGGTCGTAAGACAATAGCATTAAACTAACTAAATATACTACTTAAAAAACATTTTATTCAGTGTATTTGGACTAACTAAGTAAACTACATCACTATGACTTATTAATTCGTTTCTGTGGTCCCAAAAGTGCTTCACAAAGCCTTTAATGAGATTTTCAATGCACGTTTTTTAAAATAAAAATAAAATAAACGTTAAAAACGTAAAATAACGTTTTTTACATCCATAGTTTCCGGCACATTCCCTAAAATACCAGACATAGAAATTGTGGATATCAAACATAAGAGCTAGAAGCGTGTACGGACCCATGCGGGCATTTCGTACATTTCGGGTGAGCGATGATGAAAGTTGAGGACGATTACTGTGGTCGTTACTGATATCGTACACATAATCATGACGCATGCGAAATACACACCTGTACACAACAGACCATCAATAACAACGACCAAAGGAATTTGGCCAAAGACAGGCAGCATGCAGCAGCCATTTGCAATTGCCTGTTTTGGCTAGGGGAGGGAAACAACCCCCACATTTCCCTTTCCCCTGAACCAGACTCCCGAGTTTTCCGACTAACCCAACGTATCATTGGACCACACACATTAATGTACCTGCTAAATGGTAAGTCTGTCTAAATCGATCAAACGGTTTAAGCAAGGTGCTCGAATGTGACAGCTAGACGACAGACGACAAACAATGCTATAAAGAAATGATTCAGCATAATGTATTGATAGTAGTACTGTCACGTCTATTTATCTATATAGTACTATCGATTGACTACCTTGATAAGGTTCAGTTCAGTTTAGTTCAGCAACAGTATTTTATACACGCAAGTCTTATAATAAAAAGTTATGACGGCTGCGCTGATGCGTAGTAGCTCCGAATAAACATCACTGTCTTCAGCTGGCTGATGAAATGTCCAATGGTCAGTGACGTGGTCTTGAGCTTTGACGGAAAACTGTTCCACACTGATGGGCCAGCAGCCGAGAAACTTCGTGGACCAAAGCCCACAGTTCTTGTTCTCGGTGTGGCCAAATCACCGGCATTAGCGGACCGCAGAATGATGCCGACGGGTTGCGATTGCCGCCAGTGGGGTGAAAAGTGACATGCAGAAAACTGTGGCAAGCTGGTGCAGACATTTGTAGACTAGTAAACATTTCCGTTTTTTGGCCACGAGACGCGCTGCAGCGTTGAGCACAGATTGAAGAGGACGTAGGTGGACGGCCGCAACTTGCTACAAGATGCTGTTGCAGTAGTCCACGCGACTGGCAAACAAAAGCGTGGACAAGCATCTTGACATTATCAGCAGAAAGTGCTGGCCGAATAGACCACAGCTGGCAGAGCTGATAGAAGCAGCGGGCTGAAACCCGCTTCATGTGCGTCGCAAACGTCAGCTCATCGTCGAGGTCAACGCCAAGACACGTGACGCAGCGCAATGTTGCGATGCTGTAGTCCTTCAAAGCGATCTCCGTCGTAGTGACATTTGCAAGTTGCTGCCGTGAACTGATCCAGATAAACTGAGTCTTATCAGAGTTCAGCTTCAGTCGATTTGACGTCATCCATTCGACGAGCTGCGCAATGCAGGCCGTCAGTCGTCTCACTTTTTTTGTCGCATAGTCCTGAGTCTTGCAGTTAACATGCAGCTGAGTAGACAAAGAAGACTTCGGCGTTTGTCCAGGTTTCTGCTACCCCATCAAAGGGTGATCCACAGTTTTTTTGGAAGATGATGCATTTTTTGAAAGACGTAGGTTCCTGTATGCATACTCCTTCTTGCGGTAAATCGCGTGACGCTTACGCTCATGCTGAACCCAAGCCAGACGATCGGTGGACGACTGTGTTCTGCCGTAAACCTTCTGGAGCCGGCGAGACTGACGACGCAGTTGGAAACACTCTGCATCCATCCAATGGGCAAGCCTTTGTCGCCGCCGACTAAGACTTGTGACCGGAGCGAACTCGTCTGCCAAACGACGCAAGACGCGTTCATAGCGTTCGAAGTAGTCATCGGCAGTCGTAGGAAGATCAGAGACGCCGCATAACTCGGAGTTCAACAGTGCGCTGCGAAACTCGTCGTGATCGACGGCTTTCCATTTCCGGAACTGTCGCTGCATACGATGTGCGGTTGTTTCTGAACTGGCAGGCACCAGCGGATCAGACTATATGGTCTGAGACGGCGCCCGGCGGGTCAACCAGAACTTCGTCGATCAATTCGCCAGCTTTCGTAAACACGAGGTCGATAGTACCGCCACCGACATGTGACGGAACAGCCGGCACGTGGTGCACGCAGTCGAAACTACTCATGATGTCAGAGAGACGTTTTGCAGCAGGATTATGTAACAGTTCGTGGTGAATGTTAAAATCTCCAGCGATAACAATCTGACACTTGTACAGAGCAAGTACTTCGAGATACGTCGTCAGTTCGGTAAAGAACGCTTCAGTGACGGCGGCTGAGCCAGGACGAAACAGCAGTAGGTTGACGACGGTCTGACTATTGCCAGTCACAGAGAAGCAGACAAACTCAAAGGTGGAAAACTCACGCGGCGGTGCAATGACACGACACGTACGTAAGTCGACTGGTGATGATAGCGGCGATGCCTTCGTGGTTCTGTCGTGAGCCGTCGGACGGGCGCGGCACGTCGACATGAGGCGGCACGCAGCGATGTAGAGCGACGTCATCATGACCAGTGTGCCATGTCCGTCCAACTGACGCTCGTCAATGATGCTGTTGATCGTCGTCGACTTATTACCAATCGACCAAGCGTTGAGTAGGCCGTAGCGGACGGCAGCAGACGTCGGCGATGAACGCGGAGGAGGTCTAGCATCAGCTGATTGTTTACGCCGTGACGTCGCTGGAATTCCCGCAATCGTTGCTGCTGAGGCGACCACAGGTCGTCTAAATTTAGTCTTACGGACGTGCCTAGTCACGCGCAGACCACAGCGGTCTAAGTTGGTCAGTTGATCACGGCTATAGGTCCACATGTCTGCCTTCAATGGCGGCATCTAGGCTCAGTAATCGCTTAGATATGACCAAAAAACGCAGCGAGATTGACGACAAATCATCACAGAAACTCGTCAGCAATGTTACCGTTCGTGTCACGGATCATCGGGCTTGTACGACGACAACAATAACACTGACCATCGAACGTAGAACCAGCAAAAACGGAGAAAGCGCAGAGAAACACGCACGCACGCGTGATCAGACGCTGAAGCGATACACGGCAATTCCGTGACTGACAGGTCACGCTAAGCTAACATAATGTCACAACAGATGATATTGCTGAAAGCATCGATGCTACCACCTAGTAATTAAGCTTAGCCCAATAGTAATACTAATACCAATGGTGATGCTGTTTTAATCTACGTGTTCTTTAGTAAGAGTTACAATTATTCTTAACTGAAGTAAATATGGCTGGAACTATGGTTATATCGTGGCTGTTTCAGTAAGTTAGCAGAATCATTCTTAAAATGACTATATATCGGCGTATACATATATTTTATAAATAAATAGAAAACTCACTCCACGAGAACCCGACTGGAGATAAACATGTGCCATGTCTCCGTACTCTAATACGAGGTAGGCCTGCCGTGTTAAGCCTGCGCTGAAATCGTCGACGATTGCCGGATATTGTTCCACTGACGACGCATTCTTTCAAGCTATCGTGCACGTTATCTTGCTGTGCCCATACGGTCGTCAATTGATCAGAAATAATACTGCAGCAGCACCACCGATGCACGGCGCAGTTGCTTTGGTGGTTCCGAGTCGCTAATTAGTGCGGGAATACGCGCCAATTATTGCCAGACGTCGACGAATCGTGACGCAGCGGAATTCAATTGCTACGTCGTACCGACGACGACGACAGCCAATATGACGATGGCGACGACAACGAGGCGAGCAGAGAAATTGCTTCCCGACGAGTTGGTGCAAGCAAACGACGGCCGCGTTCAGAGTCTAATAAACTGAGTCTGATATCTGGGACAAATACTAGCTGGTCCCCATTTCGTGCGTAGGCTGTAAGAATCAGCGCGGCTCTTAATTCCGGTTCGACGCATTACCGACTGGATGTAGGCACGAGTGATGACATACACCTGCTACAGTTACGGCGAGTATCGCTAAAATCGCGAAACATTTAACTACGTAATAAAAAAAACTAAGGGTGACAGTGTCTTTTCGTTACAAGCAGAAAGATGGTGAATATATCGTAGAATTTGCAGCTGTGGGATGAAAAGTGATCGTCTTTTTCAAGTGTTTAGTAGCACTGTTCGTCTACTAATGTAATCATTTACGGTAAAATCAGTGACAATGTGAACGAAGACAAAGGGAGAGAAGGGAATAAAAAGTCAAAGTTTTACCTACGAGCGGGACTGCCATTGACGTGGACGGAACCATCTCAGCGACGATCAACTGAAACACGCTCAGAGACAGAAGAATCGTAATTCCTGCAAACGCGCACGCACACACACGTGCACACGACTCGCTCGTGCTGCTAGCGGTCCGCAAATTCCACACGACATTCTACAGCGTCGTCAGCAAAACTTTTGTTTAGCCGACTTGTTTTCTAGGGACCGGATTTACAACAACACAATCTTAAGACCATTTTAAGAATTCCATGTAGTGACAGATGCCTCAGCGGCACTAAGCATAAGATTTCGCATACTGCGTTTGTCTCCTAATAGTTGAATTTCGGTTTCTTGTTCCAGTTCGAGCGAAACCTAACGTAGGCTATCCGTTTAAATTTCAAAGATATTTAGCGTAATGCGGGTTATACAAACTTCAACGACCTTATTGCCCAATAACTAACGCTAGCACCAAGTCAATCGGCACATGCGAAAAAAACTTGTAAAAAAATTACGAACTGGTCTCATCCTGATGAGTTAGAGTAACTAGACCCTTTCCCAACAAGTTGTCTACGAAAGTTGCCGAGAACTGTCGAAACAAATGAATCGAAGATATTTAGACTGTGCCAATGAATTGAAAACCTTTAGTGTTAACGCTTGCAATCACTCTGGCCATGTTTAGGCCAACTGCCCTTGTTATTTCTAACACCCTATATCGTTACTTTACGTAGTATTTTGAATCTTTCTGCTGCACAATATATGCTTATATACAAAAAATAAATACACAAGTATCATAGTCACACGGAGAGACAAGCAAACAGATTATACCGAGGCCAATTTTTTCGCCCTCGTCTGGCGGCAGAATGAAGGTGAGTAGTGTCAGCATGGAAATGAGTGCGCAGGGTATGATGAGGTTGAAGCCGTAGTACAGAGTCCGACGTCGGATGTGGATGCTGAACGTGATGTCGATGTAAGGCTCCGGACAACACTGATACTTCTCCACGTTACGAACGGCCGGCGTGTCTACACGGAGAACAGTGAAACATAAACCTAACTCATGCGGCGTGTACATGTAAGTTGAACAATCGGACAGTTCTGGAAACAACAGACTAGCCTTGAAGGTCGATTATTGCAGTGAAGGCCTGGATGGTCGCGTTCTACACTGTGTGCAAGTGACCGCTCTTCACTGCAAACATTGAGGCTGGCCGTTTCAAAAACTGTCAGATTGTTCGTAAAGCTTATATACGTTCGAGCCTGTACACTGTGACTGCCCAACAATAAGTCTTCAGGTTTTTGTCATAGCTTCAGCAAATACGTTATAAACCTACTTTTATTTTTTACCAGTATACTCTGCTGTAAATTTGTTATTAAGCGATCATTCAAAATCTAACGTATCGAGAGAATAAGTGAGTTGCAACATAAGAAAACTGCAATTTTCCACGACTTATAAGTTTTTAATTAGTCGTGTCATAACTGAACGTTTTCACCGCCAGACATTATCACTTTTAGTAAAACGTTGCTCGATGAGCCCACATTTCACTACTTTAATTTGTTGTATTGGTACGACAAATGTCATACATTTCATGTAGGTTTTCACCTGTCGTTGAGTTGTTTTACTGATTTTTCTGTAGCCATTTCACCTGTTGTGGGCTAAAATTGTCGTACAGCTTGTTGTATGGCATATTGTACAAGAAATCTGATCTGCGAAGTTCCACAAGGTTCAGTCCTTGGACCGGTTGATTTTATCATCTAAGTTATACCGAAGACTTGGTTTCAGTGATTGACAAAGCGCCATCCGTCTTACCGCACTTTTTCGCCGATGATACTCAGCTGTCGGAGTCTGCAAACCCTAGCAATGTTACCGCTGTCTGTCGTGTGCTCGAGTACGGTGTTGACGATGTTCAGGTCAGGTGTTCTTCAGTTAAACCCGGACAAGTCTGAACTGATGGTGTTTGGGTCTCAAGTCAACCTGCAGCGTTTGGCGTCAACTGATGTCTCTGTTCGTGTTGGTCAAGCGGTCGTCCAGCCAAGTGATCGAGTACGTGACTTTGGCGTCATTCTTGACAGTTCGCTGTCCATGCGTCAGCACATCGCCAAGGTTGCATCGACTTGTTTATTTCATCTTCGGAAACTCCGTAAGATTGGCAAGGTAATTGACCGTGACAGTCGAAATCGTCTAGTGTGCGCTTTCATCTTAACACGCATTGACTACTGCAACGCCGTGTTTGCTGGACTGCCATGCAGACTCCACACTTGCGCCATTGCAACGCGTTCTTCATGTTTTATTCTTATATTTTAGGCGTAGTGTTTTTAGTTTCGTTTTCGTTCGTTTCGTTGACGATTTTCGACCACGTGACCACATCACAGAATCATTGATGTCATTACACTGGCTGCCAGTGCGAGAACGTATCACATATAAACTGTGCAGCTTGATGCATGGAATTGTTCACGGGCATGCCCAGAGTACTTAACCGACATGGTCGTGCCAGTAGCAGATCTTGCTGGAAGATGTCATCTACGTTCAGCGCAAGACGCTCTTTTCGACATACCACGATCACGGACTGCGTTCGGTTCAAGAGTGTTTTCTACTACTGGACCACAGGCCTGGAATCAACTACCTACTGACATTCGAAACACTGCAACATACACGACTTTTAAACACAATCTTAAAACGTTCTTATTTAATATTGCGTACGGACTTTAGACATCATCATACCGTTTTTGTTAGGTTTTATTGTTATATTTTAGGCGTAGTGTTTTTAGTTGTTAAGCGCTGCCGTTCAAGACTGTAGGACGCGCTATACATTTTTTCGATTGATTGACTGATTGATTGATTGAGACGCGCGAGAGCCTATAGCAGTTCATGTTCCCAAGTTGTCTTGGTCTATATCCATCCATTTTATCGCAGTTCACTCTTCTGCAGCCAAAAATCGCGAATAAAAATCATTAAAAGCCCCTATTCTGAAAGTCATTCAAGGTCGTCGACGTTAATACTACTACAAGTTACAACGCAGGTCACCAGTGCTTGTTATGATAAGCAGCATAGTCTATATTATCTGTGCCTATCTGCAACCATTTTCACGCTGGACATGCGAATATCGAAAAAAATAACATTTTAGGGAATATCTCTATTAAACACTCGCGGTCGCAGGCCTCGTTAAACGTAGGGGGTCGAGACTTAGACTCCTAAAATCTACGTTTAATGCTGAAAATTTCATACGCAGGTTATCTTAGTTTATCTCCAGTCATTTCGGCACAATTCACTCTTGAAATGTGTGTCGCAGCTCGAAATCGCCAAAAAGTCACTAAAACCCCTATTTTGGAGGTTTAGGGTCATTTAATGCCATCAATATTGACACCCCTTAGTAGCTCGTCGCCAATGCCTCTTATGATACGCAGCATGTCTGTGCCTATCTGCAACCATTTTCACGCCAAACGAGCCAATAGCGGCAAAACAACGTCTTTTTGGAGGGGGTGCCCCTCTTTCGCCCCCTCGTTCGTGGGACCCCCGTCACGAAATACTGGAGACTCTAGGCTATCATATGGTGAAAATTTGAAGTCTCTATCTCATTTGGGCTCCGATCGGTACCGGGACGTGACACCAGGACGGACGGACAGACGGACAGACAGAATTACCAAAGCTAATACGCGCTATAGCCAGCTAGCCCTGGCGCGTAAAAACACATTGACAACCGATCGAAGCAAGTGGCGGTTGGGTTTGAAAAGAAACTGACCTAGAAGGTCCCACTCGCCGCTGATCTTGTACGTTTCCGTTTCGATGTGGTCGAACTTTGAGGTCAGGTTGATTTTGTTGCCGTCGTAGGTCCAGGAGCCGAACTTGAGCGAGCACAGCTGGTCGTCGAACGGAAACCAACGAATATCGATTGCACACGTCGATATAAAGAGACCGAGTGGAACCCAAGAACAGCGACCGTCCGAGTAGACGACGATGTTGGTAGGAAACTTACTGTCAATGTCCTCGTCGGCGCTGCAGGGTAAAACAACGAACAGATTGCATTATAAGACACATTTCAGAATCATCATTACGCAAGTAAAGTGCCATGAATATGAAGTTGGGAGTTGGAACGCTGTGACGAACGGAAATTACATTTTCGTGCCTATGTCCGAGTAAAAAAAACTGCAGTTTGAATATTTATTGTAACTTTCGACTATGATGTCGCTAATTGACACTTTGTTGACGCTATCATGTTTAATAGCTATTAAAATGTGACTGACGTTATCGTCTCGTTGCAGTATTACCGTACAGTTGCCTCTACTGCGGGGCCACAAGAAAACCGCAGTTCTGTTCTTAACAATTTCTTACAGAATAATAAAGTTCTATTAAGTGCTAATTAAATGATAATTATTTGCCGTACCAAAATTTCTTGGTGTTAAACAAAAATGTAACAGAAGTCCGGTTCTTTTGAGTTTCAGACACATGGTATGTAACATAACTTGTTATCTCTCATAAATAACTAAGAAAAATGTTAAATTTCGTGTAACAAATCGCAGATTTAAAAAAAATTCAGAAGTTTGACTATTGCTTACTTTCGTCGTTAATTTGACTGACCAACTTTTGTAAATTAGATCCCGAATGCTAAATTAAATTGCGGTCAAAAGTGTAACCTGTGTAAGTGTATAAAGAGCCTACACTACAGTACAGTAGGCCTACCTGTTGTAAAGAAGAATGTCTGGAGTCCAGACTTGACTAGAAGGCAGGCGAATGCTTTCCACTCCACCGTATTCACTCACGTTCCAGCTCAGCTTGTAGTCCTTCCATTCCTATAAACGCGCGATTCTGATTTATCGGGTAGGTTTACAAGATTTGTGCAGCATCTAAAACATGAAGTGATTTTATATAGGAGATTAAATACTTCAATAGCATTTTACGTCTTTTGTTTGAATTTCATGTGTAACTACGATTTGCAATTATCAGTAATGGGGTGTTTACGCGATCCAGCAAACGTCCAGCAAACTTGCAGCAAATGTATTCAAAATATACGTGCTAATGCGGGACGTTTGCTGCTATATGTTATAACGGACGAGTCAGCTGGATGTTTGCTAGACGTTTGCTGGATCGTGTAAACACCCTATAAGACAAACTACTGAAAACGTCGGCGTAGAGAATTAAAGATGCACTCACGTAATTAAGCCACGTGTTGGTGTGTAGCATCTCGTTCTTCTCATCCTGCAACAGTTAACATTTCTCAATCACAGCTGCAACATCTACAATTATAATATCATTTTCTCAGGGCTGACGTCATATTACTTCCGCCTGATAAGGGTCGAGGTTATGTTTCAGCCTTTTTTCTGCCTTCTTGTGTTATTTGTGTTTTCACGTTTTATCGTGTAGGCTACACAACGTCATGCTGCTCTGGCATAACAAACAATAGACTCTGTGCCCTAATTTCTCGATTTTTCGTTCAGGGCGAAGCTTGCGATTGATAAAGACGAGTTTGCAACTCACAACTCGGATGATTTGTTGTAACGAGAGACCAAAGGTGACTACGACGGCCTCTGACTCCTCGGCTACGGGTCGCGCTAGGGCTGTGTAGTTGCGGTTTCGCATGATGTCTTCAATCAGTCGTTCCTCGTGTGGTCCTCCGCTCGCCACTGTATGCATGTATGTACACAGCCGCAGAACATACGTCGTCAGTGCACTAAGTCAAAGGCGTACTCTACGTCTATCTACGATAACAAAATATGCCATAAAATATTACCGCAGGCTAGCTAACACTGGAAAACTGGTTTAGGCACCGACAAAACAATCCGGCCAGAAAAGGGATCGGACTTAAACATGTTCCACAGCTCCCGGGAAACGCGCGAGGAAACTGAACGGTAGGCCTAATGGAGTTTATAACGAACAGTGTCAGTATATTGAGTCAGACTTTCGCCGTGAACACGACACAGACTTTGCGTATCGATCGCAATGACGTCACACAATGACGTCAGATGTACTACTTTCGGTCGGTGCGCGTAGCACAGTGACATGGTGCTTACAACTGGTGGAAGGTCTGTCGGCAGACACTGGAAATTATACAGCTGGGTGGTTGCGAAGAGACTGTAGGCTATAAGATGGCGGGACTTAGACTGCGATGACGTGGGAATAACTTTAACGACAGCAGTAATTAATAATGGAACAAAAGCCAGTGAATGGGTATAATTAAATAACACTGCAGTAGAGAGAAACCCTGCTGTTGTGATTCCCCGCGCACTGAAGAATTTTACTTTTGTTTGTATTCGCCGTCGTCGTATTAAATCTCTAGTGATAAGGGTCAGAGATGACGGACTGAAGTGAACCAAAGTCCTCTGTCACTTTCGAAACCTTCAATCATCTTCTTGTCTGCTGCCTTTAGTGTTTGTTTGTGTTATTGCTCGCTTAGTAATGTAACAAAAAATTTGAGCTAATGCTCAAGAGACGCGCAAGCAAACTGTCAGTCTATCTCCAGCCATTTCGTCGTAGCTCATTTTTGGAGTGTGCGCTGCAGCCGAAGATCGCAAAAATCAATAAAACCCTTTAT
>Ga0056128_1008540_pt1 | contig 12902 bp, 12 predicted proteins | sample WorMetLIZISLAND2_FD_71113 | JGI IMG/M metagenome (GOLD analysis project Ga0056128, IMG submission 71113) | Marine gutless worms symbiont microbial communities from Max Planck institute for Marine Microbiology, Germany - Olavius geniculatus... ...
GACCCCGCTGGGGGCTCCGCCCCCAGACCCCCGTTATAGGCTCGCGCTCCGCGCGCTCGCCTTGGCACCCCCTTTGCCAAATCCTAAATACGCCATTGTTCGAGAGCGCCGTGCAGTTCTGCCGGGAAGTGAACTGTAGGCCTAGAAGATGCTGTCGACCTGACCTGACCTAAACCTAACGACCAGAACAAACGTTTCACAATACGCTACATCACTAATTCTGTACGCAACAGTTGAACGCTTCACCACACTGGATCGACCGCTTCTCTCAACGCTCAAAATCTTCCAGTAAACTGACTTGTCGCAGAAACTATCTAAAGACGCGATTCATTATTGCCGCCGAAACCGGAAATACACCGTGTCCCCCCCCCAAAAAAAACAAGCATGCGCTACCCAGCATGAATTCATAGTTGTAAATGGCCACAATACGACTTCTGCATTTCACTAGGTAGTGTAGCAACAGATGTTGCCTGCTTTAAATTATTATAAATCGGTCAATGTCTCGCGAATCTATTCAAAAAATAAAAGTGGCTTGCTTTTTTGAGTCACGGTGTACCGTGTCATACACGTACCGTACCTAGGCCTATCTCTTGAGTGAACTACGGTTGACAGCGTTGAGATCCTAAGGGTAAATCCGACATTCGTGACAGCGAATTAAAGAATCAATGAAACAAACAAACAAACAAACGATCCTTGACAGTGTCTTGTTGAACTACAACAATTTAATGATTTAAAATTAACTCCCACATATTTCAGCATACACACAAGCAACTGCTGAATACCAGACAGCAAATAAGCAGCCAACGACGGGTCACAGACGCTGACTTCACAGGGCATGGGGGAATGCCCCGGTTTACTCAACGGACAACTGGAGGGGGGCAAAAGTATCATTTTGCCCGAGTTTTTAATATTCATCTGGAAACAACTGCTGACGATTATCAATTTCTAACACAGCATCTGCTGAAATAAAAAAAACACTTTTTGTACCGGTACACTAAATTTTAGAAATTGCTGCTGCTAGAAGCGTTTTTGCAGCTGAAGTTTCACGAAAATGTGTTGACGGACAGGGTCTGCCCGAGGTCCCACTAGGAGGGAACTTTCGGCGTCTAAGACACGCGGTCGCGGCATAACTGATTACTGTAAGTCGGTGCCTATGATCGCGGTGGATAGTGGCAACTGAGTTAAAGGTTCGCCAGTGAATACAATCATGTAACATACATACGACCGGCACCGCAGAGCGCAGCATCACAACGTAACAAGGAAGTCCAAGCCAGCTGAACTTCCGCCGGCAAAATTATGATTATCACTGTGTATAATAACGACCATACGATACGACGATGACGCCCAACAGTAAAAACAGACACAGTTAGGTGATAGAAGGTCTCCTTCTATCTTTTAATCATGTACTATACACACAGACGCACAGCATCGTGGCTGTACGGACGCTAGTCACCAGCCTATCTATCTACAGCATCTTTAAGCGAACAGGGGTCCCCACAAAAAAGATGGGGCCCCACATTCCAGAAAATGTTGGACAGCAGCAAATACGTCATTTTCTGGCCCGTGGGCCTTGTTATGGCGTGTAATGACACCCACAAAATTCATTTGGTGCAGCACGACATTCTCTGGCGGAAAGGACCTCTGTACACTGTATGCAAAATCCAAAATTCGCGTGAAGGCCCCCCATTTTTGCCAAACAGAGCAGTCTGCTATGGAGAGAATGATGAACGCGTAAAACAGATGAATTTATCAAAATAGGCGGGACAATTTCCGACAGAGGATGTTACTGGTGCTCAACATTACAATTATGCCCTTAAATTTCTCTAAAACGGAGGTTTTTAGTCCAAAATGTAGTCTTTTTGGACGAAAATTTTCCGACAAGATCTTTCGACAGTGCAAAATTTATAAAAGGGGATTGCGCCGTCTGCCCCCCTGTCACGACGCCACCGGCTCTGAGAAAACTGCACCCACAAAGTCGGCGCATATGCATTAGCATGCACTCAGTTGCTCAGTGATTCAGTGACTTTATCAACTGGTCTTGCACACTCTCTAATCAGCAAACCAACAAAGAATGCCGATACAAAATATCAGAACATCACATACAAGCAGCGAAACAACTTCTATTTCACTAATTATATGCAACTTCGTAAAGAGTTTAATCACCGACTAGTAATTGAAATATTTTGCACATCTGAAGGCTCAATTAAAGCTTGTGACGTAACGAGGAACACTGTACTAGCCAGACCGGTGATTCTGAATGAAAGTATTCAATAAGCAAAGTACAAACTGAACATCATTCTAAACCTAACCTAAAACAGAAATTGCTGAAAATAAACAGCCAAGATTTAATGTAATTCTAATCAAGCAAAAATAGTAAAGTCACATTACTGTGCAATTTTTAACACTAAAGAATCGATTAAACGATAACAGTGCATCTAGAATCATGTAAATTTAAAACATACAAACACAAATGATAAATGCCATAAAACTACAAATAGAAGCCAAGTCCCCAATAAACGCTGGGTTCTGGACACAGGCCGGAGGTAAAGATAACCTGTACTATACAATCCGAGTTCTGTTTACAAGCTACATCCTGAATATAAGCCGAGTCCCAGATACAGGCCGGGGGTCGAGGCAACTTGTACTAATTAACAGAAGCCGGGGCATTCTATTCAAAGTTTTACAACATGTCTACATGCAGACGTAATGCATACACACACACGGCAGGTGAGGGAAACAAAATGTACCTCAATAACTGAGACTACATAAGTGAGTGAGTGACAGAGTGAGTGAACAGGGTTTAGCGTCCCGCCTGACACAGTATAGGTGATTTCGGGGACGGCCTTTGCAGGCAAAATTGCACATACACATAATAACGGAACAAAAAGTTTAACCTTTACAGAAAGTTTAACCTTTATAAAACACAAAACACAAAAAATGAGGAAAACCTAAAGTTGTAAGAAGTGCCGATTATAATTGTGCATGAGTATCAAAAATGGCAGTTCTAATAATCTTCCATGTTATCCTCCAAACAGTCATCAATCTCATAATGCTGTCTACTGGAGGACAGGGGGGTGAGATTACATAAACTCAGTGCAGTGACGACCAAGCCAGACAATGTCGTGGACCCTCAGTAACACCATGCACACAAAGACAGAGCAGTGGGCAATGATAACAGTCAGTAAGCAAAACAACATGTAGTGACCAAAAGACAGCGGCAAACACTGGTGGCAAAGCAACCTCAGCAGATGGCATGAAATTAGTCACTACTCTAACGTGTTAGTATAGCTAACAACCAATAGTGCCCCCACCCAGTCCACTACTACTAATTACGCTAATGTTTGTGCATAGACCGTGGAAAGTGCTCAAAAGCAGGGGACACACAATGGTGACTACGGAGCATTAGCACAAAATGGAGGTCTGGGGCCTAAACCACAACAGGGTACAAAAGTAGAGCCCCTGATGGGGGTCAGTGGGAGACGACACGGCAAGTAGTAAGAATTTGGTCTAATTAATTCGCACTTTGCTGCAGTACTTTTTACTCCTTTTCATCCAAACAAAGCTAAAAAAATTATTTACAAATAAAAAGTGAAAAGCAAACAACATCATGCGCTCCAAATCGAAGAAGTGAGAGAGCAAGAGCATAAGAGCCCTTGCCACTGAGGTTCCACAGTCTATGTGTCTGTACACGCATCGACATTTGGATCAAACTAACCACATAAAATAACAGCAGAACACAGGAGTGAGAAAAGACAAAGTCAATTCAGTTGTGAGTGTAAGTAAGTAGGAACAACTGAAGCAGCTGCACTGCATCGGCTTCAGAGGCAGATGTTCATCCCAACAGAGAGTAAGGCTGCATTCACACAGACACGAGTACAAGTACGAGTCCGGGTTTCTGTTTATGGCCCGTAGAAGCTTAACCTGTACAAGTGGAGCATTCACGATCACTTGTACAAGCACATAACTCAACGCATGTCGGCCACATTGAAAATTTGCAGTAAAATCAAATGGAGGAAATGCTTTGCCATTAAAACAACAATATTCCACTACAAATTTACCATTTTTACTAACCACACATCTCTAACGATGAACAATTTTACGACAATGTCAGTTCTGACGTCAAATATGTGCCACAGATTTTATAAATTATATTAATGCTATTTACAAATTGGATAAAAACACAAACTGCACAGAAACTAGTCGTACGAGTGAAATTTACAGGTAACCCATACTCGTATGTATGTGAACGGCCGCCAATGAAATACACGCAAACTCGTGTTTGCTGGAACTCGTATGCAGGAACCTGTACAGTGCCAGACTCATACTTGTGTTTGTGAACGCAGCCTAATGAGACCATATACTACTTGGTCAGTCAATCGGTCAGTCCATTGGTCACTCAGTCATTCAGTACAGCTTTAATTCACATCCAGTGATGTGATACTTCAGTCCAACAGTGCACTCAACTCATCCTCAAGTCCTTATTTTCGCGACTCAAACTCGAAATCACACGCTATAAAGTGAGTGAGGGAGTAGTGTTTAACATCCCACCCAACACAATATGGGTCATTTCGGGACACATGAACACATAAAACACAAAATTTAACCATTACAGAAAAATACCAGGTAAGGAACACACAAAACACAAAACATCAATCCTAACCTAAAATTGTAAGAACTGACCATTATGAGTAAGCATATGTAACAGTAAAGGTAGTTCTACTAATCTTCCCTGTTATCCTCCAGGCAGTCATCGATTTCACAATGTTGTCTGTTGAAGGACAGGGAGAGCTAAAAGAAGACTCACACTCAGACTTAAACCTACGAGACTCAAACTCAGTAATGTATGACTTGGAAGTAAATGTGACTGCACCACGACCTAAATCAAAAATTGTACGAACCACTGATTATAATTGTGCATAATAATCCTCCCTGTTATCATCCAGACAGTCATTAATCTCAGAATGCTGTCAGACAAGAAGTCATTGGACTCAGTCTCAAACCCCAAATGGACTGGACTACACCACTGGTCACATCACAGCATCATACACATGCATCCACTTGTCAGTAATGATCCGACACTGGAGAGCAAAAACCATGAGCATCGGTCGAAATTCTACCAGCATTTCAGATGACTATTTATATATAATGTCATAACATCATATCATACAAATATTTCAAACAAAAATAAAAAAGGTCCTGAAACTTATGCGTAATACAATTAATTAGTCACAAACGTTGCAGCAACGATGAAAAGTAGGCAAAAATGCAATACAACAACATGGACATGTAAGCAAAATTTTTTTCAAAAAGGATTGGACGGTGCTATTCAGCTTAAACATCACTTTCAATTTAGACACATCTCTTAACTATTTCGAACAAATTTGAATGCTACTTCTAATTCATGAGACTCAAAAATTCAATGCTTACAGATTAAGGCCACCAAACGTTAAACAAAAATATGATCTTAAATACAAAATCTCAAGATAAATACCAGAAATTTTGACAAGGCCAACTCTTGCTGCGGCAAGAGATGACAGTTAACTGTTCAACAGTTTTTAGCAGAAATATGATCTAGTCACATACAGCAGATAAACACTACAAATGTCTACTACGATTCAAAATCAACAACACGTATGGCATTAACTCATATTACTTGACACATCAACAGAGCAGCAGTAACAAGACCGCTGCCAGCGTGTCCAGTAATGTAATTCAGCCCACATACAGAACCAGACTTGATCATTTCCCAAATACAATCAACAGTGATGCATGCATGGTTACGAAGCATCACAACAAGACATGTGTTTCACACTTTGTCGAGTTTCGAGTTATTCGTATTTCTACCAGATGAAACTTTTTTGACAGAATTCACCAGCCGATTTGGATAAAATTTTCACAAATTATGTGCTTGTTTCCATAATGTAACACAACCCTATAAATTTGCCTGGAAACTCAAATGACAACTTTGAAGCCGCACATAACATAGTCAGTCTCAGTCAAGACTATGTTTTGCTAAAGTATACTGCTTGGTACCGTCATCGTGCTGTGTACAGGACTAAGTGCATGGAACAGAGGCCAGAACTCAGACAATATGGTCACCGGAATAAAAGGATAGCAAAACCAAAGCCCAGATTAAGAAACGACAAGCATTTAAAACAAGAAAAAATAAGACAAATAGATGAAAATCAGAAAAGCCCACTAAGAATATGCAATGGTTGCAACAGACTGGCTAAAAATGGAAAATAGTCTGCGACAAAAGCTTTGACATGTGAATTATTATTATGACTATTACTATTATTTTTAACAAACCTGGCCATGTGCCTTATGTACCATCTAGTCAGCAGTGAATCAGCTGATTGTCATTTGTCAGTTGAATAACAACAACAGCAGGTGAGCTAAAGAAACCAAAGCTACAAAATATAATTCATCCACCAATATAACCACAAACACGAATACAACCCACTTAACAGTCAACACACTCAGTCTGACGGTTTTAAACTTTCTTAGATCGAGCACACCAAGCTTAGTTAATACTAAGTACCACAAAACAGAAACAAACTAGCACGCGGTAATAAAACTCGAAATACACATAGCATTCCGTAGTAAAACGCATTCAGTCATCTGGAATCTAAATGTGTCTATCAAAGCATGTACCAGTAACTAGTAAGTGATATGACTGCAGATGGCACACCAACAGATGCATTACACACCAAAGAGACAACAGGTACACATACATACAGACAATATCAATAACTCAACAACTCGCTGCTCCATGCAATGGTGTCATGGTCACAGGGCAAGCGAGGGGCATTAATTACATCGCCCCTAAATTTTAGGCTGTCAGAAAACTGTCAGAAAAATCTTCTTGTTCTGAAAAACCCCCATTTTTGGGAAAATTTAGCAGCAAAATTAAAAGTGACCACTCATAATCTTCTCTGTGCAAAATATGTACCTGTCTGTTGGAATTCTGTCAGAAATTTGAAGTTCTCATCAGAAAATTGCAACTTTCTGCTCCACCTTCTTTTTTAACCCACGACGCCATCGGCTGCATGTGAAAAACACGACAGTTTACAACCTTTTTCAATTGTTTCAACAAAATATCCACACAACTGTAAAATAAGATGTCCCATTTCATCCCAAATGGACTTGCACACTGCCCAGCAAACATAAAAAGTAACAAGAAAAGATGGAAAGTGAACATGTGACAATAAACAACGTTCGTTGCAACAGTCTACAAATGAGGAAGTTTCTACGCAAGCCGTGCTATGTTAAAACTGCATCAATGCAAGACCTCAGGTCGTATCTCCGCTAATAACAAAATGACCTCAGGACCACTCTACACTTTTGCATGCTTTGAGCTAATTTACCAGCTACTGCTAACAGCGCAAAACTTATCCAAGACTGGTTACGCCATCGATGGACGTAACAGACACATAAGCTATAAAGGGTATTATTACATGAACAACAAATGACTGACGACTGCAAAACGTCTCAACGACGTAAGTTGTACGGATAGACACAACGTGACAAGAAGGGGGTCACAGTATGGTGTATGACGGACAATATGACGAGATGGGGTGAGCACTCTAGGCTACCGGCATCACAAACAACAATGCACTGGTGTCATCAGTAGCAACACGGAGACATTGACACAGTTCAAGAGCCGGCGAGCAGGCAGTGGCCGGCCGGCTGAATGGCAGGTTGTGTAATGAAGCTATGTATGAACCGAGGCAATGAGGTGAGTACTGGAGTCTGTCTGTTGAACATAATGCACAGCCCTCTTTCTCTGTCCACTCTCACAACAACAATCTGACAACACGCAGACGAGCACTGGACTTAGCAGCATCAGTAATCATTATCATCGTTTACTACGCCAGCAAGGCAGCAAATCACAATATAAAACACACACAAACATGCAATCATGAAAAACACAAAATAAAACACACAGTACACCTAAACTAAAATAAGAAATACAAAATGTTAATGTAGATAGAGTACTGCGTTCACCATCACTGTTTATTACTACAGCAGGCCTACAGTATTTTGGTCCAAAGTGAAAGCAGCTATATGAGATCAACATATAGTCATTACGTAGACTTTTACCTTAGTTAAGCTTATATTATACGCTTAGGTCTATCTGTTGTTTGTGCACATTTTGGGCAGTTCGGCCAAATCGGTAACCATTGGGCCAGTAGGCGTAATACGACAAATAACATCAAATGAAGAAGGCTTAAGACTATGTTAGTGATTACCAACTAAAGTCAGGTTGTAAGGACGCCATATGCATAGCCTCGTCTAAGGCTACCCAAATGATTTTTGCTGTTTTAGAGGACTGATATCATCACATCGTCCTTACACAGCAGTTATAAACTGATAAATTTTTTTACATATATTGAGTTTAACCCTCACCAGCTCAAAGCACCACAAAGAGTATCAGCTCTTATTGTAACAGCAGACCTATTCTTTCTGACTAAGTCTTCCTCTTCCAAATTAAACACGACTCACCAGACCCAGCTGTGCAAGTTTACTACTCACCAGAGTTGGTCGCTGACGCCGCTATCAAGAGCCGCTCCAATCATACTGATGCACAGCTTGCTCAGGCTGGCATGCAGATCCTCATTTGCTGCATTTGAATCACTTGATTCCACTCCCACTACAACACATATATGTCAGTCACAATCACCGGTGATATCAAACCAATCCAGAACAATGTGGTAAACTTTGCTCATATTTCAACGTAATTCAACATGAAACTGTCTGAAAAAAGCCAAACAGCCTCAGAAGGATAAAGTGTAAATACTTATATAAACCTTCTATTTTTCATGCAAATATCCAACCTTTTTAAACTGTAAGACTGGTGTGCTTGCAACAAATTCATAATTTAAATTATTCTAGTGATCAACTACTGTCTGAGAAAAACTATCCTTTTCTTATTATAATAACACTGTCAATTTCTAATGTGCCATAACATGGAAACTGATTAAAAGGCTAGGACTGAATTTGCCCTCAATTAAAATAACAAATTCCATCATAACGTTAGACCTCTATGGTGACTTCTTGTACATAAAATAAAATGGCGAACAGAATTAATCACATCTGAGAGAAAATGTCTACAAACCATACAATGTACGACAAAGTTATACACAACATACAAAATGTTAAAAAAACTCCCAAAAGCAATATCACAAGTGACTCGGGGAAACATAAAATACACTCACACCCCCTATTTCAACTATTCATTTCTAGCCCACACAATTTCTATACAGCATCTAAACAAAGATGAATTTTGTTTGCAGCAAAGTTAGGCAGCAATATTGTCAGAGACTGACTGACCAGGTTGGCTGGGAACGGAAAGTCCAGTCTGGTTGGATCGAAGCGGTGCTGACTGTGTTCGTCCTAATGGCAACTTGCCTCCTTGACCCTACAGATAACATGAGACAATGAGGCTAGCAATAACCACACACACTACTCACATCCTAGTCACATTCTTGATGGAGTTGGGCTCCCAGTCTACAAATAGTTTTTCGAACTCCAAAAACCCTTAGAATTGAGGATATCTTTCAGGACATTTTCCAATTAGTAGAACAAAAAGTGTACAAAAATGAAGTGCTAAAAAACTACTAAATTCATTTTTACTCAACTGTAGACGATGATGCCAACTTCAAGGATGACAATTTTGCAAGATTTTTGAGATTTGCAAAAAAATCTGCTTGGTTCAAATCTCTTGAGGACAAGCTTCAAATTTCAGAAATTTCACAGGTAAGGTAAAATAAACTACTGGTGTCACAACTTTGTGACCCTAGAGTCAGTACTCATCTCTGTTTATAAGGTCCTGAGCCTGCAGTGAGTGCAAACACAACCCAGCTAGATGGGTGGAAAGTCAAACCTCTCCTATATACTGTCGTTATGTTCCCAGCAGTTAGACTAGTACCCAATTATACTGTTTGGTGTCAACAACTTGCCCAGGGTTGTTACCAGGGAGTGGAATAATGGCAGGGAGTCGAACCATGATCTCTACATTGCTAATCCGACATGCAAACCAAGACAAAAAATGACCGGTGGTTTGGTCAGTTCATTTGTCGATGGTCAGTCAGTCAGTCATTTGTCTATCTGTCAATCAATCAGAGTTGCCTTAATAGCAGACCTACATCCAGGTGATTACATCAGTTTCAACTTGGTAAAGATGACAGTGATAACAGCAGTGAACACTTACAGCAGGCGCAGGAGGTAGGTCAAGATGGGACGGAGGTCTCCAGACTAAATTAGCAGTAGCAGCAGCAGCGGCAGCTGCGTTGTTGTGATTGGGTGGCGGAGTGGTCATAGCTTGCTGCCACGTAGCCGCAGTCAGCGTAGGGTGGCTGTTGACAAGCAGTGCATTCTGGGCTGTGGGCGTGGCACTCACACCGGGACCAATGAACGACCAGGACGGCTGCTGGAGGGCTTGGTGTGTGGCAGCCGGTGATTGGCCACGCAGTGCACGGTGTGTGCCAGAGCGCGGCTGACATGGTGGCAATGATGCCGAGCTGATATACCACACACATTTCAGGATGTTAGCATTAAATCACAACTAGCAAAGAATATTTAACTAACGGCCATATTTTGCTAAAATAGTTTGAATTAGTATTTTTCACCTATGGCTAGTAAAACTTTTATGTGAATTGGGCACTGTTTGAACGAGTTACGAAATAAAGCAAAAGGTGCCTTTCTATGAAACATCATGTATACAGCTGCAAAAATTACATGAATAATCGTTACTAGACCTAGTAATAAAATGACAGACATAGGTGCAAGCACAAACATGCTGCTACAATATCACACCACATCACATACAAGTGCCAAAATAATTTTTTAACAGTCAAATAAAGGCAGCACATCAATTCTTCTACAACGGAATCCAAGCTTTGCAGAAGCACTGGATGAACAGACTATGTTAAAAACTGACAAAATATGACGTACACATCTTCTGGTTAACTGCACCAGTCATGAACTTTTTGAATGTCCCTAATATCTACTGCCGATAACAGAAAATCAACAAATTGGTACATAAACGTTGCAATTTGAGGAATTTATCAAGCTTATTAGATGATAGAAGATGTCTCGGAGTATTTATTTACCTGCCGGCTGCACGATGTTGGCGCTGGACCTGAAACTGCAACACGCGCTGAATCTGCTGTCTCCAAGACGAGATTTTCTTCTTCTGCTCTGCTGTGAAAGCCTACGAAACATACATCACAACTGACTGTCTGAACAATGATGACACAATAAACATGATAACAAGTCTTTAACAAGAAATTTGAGCTAATGCTCATGAGACGCACAAAAGCCTATAGCAGTTCCTGTTCGCAAATTGTCTCAGTCTATCTCCAGCCATTTCGTTGCAATTCACCCCTGAAGTGTGCGCTGCAGCCGAAGATCGCAAAAATCAATAAAACCCCTTACTTTGGAAGTTCAGGGTCTTTCAAAGTCATCGATGTTGATACGACTAAAAAGCTACCAGTACTTGTTGTGATATGCAGCATGCCCATGACTATCTGCAACCGTTTTCACGAAAGACTGGCCAACAGTGGCAAAATAACGGCTTTTAGGGGAGTACCGCTCATTAATGCTCTCGTGCGCAGGTTTCCTTGAACATAGAAAGTCGAGACTTGGACCGTCCAAATCTATGTTCAATGCTAAAAATTTTGTATGCAGGTTTTCCTGGTGTATCTCCACTGTTTTTGGTGCAATTTGCTCTTGAAATGTGTCTCGCAGCCCAAAATCACCCAAAAATCCAGAAAAACCTCCTATTTTAATGTTCAAAGTCATCCAAGATCATTGCTCTCGGTGCCAATCAAAAGCCCGTGTACGAATTCCTATTAGTGATTAATAGTAACCTAGGCCCTATGTCATACCGTTTCTGAGATAGAGCGACTTATTGGCTGAAAATCACAAATTTTTCCTACCCCCTCTCATTCAGCACCCTTGCACGAGAGACCCCTTTCGAATTTATGGAAAAACTTTACTGGTCCTGAAACTAGAGTCATCCAGGCAGCGGACGGTGAAGATTTGATGATTCTAGCTTGCACCATGTTTGTGATGGCCAGAGGGACGAATGAACAGATGGACAGAATTGTGATGGCTAAGACATGCTACAGCCACTACCTGCTTTCGCACGTAAAAACAACGCTCTATAGTTGCTGAAGCTGAGCATAAGAAGTTGAAAGAAAAATACATCCACTATGAAAACTAAATACACACAATATAGTATTTGTTTATCAAAATGCCAACAACAGAATGTAGATTGCACACAAAATAGTTCAAATGATAAAAAATGTTACAATATACAAATGCTTAGAAAATCACAGAAATATAAAAAAAAAAAGTTCCACTAGGAGTTATTACACAGCATTATGCATTCAGTGGGGTCATTAGAGAGGAAAAGACAAGACAAAACAGACGAAAGACAAGGGAACTAGGATGATGAGTTGACTGACTGAACAACCTGGTGGCAGCTGCAGCGATCCAGTAAATGAAGGTAATTGGTCAAGCAGTCGTTGTCTGGACACATTTTCACCATCAGCTCTGTGCACACTACAGAAACAAACAGACACATTATATCCGTCAGCTTCTTCACTAACTAGTTTTTACGCGCGAAAGCAGCTATGCTTTCAGCGCGTCTTAGCCATCGCAATTCTGTCCGTCCGTCCGTCTGTCACACGGGTGGATCAGGCAAAAACGGTCCAAGCTAGGATCACCAAATTTTTACCGTCGGCTGCCCGGAAGACTCTAGTTTCAGGAACCGTAAAGCTTTTTCATAAATTCGAAGGGGGTCACCCCGAACGAGGGCGCTAAATGAGAGGGGGGTAGGCAAAATGTGCGATTTTCGGCCAAAAACTCGCTGTATCTCAGTAACGGTGCGAGAT
>Ga0056128_1008544_pt1 | contig 12900 bp, 13 predicted proteins | sample WorMetLIZISLAND2_FD_71113 | JGI IMG/M metagenome (GOLD analysis project Ga0056128, IMG submission 71113) | Marine gutless worms symbiont microbial communities from Max Planck institute for Marine Microbiology, Germany - Olavius geniculatus... ...
GAATAACAAAGGATGATCGCTGTTTGATCATGGGCTTACGAACTGAGAACTGTTTTGCTAGGTAATGTGATCACACAATAAAAGTGCGGTGGGTGGAAGAACTTCACGTTTACATGCCATATATTTCTGCTTGTAGCAGTGAAAGATTGGTTAAAATCGGTGCTGAATTACCAAAGCTATCCCAAAAATAAAACTGGGTATCCGTTTTTTTGGAACACCCTGTAGTTACTATAACTATTTCTGAAAGTTACTAAAAACGATTAATGTTAGTCATTTTGTGAGACGACGATACATGACTGATAGTTGACTAGGCAGAGAACAAAAATGTTTGTCAATGAGACGTTTTTTAACGCTATATATGACCGTGAATTGGCACCATGAATTCGCCGTGAATTTTGCGACTTTTCTAAAAGTATGCCGTGATTTTTTCACTTTTGCAGTGTGATTTTCGTCTTGCCCTAATGATATGTGAAAATAAGCAACTTAGTACCAGTATTGCGCAGTTGTGCACTATGCAAATGTACTTACTTACAGGGTATTGTGCATAAAGATTTGTGTTAAAGTATTCAACTTCTAAGGAAATGATTAATATAACTGTTATTTATTTCTGTACCATTACTGTGCAGCCATCCTAATAATCTGCATTATTGGTGCCATCTGTCCATGACCCAAAAACTGCATGGTGAAGAAAAGTCATGTGAACATTACCAAATGCAGGAGACTGGAATAACTAAGTGGTGTGCCATTGCTGTGTTGAAAATGGTCAGGGTTTGGGATGCAGAGTTCTAGGCGGATTGCTGCACAATTTCCTCGTGTCCGGACTTGACTGACATATTTTTTTCTAGCTCAGTATTGTTCTAACCTTCGTCTGTATATGTGACTGGCCAGAATACCAGGGCTAGTCTAGTTTTCAATGTTTATTTTGGTTGGCAATGTTATGTTACGGAGAGAAATTAAAACTGTTCTGCTGTAGCAATTCTGACCGACCTATACTAATTTGGAGCAGCTAGAGTCGATTAAAAAGTCAAAAGTATAAGAATTAATTTCACATCTTATTACACAGACATCTGCATTTTGCTTAGATGTGCCTGTATAACAGTAGGGTTGGGTATAGACTCACAGAACCATTTACATGTACACAAAGGTACTTACATTTAATAACATCTCAACAAACAGCACAAATATACACTGAAACTGACTTTCCATCCCATGAGATTCTGTTGAGTAACTCATATAAATAGTACACTATTACACCATATAACAAACTTATTGGAATAAAATCAACACACCAGCTCAATTCATTAGCCTTATAAGCCTAAGACTAAAATGTATAAGCAACAGGGCACAGCTGATCCCAGTTTCCTGGCAGTTAGCATAAAAAGCAAACCAGGCCGTGCCCCATCAGGAGCATAGGTGGGGTGCTCATCTCCCGTATGTTGGCCATTGAACCCGTAAGTGGAAGACCACTGAGTCCGTGACGTATGGCCAGTGTGACGCCAGACCTAATGCTTACCTTTCCAGCCGCAGAGCGTCACCACCCTTTGGCCAGTACCAGATTATACTGCTTGGTGAACAGAGACACGTGTGAACAACCTGCCCAAGGTTGTTACCTGGCAGTGCCCTGGCTTGGAGTCGAACCTGCAACCTTCGTGTTACAAGTTCAGCACCACCAAGCCACACAGGTGGGTTAAATATAAAAGATCCAACTAGAAATTTGGGGCAGAGCCCAACGTGAGGCCCCCGGCGCCATAAATCTGATTGTCTTGGTCCATAGCTGCTGATTTGCCAAGCTGTCGATTATAAAAGTGGCAAAATGCCTTTCCCTCCAAAAGCTTTCAATGGATCTCGCTGAAATTTGGCCTCCATTGCTTCCAGGTAAGGATGGTCCTTCTCCTAATTTTGGTTTTGAGCACTATCCAGTTTTGGAGAAGTGGAAAATAAAAAAAGAAAGAAGAAAAACAAAAACTATGTTCGGGCAACCCAAAAATAGGCTGCAGTTACTTTCCGCCAAACGCACAATTACTTTCCAATTTGCTAGTATCGAATTACACTGCTTGACGACAGAGATGGTGTGACAAACTTTCCCAAAGTTGTCTTACCTTTCAATATCTTATATACTAATAGAAACTAAAAAGTAAAACGATTATCCCTAACAACTAGCATTAACCAAGTGCACTTAAATACTTATCCACACACGCTAGCAATGGGGCTTATTTGAGTGAACATACCAGTCTTCTAATAAGAATTCATTAAACAGCGGGTACTGTATACAAAATGTACATTCATGACATGATTGTTACATCGGGCACAATGATCGGTAATATTATACATGCGTGATTTACAATATAAAGACATATACACTGTGTCTCAATAAAAAATGTGCCACTTTTATTTTTTATATAACTTTGTGAAACAATGGCCAATTTTGATCGTTTTTGGCACGTAACATCAAGAAAGATTTTTAAAAACTCTGTTACATATTAATTACTAATTGTATTCTTTTTAAGATCGTATATCGGCGAACTGAAATGGTGCAGCAACAGCGAGTGAGCCACTCTGGGTCAGCGGTTACTGAACGTGGTATTGGCGAGTAAACAATGTCCACTGCCTGCGTTTGTACTGGAGGAGTGAGTGAGTGCGTAGGGTTTAATGTCCCGCCCGACACAGTATAGGTCATTTTGCGGATGGCCGTTGCAGGCAAAATTGCACATACACATAATAACGGAACAAAAAGTTTAACCTTTTATACAAAGTTTAAACCTTGTGAAACACAAAATGTGCATCTTTCGAAACATGTCAAGAAAATCTGAATAAAGATAGACCTACCTAGACACTGGTAGACAGACACTGTCAGTGGCAGAAATGTAGCATATGCATAGAAATGTAGCATAGAAATGTAGTGGATAGTGGATATTTCTACAAATTTTTACACCTTCGCATGAGAATGATTTTTGCATCGCACAGCGGTTTACTTGCGACAGCACGGCTTTTAGTTGTTGACATGCTACAGTGAGTGAGTGAGTAGGGTTTAACATCCCACCCAACACAGTATAGGTTATTTAGGGGACGGCCTTTGCACATACACATAATAACGGAACAAGTTTAACCTTTACAGAAAATTTAACCTTAACTGGAGGAGGACATTTTGAGCACAATAAAATTGATGTGATGTAACGTGAAAGGCTTTCTGAGAGATAATAAATGTAACTTGTGTTTATCACTATTCAATTAATCATTTTTGAGCCAATGCATGCGCTACCCAGTATGAATTTGTTGTTGTAAATGGCCAAACTACGACTTCTGAATTTCACAAGATAGTGCAGCCACAGTATTAAGGCAAGGTGGGCTAGACTACAATCATTTACATCAAGTTTTTTTGTGATGTTGTGTGCCAAAAATTATCAAAATCGGCCAATGTTTCACGGAGTAATTCAAAAAATAGAAGTGGCACGTTTTTTTATTGAGACACGGTATATAGTGAAGCACTATTTACACGATCACTCCAGATACCACTCTGGAACACATCACACAAAACATACATGATTTCATAATAATAATGGTGACAATAATGATAATAATAATAATAACATTTACACAGCACATGACAATAACTTTTACATGTAGCACATGACGGTCCATTGTACAGCATCACATACACAGAGCAGCCACAAAGTAGGACAAAAAATTTCCCCAAGTTTTATAGGGTTCTCCGGAGCCATAAACTTACTTTTCTGCAGGGTATCGCAACAAAAAGTAATTGTAATAATAGTAATCTGAGGGAGAAATATTTTGGAGCATTTTTGCACCCCTGAAACCACATCCGGCAACATTATTTTGTTTGCTACAATTTGTCCCTGAGGTTGCACAGAATTCCCTAATAATTCTGAGTTTCCTGGGTTCAGAAAATTTCCCGAGCTCGGTTTATGGCCATGCTTATACATCAATACACCTAAATGGACATGATTAATCACAGGAGGGGGACTGTGTTGGAAAAAGTTGGGAGTTGATCAGCCACAGATTCTGCAGGCTTGGGGCCATCGTCGTTTCCCCTGTAAATTTACTGACTTGAAAGACTTCCCCTCTATCCTTTTCTTCCCTTATTACCTCCCCCTTCCCTTCCCCATAACTTCTTCTATGTTATCACAATTAGGCACAAAAACAGCCATCATGGAAGCAAAATCGACGGGCATAGCCCCACCTAGGTCAACTCAGCCTGGCCATCCTTGTGTGTAGACGGAATGAGTATGAGCAAAAGTTGAACGGTAAATAGGTAAACAACTACCTTACACAGTAGCCCCACCTCAAGAATACTGAACCCAGCTGAAGAACAAAAATTCAATGAGTGGAGAGCATATGTAGTACTACCTAAAAATCGAGTTGTCTAGACAGAATACTTAGCTTAATGAATGGCTGATCTACAACTGTTCATTTCGTAAAATGTTTCAGTAAACCGTGCAAGAATAAAAGAAGAAAAGCATTTCTGTCAATTCCGATGCTTAATCTTTAAACGGGATCATACAGTACAAGTAACTTCTATGAGAGCTTACATTAGCTGGTCCTACGGAATATGCAAAGCAAACATTAAATATGCTATTAACAATTGCTAAGAATCTACCAGCAGAACACTGTATTAAGGTTGTGCAGTTGAATCACTACAAAGCCTGAAGTCTGACCAATACTTCTGTAAACAATGCAACTAAATCTACTTGCGATAATAGTGGTAAAAAAAAAAGACAAACGTAGACACATAAAAACTGGCGAATGCAACAAAATGTAGCAAAAATTTCTAGCTATGCCAACAACATGTAACAAAAACAATGCAGAGCAAGTACAGAAACAGTTTTTACAGTAAACACAACAGGAAGTTCACTGAGATAAAACAGTGCACGCAACACGATCATCGAAGAATAATCTGACAATTGTCATAATAAAAACAAACAAAAGAACATGCTGCATGCGGGGCAAAAATATGTACACCGTGGGCCATAAAGAAATGTGCCACTTTACTTTTGTCCATATCTTTGCCAAGTATTGACTATTTTTCAAAATTCTTTCACCGGCACACTCTGCAGACAATTTGCAATAATGTGATTATTATATATCCCACCACACGGTGAATGCATTTCTACACTACCTTGTGAAATATAAATGTAAGCAAAAACTAATGATAATAACAAAAATTTAGGTAAATAAGAAAAACGCTTCAGACCAACATTGCGATGAATGATACGTATGACACTAGACTGTGTTATACCCACACAGTCTAGTGTCATACAGACCATTCACTGCAATGTTGGTCTGGTTTTTTTTTCAATTTTACCAAAATGTTTGTCATTATCGTTATGCATGCATATTTCATTGACATTTCACAAAATAGTGTAGAGAGGCATTTATGGTTTGGTAGGATCTATAATAATAACATTATTGTAAATTGTCTGCAGAGTGTGCCAGTGAAAGAATTTCAAAATCGATCAATAACTGGCAAAGATATGGACAAAAGTAAATTGGCACATTTTTTTGGCCCACCCTGTACATTGGTGATTATGCAGTACAGAGATAGGCAGAGTGGAGTTAGTTACGGGGCGACTGCCCAGACTGGCAGACCCCACAAAAATCCCGAACAATTCCCTGATGATTTACTGCACTCCCAAACATTTTAACTGGTACTACTCAACTAGGGTAAGCTAACCCTAGTACTATATAATTAAGCAAAATTCAAGAACAAACAGCATAAAATATCCGGCAGAAAGTAAGTACTAAGTGAGCGATACTAAAAAGTCTCCTGACACATCTAAAAAAGTTTTGGGGCTATTTTTCCTAAGAAGATTTTTTCCCCGACATTTCCCAGATTTTGATCAAAATCCCTGACATTTCCCTATTTTCCGGACAAGTGGTCACCATCAGTATAACTGTCAGACGTGCACAGGCCTAGGAATTACCTCAGTCAAAACAGGCTGAAGAGGGATACTTTAGAAATCAATGTCTGCACTTGACCAGCACGAATAATTACTTCAGTGCCAAGTATTCCAAGAAAATTTTTAAGCATACAAGCTTGCTCGAAAAACGGTTTGCGCAAAGTTGAAAAAAAAACCGTTTCCTAACAGCCAAACCAGGTGGGTTTTTGGGTTATATGCAGTTTTTTCGTAAAAAAATCTAACGGGTATATGTACGGGTCTCACAATGCTGGTATCATATCTCAGCAGTCGAGGCTGGTGCACCGAGATCAGATGATGGTAGTTAGAGGGGAAATAAACCGTGAAAACAACATGCCCTAAAATTAAAGTATATGCTTAACAAACTTTAGCGGCACTAATAAAAGTGATAGAAATTTCAGACAACAAATGATGTTTAAAGATACAAAGTAATGGCTGCCGTTTACCATCAGGCAAAACAATAGATAAATACCAGAAATCTGGCATCAACTGCAGCAACGCGTGAACAAAATCTGTATTTATCTATGGTTTTGCCTAAGAAAAAATGGCAGACATTACTTTTTATCTTTGAACATCGCTTCTATCTGAAATCTTCTATCACTTTTGTGAGCGCCACTAAAATTTATCAGTTGTATACTTTAATTTTAGGCCAAGTTGTTTTCAACGGTTTATTTCCCCTTTAAATAAAGGTGGCTTCGGGAATCTGTGTGGCGCCACGACCGGCTAAAATGAACCCATATTCATCATCCGTCGGCGTCCGTCGATTCTGCTGCTGGACTGGTGGGGGAACTGCTCTATGCTGGTGGTCCTGTGGGGGGCCGGGTGGTCTAGGCTGGTGGTCAGGCTGTGGTGTGGTCCTTCGGCCTACCGGTGGCAACCTCATTGCCATTCCGGACACTGCGTATGGCAGATCGTCACCTGCTGCCCGGCCCACGACCAACGGCCTTGAGACCTGACACACACAGAACCTATTTTGTGCTGATGTGCCGTTAAGAAACTACTCATTGACTCACACAGAACCGAATGTCATCACACTATGATCTTTATTCATACATGAACCATAAGCAGGGTTCCTACAGGTTTTTTGTAGCAAAATTCCCTGATTTTCCAGTCATGGAATGGCAATTTCCCTGACATTATCGAAACAATAACCCTATCGCACAAATGTCAACAATGAAGCGGTGTCTTAATTGCATTTCCCATCGATGTGCCAAGATAAGAAGTATTCCAAAAAAAGTTTTCCTAAGAGGTTTTCAAACTGAGATGAGTACGTCACATGGTCAGTATAAGCACATCTGATTGGTTGAACTGGTTTCGGAAGATAAAAAAAAGTTCTTTGGAAACACAAAGAAAGCCGTCGAAAATACGGAAAAAAAACTTCTTTGGAATTTCCTAAATCATCTGACATAGGAAGATCTTTGGAGAATACCTTAGGAAAGTTTCGAAAATTTGGCCCTAGTAATGTAAATGCGTAAGATGTACTATTTCTAAGTTGTACTTATTTCTTGTACTGTGCTATCATTCACGGTAAATAAAGAAGCTAGGTTAAAGGTCGTGTATAGCTTTTTAATTAAAAAAGCAATCTCAGAGCTGTGGAGCGTCACCTGCCATATGGGATCACACAGTGTTACCTGCCACACGATACAGGTGAACATGCCACTGGCTCACCTTAACCCCAGCCAGACAAACCAGTACCCAATTGAACTATGGGGAAGAACGAAAAGATAAGTTGACCTTCGTGTTTGGTTGAATACCGAGATGGTTTACCTGTCCGCAGAGAGTCACCCATCCAAGTAGTAACCACTTGATAGCAACCCACGACCTGCTGATCATGAGTCTGACATCCTTCCCTTAAGCCACCAAGACACCTAGAAATTTCTAAATACCTGTGTGGTGGCATCCGTTGGACTCTGCAGAGGCGACTTGGTCTCGGCGGTCAGAGTGGCATGTTCCACGGATCGTCTGATGTCCTTGGAGACGGAAGACGCTGAGCCGCTGCCCCCGGTGAGTTTGTTGTTTGGCTGTCGGGCAGCGTTGTTGCGTGCAGAGCTGCTGCGCGGGACGTCGTAGATCTGGTGGGGGTGCGTGAGGGGCTGGGGGTGGCTGGCGGGGAAAGGGGCGGAGCGTCGGTCGAGGGAGGGAGGATGATGCATGTGAACGTACTCCAGTTCACCGCTTACCAGCTGAGCTGTAAACACACCGACAAAGAAACAAATGCATATAAGCCCGAATTCCTCAACGATGACTTTCACCACAATTTCCCCACGGACGTAGACCTTAAAAGATGCGGACGCAAACCGTGAAACGGGGACGTCACAGGGAAGTTTCGGACTTTCGAGCCATCTGGACAGATTGAGATGGTTGCGACAACATCAGCATTTCGCAACAAAGTCCATGGATTTTGTGTCCCAGCCCTATCTCCTAATAGAAAAAGACACAGATAATCCAAAATCCACATCATCACCACAATCTAATAACTACTTTCTAAGGCCATGTGCAATGACTGAAAAACTTCACTAAAATCCACACACTAGCTTTTCTGTTACTTTCCATTCACAATGAAGGATTTAAAAGCATCAGCTCGCTAAAGAAAGTAAGAAACATTATAAATGCTCAATGTACACACGACAGTGATGCAAAATAATCACACACATTTTTAGCTTTACTCGCTTAAGTGAGTTTACAAAGATTAGATTTATATGGAAAACTGTACACTAAATCACTGGACTTCATCAATATGTGACATAAAGAGGTTAACTTGATTCAACCTGTGTTAATCACAAACAAAATGTTTTAACATTTGTATTCTTCCTAGCATCTGTTATATCCATGACTAATATATACTGACTGAATGACTTGCTAGGGCCCCACACAAAGCAAAGAACACTGAGCAATAAACACAAATAGTTATGGAATAAATATCATAAGCATAAAAAACTAAATGCAAAATAAAAGTAAACTGAGCAACAGCAACAAATGTTGTCTAAAACATAACGATTAATAGTACTGTCCAGTAAAACCAAAAAATGCTATTTATAATGTGAAAGCTGACACAACAAAAAACAGCTAAACTGATCATAAACTTACATTGGAATAGAGCTGTCCAGCCAAAAGAATAGCACACATCAACAGCGTATAGATAAAATGACTCAGTAATTACTTACTTATGTCCCAACACATACACTGTGGTCCACAAAAAACGTGCCACTTTCATTTTTTGAATAGCTTCGTGAAACATTGGCCGATTTTAATAATTTTTGGTACGCGACATCAGGAAAGAAATTGACGCAAGTGACTGCAGTTTTGGCCACCTCACTTTAATACTGTTGATACACTACCTTGTGAAATGCAGAAGTAGTAGTCTGGCCATTTACAACAATGAATTCATACTGGATAGCACACATGTTGGCTCAGAAATGATTAACTGAAAAGTGACAAACAGGATTAGCAACTATTGCATCTCAAAAAGTCACACGTGTCACATCACATCCTCTTTATTACAGCACACACTCAAAATGTCCTCCTCCAGCATGAATGCAAGCAGCAAATGTTGACGCCACTCGCAAACAACCGGCTCAATAACCTGCATTTCACAAAGTAGTTTAGTGACAGTATTAAACTGAGGTGGCCAAAATTACAGTTGTTTGCGTCGAGTTTCTTCTTGATGTCGCCCGCCAAAAATTATTAAAATCAGCCAATGTTTCATGGAGATATTCAAAAAATAAAAGTGGCATATTTTTTACGAACCATGGTGTAGATTGAAATGAAGCGATAGTGCATTCACATCAGTCATCAAATTTACTCTATGCCGGGCCATAAATATAAAGTTATCAGAACCAGCTGCCCATGTCAACTCAGCCTGGCCATCCCTCCATGGGTAGGCACATTGAGCAAAAGCAAGCATATAAACAAGCACCTTACACACCGCATAAGCGCTGTATCCATGGTCTAGCTCTGCAATTGATACCAATAGGCTAACATATTGCACACAAATAATTACATGAGCATGAAGCAGTGCACAGTTTTGCCTACTGGTACTAAAATCAATAAGAAATCTGAGCTGATGCTCATGAGACGTGCGAGAGCTTATGGCATTTCCTGTTCACAGCTAATATTGATTTATCTCCATACATTTCATCGTACTTTACTCTTCTGCAGCCAAAAATCGCACAAAATCACAGAAATCCTCTATTTTCTAGGTTTAAGGTCATGCAAGGTCATCGATGTTGATACCATTAAAAAGCACATCATTCAATAGCCCATCCCCAAAACCTCCCATTAAACGCAAAGATCTTGGAGATATTTACAGAATCCAAATTATAGCCCTTTTGCCTCAAATTTCGTTGCCATGGCAACAAGGGTCAATTGGGGTAAAATTTCATTGGCAGTATTTGATGGCCTAACCCCGAAAACCTCCTACAGACACAAAGATCTTGCAGATATCTCTAGTAGAAGCTGAGTTATAGCCCATTTTGTCCCAAATTTTGTTGCCATGGCAACCGGGGAGTCCGTGTAAAATTTGAATGACACCATTAGATTGGCCATCCCCGAAAACCATACCCTAGAACCAAAAATTACGACTCTATCTTATACACAGGCAAAGTTATGAATGTTTAAAGAATTGCTTAATTTTCCCCATAGGCGGCACTGTAATTTTTTGAATAAATACGTTAAATATGCTAGTTCTTGCACGTAAAAACCGCTAAAGAATAATAATACATTCTTCTTACGTATATTGATATCATGGCCAGGTCTCAAACTCATATGTTTAACATTTAGCAGCCAATGCCAATGTTCCACTCTAACGTCCGGTCCCCAAGTGCTGCATCTGGTTAATGCAAACATTAGTACTATATAAAACATTCACTTACTCGCATATTGTTACCAAATTCTGAAAATGAAATCTAATAAATGACAAAAAGCACAAATGGTAACAACTCACATGCATTGTATTGGATGCGTAGCAAGTTGAGAATAACACACGCTGCGACAATGCCGATTAACTGCACCCCGCAAAAATTACCACAAAACAAGCTCGTTTTAAATCAATTAGTCAGCATCATTATTAGCAATCTGGACAACATCTACCGTAAGCCACCGTAGCTTCTGTAACAATTCTACTGGATTACAACACAACTGATAACAGTCTGACACTATTATGGTTATGGAATCTACAATACTAATCCACCTGTGCATGCTAAAAACATCCAGTAATAGGCAAGCGATGTACTGAATATCTAGAATTCAACTATTGGTTGTCGTTTTTCGACAAACTAAAACCGGATTGAAGAAGAAGCCCAGCTGTTACTAGGATAGCCGATCGTACTGGTTGTCAGTGACCTTCAAGGTCATCCAAAGTCGATGATTTTCATTTTATCTCAAAGGGCATACTCCACTTCCTACTAGTGATTAATAGTAACCTAGGCTGTATCTGTCACCACTTTCGAGATATGGCCAGTTTTCCATTGAATTTCTTGCCCCCCCTTCATTCAACTCCAAATATGAAAATGTTCCCCTTGCACTAGATCACTGAAATTTTGCATGCCTAAATTTTACACACCTGACTATTTACTCGTGCAAAAAGTTTTCTGGTACGATCTAAAGCTAAGCCACAATACATGCATGACGGACAGATGGACAAAGAGACAGACGACAACTCATACGATAGCTTGACCATTACGTTACAATGTTCATCTAAAACGTGATGACGATGATGGAGTACACAGGTCGTTTTGTCACGGCCAACAAAATACAAGTATAAATCTTTACTGCATGTCCTAGAGCAAAATAAAATTAGATTACAAACGTTCATCACCACTCTAAAATTTCAATCCAATTTCAGTCAAGTAAAAAACTAATCCACTACTTATTCAAAATGATTAATCCATTAACAAATCATTAATTTCCACAGCCATACTTACAACAAGAATGGCCTGTAGGCTGGCGTGAAGCACTTCGACGTATTCGTGACTGAGGATACAGCCGACAATCGTTGTGGCGACATAATTTCCCCCCTCCACAGCCATCTCCTGTGATGGGACAGGTGGTGGGGCCGTTGCATTGTGGGTAAACACTGTATCGGCATGGCAACCGTAGCTGTGCCTCGCCCACCAGCTGCGACTTCCCGTCGCCATGTTCAGTATAGATATGTCGTCCTGCAACAGATAGATTCACACACGCACACACACATATATACACCGTGTCCGGGGTAAAACATCCCAAACATTATCGATTGTCACCTGAAGGAAAGACATCCATTTTTAATAATTTTTGGTACAAATATTTCTGGCACAACTAGCCATCAATGATCAGTCAATATTCCACCTCCCACAATGTCTGTTTCTGCATTATCTAAGGAAAACAGAACCAATGAAATATGAGTTGAAATGAACGAAAATACGGAAAAAAGCATCCCCAACATTATCTATTCTGACTTGAAGAAGCATAGACAGATTTTAATAATTTTTGTTGCAAACATTTTTGTCATCACTTGCCATCAAATGGCCGCTTTAGTTCCCACCTTTCCAAATTTCTGCTTTTGCACCACCCAAAAAAACCCAAACAGGCGAAATAGGATAAAAATGCAATATTTCATTGATTTTGTTTTCCCAGGTAGTGCAGAAGCAAATAATGGGTGTGGTGGAAAATTGGACAATCATTTGATTGCAAATTGTGTCGAAAATATTGGTGTCAAAAATTATTAAAATCTGATAATCCTTCTTCAGGTTACAATCGAAAATGTCCGGTACGTTTTGTTTCCGACAGGGTATACAGCCCTAACCCGACTTGACCTGTGACATTTAGGTCCGGTTTTTCCATGCACATTTGATGGCCGATCAAATTGATATCCGATCAACTTCGGTACTTGATCTGAGATCATCTCAATAACCGTTTTTCCATCGCCAATTAGCGACTGATCGTCCATCAAATCTCCCATCAAGTTGATGGCCGAATATTGGCGGATCAA
>Ga0056128_1008545_pt1 | contig 12899 bp, 9 predicted proteins | sample WorMetLIZISLAND2_FD_71113 | JGI IMG/M metagenome (GOLD analysis project Ga0056128, IMG submission 71113) | Marine gutless worms symbiont microbial communities from Max Planck institute for Marine Microbiology, Germany - Olavius geniculatus... ...
AAATTTGGGGCAAAGCCCAACGTGAGTCCGCCCGGCGCCCTAAGTCCGATTGGGGGGAAATTAGGGGTGGGGGTAAAATTTCCTCGGCACCAAAGTCATGTGGCCCGAACTCAAATGCATTGGCATACGCCGAACGCGCATTGTATGCACACCACACACAGCTGACCAGTTCAATTAGTAATAATAATAATTGTACCCCCGATGATGCCTTCCGTAAAACTGTCAACTACGGTCGTATGGAATCTGCTAAATTGTTGCAATATTTTCTTGCCTAGATATTAGGCATTACTATGATCTATGTAGGTGGAAGTTTCTGTTATCATGTGCTACTAACTGTAAATATCTCAGTAGTATGTTTTGTTCATAATTTCAAGTACAGTTATCTTGATAACCTTCAAAACTACTATTCTGATTCACTGTGTATAAAAACTAACTGTTTTTTTGCATCCACCGTTTATAGTCATTTCGCTTCAGTTGTACTTGATGTTTGTGATCGTTTTAACTGTTTAATTTCTCACTCTGTCCCTGTCTGTCTTTTTCTTTGTCATTTGTGTTCTGCACTTGTTGCAAATGAAGCGTTAAAATATCAAAATATGCTCATACTCTGTAAAGTAGTCCATGTGACTGTGAAGCACAATTGACAGCAGCGATGCAAAGTGGACTTTGGCGCTGGTGCCGAAGTCCTTCTGTTGCTCAAGTGTCCGTACAAACAGTAGCAAAAAGACTTTGTTAGTGAGCAGCTGTCTGAAGAGATGGAGACCGGAACCAAGCGACGAGGATACTCCATTGGATATACACGCATAGTCTCCATTGCTCTAAAACAAAGCACTGACATAATTGATTAATGACAAAAATTAAGTAATCACACTATCGAGTAAAAACAGGAACGAAAATTTATACAACACATCAGTTATGAATATAAACATCTGTACTGTACAGAAGAAAATATCAGTTGATTTAAAGGCACGTCACGGTAGCTTCGCACAGGCAATGTACGATGGTGTTGACACAAAAAACAGCAAAGGCTGTCTTCTACAATATTAATATGAACTTCCCGTTAAACTTCCTGTTATGCATCATCCATTTATCACAATTCATTATTTTATCACTCATTACCTTGGTATATCCTTACCCAGCGTTTTCCTGGGTAACAGATCGGTAAAGTTTGAACTGAGTTTTGGGCTTTTCGCTCGTTAGTTAAGGTATGCTACCTAGTGTTCTGATAGAGAAACGTTGTTATAAATTTAAACCGGTCAATTTGAAATGGACGTTTGATCACTCAGTATTTGTCAGTTCATTGATATGTGTTCTTTTTTTCTTTTTTCTCTCATTGTCGTATTGTAAATATGTTGTAATCGCTACCATCTGTTGTGGTGAATAAAGATGTTCATTATTGTCAGCACCGTTAAAAAATTATGACAGTCGCATTTCTGCCACAGGTTTTATTATTTTTTGTTTAACGGACCATTTTTCTGAGCTATTAGGCCTATTATATACATGCTGTTCGAAAGCCCATGCTATAAGTCAACTTGCTGTTTTGTTGACCAAAACATTACCAAGCTAATACCAGCCAACCAACAGCGTCAATAATTAGACACATTAGGACAGATGCTGGAAAAAATTACTTTTTATTTAATTATTTAAAATTACAGTAGCTTACATTTTCTGGAATAATGTAAGCCTGCCACTTGTCGCTGGCAAAGAGAACTCGCACGCTGTAGTTACAGTAGTCACGGAATGGCAAACCGCTCGACGACAGAAGATCATTTGCCACTTCAGACATGTCAACCTGAAGCTCAGCAAAAGCTACAAACATGCGACACCAAGTCGTATGATAAATACATAGTCAAACTTCAGTTTACAATAAAAACCAATTTTACACAAGCTACAACATGTCATAAGGCCTAAACCACGGTAGCAAAATTTTCAGTTAGAAATGACAGTTACATTTATGCTAACTGTCAGTGGCGTATTTAGGGGACGGGGCACGATGCGATGCCCCCCTTTGGCCCAACCATGAAAATTTTTTACAGACCCACGTTATAGTCTCGCACGCTCGCCATGCCCCCCTTTGCTAAATCCTAAATACGCTACTGCTAACTGTGAGTGACAAAGTCATCTTTAAGCTGCGAAACTGCACCAAATAAAGTTTAGAATATTACTCCAGCATCACATGAGACTTTTAGTACTACTGTCAATTTTCATATGCACGGCGCAGTCAATTCACTCCATGTTCGATACAGTTCCCTGGAGGTAAACTCAGTGGCGAAGCCAGAAATTTTAATTCGGGGGGGGGGTCGTCTCCCTTCCTCTCTCCACCTCTCCCTTTCTCCTTTCGTCCCTCCCCCTTTCCTTAGAGGCAGAGTCTGCGTTCCAGCTCATCAACGGCGGTCGTTGTTCCAGTGACTCGTTGTAGCACGATCGAGGGGATCGCGCTTTCCTGGTTGCTGGTGCCCACGCATGCAGTGGTGGTTCCAGCCCGCAATATCTGGGGGGCACGGCCCCATGCCATGGCGAGCACGGTAATGGGGGCAGAGCCCACAGCAGGGTCCAGGGGCAGATCTCGAGCTCCTGGTCAGAGAGTCAGGAGGGCAAAGCCCCTAGAAGCTGAAGCACTTTTGGCTTTTGGACGATCAATGGAAGCCTTAAATTTGCCCATTTTTCTAAAAATTGCAAACGCAAAATTTTTTGGACCATCCTGTAGCAACAAAGCAGTAAAAACAGCATGCAAAATTATACAAATAAAACTGCTGCTTCTAATACTTTAGTTCGAGAGTTATATTTAAGGTGTTATGCTTTAAGCTGGACCCCCCAAAAAAAAATGCCTGTCAATGTGTCATCCAACCAAGACATCAATTCTTGGAAGCACTGAAAATCGAAGAACAAATTTATTTATAACTTTTTCCGAAAAAAAATAAAGAAACGTAAAACTAAAAATAACAGACAACAAAAGCAGCAGAAAGTTAAAAGCTCTGTGGCCAACCTTCGTTGCTCTACATGCAGTCAATAATAACTTCTTAAATTCAAACAATCAATGCAAAATAGCAGCAAAAGACAGTCACAGCAGACAGTTCTATCTCAATCTGACCTTCTTTGCACTCTTTAGCGACGCGTGCCTCCAAAACGTCCATCTGCGTTCTCATGCGCTTCACCGCCCGGGCGCTCTGTCGCGACTTGCGCATGAATACAACAATCACGATGAACACAACCACCAAGATAGCCCCGCCCACAGCACCTGCTATGTAAGTAAGTAACGACATGCTGAGACCGAAAGTCGCAGCCGACGAGGAGTCAACAAATTGGATTTGACCAACGTGATAGACCAAGCCCGTGCCCATGAATACCTAATACACACATACACATACATATCACGTTCAACTGTAGTAAAAATGTTCTTATTTTTAGAAAATGTTGTGGCTGAAACAACAACGAAAGCACTGCAAAACAACAAAAAAACAACAACCATTGTAAGTCTTAAAGTCTAAGGTCATCTTGATATGTGACTAGCCACCAGGACAACTCAGCCTGGCCATCCCTCCACGGAAAAGCGCAATAAGTACCTGCAAAAGCCAGGCTGTATAAACAGACACACCACGTAGTGCATTAACTCTGTATCAGTGGTCTCATGATGTAAGCTGGTGTCTGGCTGGGGGTTCAGGAAATGGAGATCAGCTCCACCCTATGGGCCTAATGGCTCCAGAAGGACTTAGAGCAACTTTTACACAGATGTAAGACGAAAGTAAAAACAAAGTCCAGTTCTTGCCATAGTGCTGCTCGTGTGAGTCAAACTCGTGACCAGAATTAATTTACAATCTAGGAACTGGAATCTGATCGGTGTGAGCTAATGATATGACAGTGCACTATGCGGCCATCCACTGCCCACGTCAGTGAACAACTGCATCCACTTTCCACCCACTCAAGTAGATGCTGAGTTGACCTAAGCACACAGTAGGTTAGCAACTAACTCGAGATTACTTTCGAATGACATGGCACGACTCAAACTGCAACGTAAATATTTTTCTCAGTTATTCCTGAGATATCCACAAAAGTTTAGAAAATGTGCATCAACTCTAAAGTTATTCCGAAGACATTTTCCTAACATATTACCAATCCTTTTCCTCACAATGTTTCGAAAATGTGCATCCTTCCTTAGATTATTTTTAAGATAAGGAATATTCCTAAAATTTTCCTAAGATATTTAAAAAATGTGGCCCGATACTGTAGCCAATAAGCCACATGCAGCTAATAAGTTGATAAATTCACCAAATTACAACCTTTATATACATTGTTGTTGTTGACGTTTTGGCAACCGCTGCTGCCTTTGTCGGAACGACTGTTCACCAGGTGTCGCTGTGGCGGACAGTAAGTAATCATAGATGTGCGGAAGTTGGTAGGACCCTCGTCTCGGTTCATCGACTTGTCTTGTGCTTTTCTAATGTGTATCGCTTTTCTGATCCACCGGTCCTACCAACTTCCACGCATCCATGATTACTTACTGTCCGCCACAGCAACACCTGGTGGGCAGTCGTTCCGACGAAGGCAGCAGCGGTTGCCGAAACGTCAACAACAACAATGTATATAAAGGTTGTAATTTGATGAATTTATCAACTTACTAAGTTACGTTTCAACCTATGAGTCCATTTAAAGACATATGCAGCTAAGGTTAACTACGAGTAAAATGCAGAATGAGACATACAAAGACGTCAGCGGTGCTGGAGGAGGTGGAAGGTAGGACAGCGGTGTTATTAGGCAAACAGGTGAGTTGAGTACTGGACAATGACGTCACTCTACACTCCCCATCACCAATCATCACTTGCACGTCAGACGCCGACAGAACCAGATCCAAGTGACGACCCTATATCAACCAACACAACTACAATGCCTGTAACTGTTATTTCTAACTTAACTTAATTAACCACTGGTGCATTTAAAATAGGCTTGAATCTGATATGAAGGGGGCCTACGATCATGTCTTCATTCAGTGATACGTGACTTTCCCTCACTTGTGATTCTTTACTGCTACAGTGAATGACTTAACATACTGTGTATAAATAATAATATAATAAGTAAATAAATGTTGAAGTTGATTCATCATAAAATCTTGAAAATTGAAAAATGCAACAATTGATATTTTTGTTAAACTGCAACTAAAAGTCTAATCGCCCATGCCGTAAAAAATGCTATGTGAATGGCTTCAGGCTCCTTAATAAGCTACCAATATAAAAATTCATCAAATCACTACGATTTTGTTTACCGGTACTGATTTTACGACGCCCAGGAACTGCTGTTTCTCTCATCGGAACGATTTCTTAATCGTCCAAGAAAAGCAATAAGTCTACAGATTAGTAACAAAAAGTTTTTGATGAACGGTTATAGTTTACTAGTTCTGTGTTACTGTTTCAATTTATGGTTCTAGTTCAAGAATGAATTTTTCTGAGTTTTCAGACATATAGTTGGCAAAATGCAACCATCTCCTTCTCCATAGAATGCGAACATTTGTCTATAAGATTAGGTGAGAAGCGCTCACTTTTTCCTCTCAAGATATTGCCCACTTGTAGACCTGGATTAAGTTGCAATACTGTGCTTTAACAACAGTTAAGCTTAATAAAAATAGCGAGTAAATCAATATAAGAGATAAATAATGCACAAATCAAACTCACGTTAAGATTCAAATACTCATTTCTGTTGAAGTAAAACCATTTCACTTCCGAAAAAGAATCAAGCTCTGGGTCGGGATAAACAATGAGATACTTTGGGACTGCGGAGAGCCTTCCAAGACTGCGGACTTTGTGACCGGTTGGCCGTGAAAACAAAGCGTTTTCTTCAGCGTTAGCCAGAGTCATGCGGGTAATATTACGCAGTGACTGGACACCATCCATGATAAAGCCATACACGAGTCGCATTGGCGAGTTTGAGTTCATCTTCATTACATTCTCGTTCACGAGGTGCCGCCTCATGTTGACCGACAAACATGCCAGCTGGTCTTTGCTTATAGTGTTGCAAGGCTACAATTGAACACAACAGAAATTAATTAACGATAGTTAACGATAAGTGTAGTGTAGTCAGAAAATACTCTACTGGGGCGGTATGGCAAGAAAAATGAGTCACAAAACAGAACACCACTCTAAAGACCATTAAATGGTTTTTAAGAGAGTTTGAAATTCAGACAGCAAGGGTCTGGCAAAAAATTCTGACGTTGTACTCATGGTTTACATAGGGTTTCAGAGCGCATTTTAGACTGGACATTTGTTAGTCCCAGTCACTCCAAAAATACTTGCAGCTGCATGATTTGGAAACTGGCTTTTGGGAGATGGGGATAAGTTTTTTTCATTTGCTCCATAGATAACACACATCTACTGCAATAGGCCTACTCATTTCAGTTTGGTTGAACCAATGTAATCTAATTTATCAGTGCACAGTACATGGAGTTAGATCCAACAATACACAGAAAATTACAGCAAAAACTTACCGCAGTGATATTTGCACCATCAGGAAAATAGATGATCATTTCCGGACTTTGAACCAAGTCTAAGTTTTGACCAGTGACTGTAAACAGCGTGCCACCACTACAATATCGACAAATGTGTTCATTACATTATACTGAACAAAAACAACTACAGACACATGTGCTTCGTTTTTGCACCTTACCCGGCCCACTTTCCAAGATCAGTCAAGGTTAAATCAATCCAGACTAGCCTAGTCTCCAGAAATAAATTATTGAGAATTATTGTTGTGGTCGAAGTTTCACAAAAAATTACTTCATGTCCAACCTATCAGCAGTGTCAAAACATTAGACATGCCTGCATCTAAATAAAAACAGCACACACCTATTGCGAATGAGAAACAGAGTAAAGATGCATGAACTATAAAATACATAAGCTACGCTGCTTTTATCCTTATACGTCTGTACGTCTATCTGTATGTTCGTTTGTCATTTTTGATGAATAAATGTGTTCATAAACTGCATTGCCCTCTGGCTCCAAAAACATCTCTCCTGTGACAACAACAGTGTTCCTGATAGCGAGCCAGGAACACTGTTACGATAGTATCCTACTTTTTGTATATCGAATGCCCTTCCGAGCTGCATCAAAGCCCCAAAGGCTTATAAAGAACACACAAGAAATATCTTTACTTTAGTCAAACTAGTCTATCCGTATGATCCACGGACACGGTAAGCAAACTGTATTTCTCACCTGACGATGGTTTCCTGTGGTACGATGCTGCTGACAGTGGGGTCCGGAAGCACGGCAAACCCATGCGGAGGTACGGTGTGAGGCACCACATTGCCGTCAATGATAAACCGAACGACCGAAGCATTGAAAGATCTTCCACTGCCGGAGTTTGAAGTCAGACAGACGGATTCGTTTGAACGCCGCCAGCTGCTGGCAGTGAATGAACAGTGGACGGAGAGCATCTCATTGGCAGCAGGGTCTGATAATGTTAACGTTGCCTCAGCCCCAGCGTCCAAATTGAAGCCGATCAAAGTCAGCCTTGTGCCTCCAGATACAGGACCACGAACTGGATGAAAGTCTGCCAGCAACGGTTGCTGTTCAACACACATAGAATCATTGGCTTCTATCCCTATACCTGGTGTGCCCAGTGAAAAATAGGAAGGAAGTGTTGATAAAGTTGTAGATCAAAACTTCCCCCTATTTTCCCCTCTTTTCTCTGGGCAAACTACACCCTTAACAAACCCCCTATTTTTTATTTCATCCTATTTCTGACTAGACAAACTACACCCTTCACAAAACTGCCCCCATATTTTTACTTCCCCCTTTTGCTTCGTCCTAGTTTTCAATCTACATCCTTAACAAAATTCCCACTCTATTTTTACTCCCCCCTGTTTTCCACTTTCCCCCTAACAAAACTTCCGCTATTTTAATATACACCATTAACAAAACTTTCTCCCTAAAGGAGAAAAAGCCCAAAATGGAGGGGAAACGTGCGTCAGAAATTGGGAGAACCTGAGTCCAAAACTGGAGGAGTTGCGCCCAATTTCGATTCCAGATTTGGAGGGATAGAAGCCACTGCATAGAAGACACACAATTTATGAATACAGGTAGAAAATATGTCAGCCCAGTGCTGGCATATTGTGCGGCCGTCCACCAGTCCTATACATGATATAAGACCCCGAACTGGTGAAAAGTCTGCTAGCAAGGTTTGCTGTTTAAAAAAAATCACCATCATTCAACTTATCAAAATAAACACGTCACATAAAATCCATAAATACATAAATCCACCCATTTGTTCTGTCTGTAACGATAGTTTTGAAAGTAAGTTTCGTTAGAATTGTTTTTAGCTTTTGGACAAACTATGAGACGCTTCCGCTTGCATGCTTTTGGATTTATTATGTATCTTGTGCTTGCGTTGCTGAAAGTTGCACTTGTCAACTTTCCATTAAACAAATATATGATGATGATGACAACTTCAACTTTACAAAAAAGTAATATACGGCAGCAATAACAAGAGAGAGAGAGAGATGGCACTTACAGTTGCCCTGAATATAACCTAATAACTGACAATACAGTAAATATGAATACGCCTACATACACACACTTACATGAAAATAAATATACAATACATCTTATTCAGTAACCAAGATAATTCGAAAGGCGTGATTTAACAGTTGTGCAATATGAATATGAACATGACGCATAAATAAGTCACATAGCATTACAGATACGTCATATAAATATGAGTATATATCATGACAAAATGGCGTACTAATCTCTATTATGCTACATTCATCTGCACTACTTACATTTGGAATTTAACTCGCATAATAAACCAAAATTAATCTCACTCTCGATCACCACAGATATACAATAGCATGACACAAAAAGTGCAACATGATTCATTCAAAATATGTCTTAAACATTTTGTTGATGCCAGCAATATTATGTGACGTAATTTGAATCATCAGACTTAAGGAAAATTAACTTCACACATATCAACACGAATTTTTGCTGGACTTCACACACAAAATGATATTTATTTATTCTAAAATAGAAAAATAATTGTAATATATATTTTTTCGCCATAAAAACAGCTAGAGTTAGTAACTACTTACAACATAAGAAAATTCACGCAAAGATATGGCCGTAAATTTGCCGTTGATAGATACAGAGACGGGACTTGATTGTGGACCACTGGATGCCACTGTTGTACATACGAACCTACAGAAACATCAAGTTCAATGTACGCATAAATAAATATCATTTGTATGATTAATTATAAAACAGGCAGCTATATGATGACAAACAAACATTTTTGCAAGCCATCAAAGCCAAGGCTTCACAAATTTTACAATTAATGCCAGCAAGTTCTGAATGCAAATTGCAAAACCCTAATAACTACGACAGCCTTAGAAATCAGTACTCAAATTATCCCCAAACTAAACTCTCGGGAATTATTTTGGCGAACTTACGGAACTGACAAATAACGTAGCCTTATACTATGTGTGCTTCCATACCTACAACAGGTTGACAAGTTAAGTTAAGTGGAGAAAAGTGTTTTGAAACTGACTGCAGTACTGACACCATACATTCCTATACCAGATTGACAGCAAGTCTGAAAAATTTCAGAAATGGACAGTAGTGCAGCAAAATCAGCAACGATCAAGGTAATTTGATATAAGGCGGAATCGCTCCTTTTTTCATTCGCCAGATGGCAGCACAAGACTGGCAATTGCACATTTTGACTGAGGCTTCAACATCCAAATATCCCTTTCCCCTGGAGGTGAAGAACCCCCAGCTAACACAATGTATCACTGGACCTCACAGTGTACCTGTCAAACAGCATCTTAATCCGCCAAACAGTTTGAGCAAAAAATATCAGATGCTAAGTAAAGCGACTTAAGCCGATAAACAATTACCGAGTGGTAGGCTCGATGTAGTTGACTGAATGGCACGGAATGTCAGCTATGAAAACTTCAGTATCATCCGCAGCCACTCCGAGGTTTAGACCAACCACTGTCAGCTTAGTCTCGCCTTCTAGCGGCCCAGACACCGGACTAATCTGAACACAATGCAGAACAAAATTACGTGCATACAGCAAGATTTAAAGCTTCAGTTTCAGTTTTTTCCATTCCATTAAGACACAACAGCAATAATAGCAACAAACATGATGCACGAATAGAACGGCAAAATGAAGTGCACCAGCATCAGCCCAGACAAGAAAAACAGTAATGTCTTCACAAGGGTGACTGTTTGCTACCAGATGTCATTGCAACAAACAGTTTGTCCAGATGCTGCCCTAAATATCATAAGTCTGTAGAACTCCCCAATCCACCCCGTCATCGGGTGTTCAGCTGTGGACCAGACAAAGCCCGCGGGTCTGGTCCAAATTTTATTTTCATCCCAGTCATTGAATTCAATCCGGGGCCTGTTGAAGTTCCATTGCTACAACAACAACAACAACAACAACAACAAGAGCAACTCCTTGCCTTGTTTTGCTTTTTTCTAATACTGTATCACTTCTTCGATCCACGGATCCATTCTGATGTTTTCTCTGTTGTGAACCAAAACGACAGGTCCTACCAACATACTTGTATCTGTGACAAATTGCTGATTGCAGCAATATCTAGTGGGGGACGATTATTCCACCTAAAAACAGTAGCGGTTGCCAAAACGACAACATATTTGTAAACAAAGGTTTGTAAGTTTCATGACCTATTAAGCCTACAGTTTACAGAAAAGTACTGTTTCAGAAAAAAAAAACAGGCAAAGATGGGCAAAATAACAAGTTAACATACAGAAGTGATAGCCGGATCTGGGCAGGCCCGGTGCCGATGCAACCAGCCTGAACTTCCATTAGACAGCACACACTGCAACTGGATGGTACAAGTCCTTGTAGTGAGGCACCAGCCACAGTTGAACGCTGGGTCAATGGACCGACATCGGCCACAGCTGGAAGCCATTGCTGTGCACTTATATACCAGCACTGCATGTAAACACATACCAGTAGAAATATTAATTAACATTATCACACAGCAAAATGTTGCATAATACATATGCACCAAACGGGTGAAGTTAACTGAACAACGCGTTCGTTTCAGTTCAGCCAGTTCACTATGAAGTGAAGGACAGGCCTCAAGGACTGTCCTCGACCCTGAGGACAGGTCAAGGACAAAAATCGTGGCCTTGGTGGTCCTGGCCTTAAAGACCACTGGCTTGGCCTTGGCCTCGTCGCCTTGGCCCCTAGTCACTTGTAATGAATGCGCTCCGTGCACTAAGTTTATCCAAAGCTTATTTGAGTACTAGTATATCCACTTCGTTACGTTACCATAACCGTGCAGGATTAAGTATCTGAATCTATTAAATATAATTATAAATATGCAGTTTTAACGCAAAAGTGTAGATAGTTTATAAGATCCCAGTTCATCATCATTATCATCATCATCATAATCATTTATAGCGTGCTGTTTACAGTAAAAATAAAGGACATCGGTGCATTACGACGTCTCTCTATGCATATACAAAACTAAGAATTAAAACAACGTAAAAATAGTATGTCTTCAGTTTTCGCTTGAAATTGTTAAAAGTTGCTGCTGATCTCAGTTCGATGTGCAGCGACCATGCTGACCAACTCGCTGAGGAACGCTGATAAGTGTTCGAAGTACTCATGTTATGTATTACTTAGTGGCCTTGGCCTCGGCCTCAAAGGCCACTTGCCTGAAATTGGCCCTAGCCTTAAAAATTCTTGCCTCGAACACATCCTTGCTATAACGGGGCTTTAGATGGAAAAAAATGTTTGAAAAAACAGGCGATGAAAGACGGACAAAGAGGGTAGACCATTTGATAAGAAATAACACACTAATTCGAAGAAAACAGCTAAAGATAGAAGCGTTTCGACAAGCATTAAGAAGAAACTCTCCTAAACCAGCTGAATGAGCAAATCACCGAAACGTACCATGAACATTGTCGGGGTTATCAATCATAACGCGAGCATCGTCGGAGCTTCCCCATGATAGACTGAGTGGAACCTTGACAGATGATCGAGTCTCACTCGCATACTGAAACTACAACCAGCGACAATTGAACAACAAATTCAACATTCACACCTCGTAAACTAGCACTTCAGATTTTCACTTCAAAAAGTTACACAAAACCATTAACCATTACGAGACTGTAGGCCATTTGCATGCTGTAGAGTATATCGGTTTTTAATGTTTTAATGTATTTCTATGTTTCTAGTTGTACCACCACGAAAGGTTCTTTTTCATAAATGTTAGGATGTTTTAAAGCATATTTTCCTTCCGTAAACAACAAGAGGTTGTGCCTGTCAACTTTGTCATTAAACGAACATGTGATGACAGTGATATTGGCCAACATACGCACAGTTATGCCACGCTGTGCTAGGTTCTAAAAATCAAAACGTTTAGTAATTTTTAAAGCAAATACTTGACAAATAAATGCACTTATCTTTTTTGCCTGCCAACTGCATCCAAGCACAAAAAAATTAAAAGTTGTCAAATTAACAAATGATTTCAGCACCACAGTAAAATCCAGTTCAACAAGAACTTTGGTTTAGCAACAAAGCCAAACGTCTTTTTTCCAAAAAAAACTGCTTTAGAAAAAATATGACATGCTATTTTTGCCATAACGCTAACGGGCACTCTGTCAGCCAAATCCAGTATATACAAGAAATTTGAGCAAAGCTCACGAGACACGCGAAAGCCTATAGCATTTCCTGTTCAGTAGTTATAGTTTCGAAAATCGCATATCACTTGGACTCGGCCCATCGGGACCATAATACACATCGGCCATAAGCGCGTGTGCCGTTGGCGACGGTGGCGCCTCCTTGTGAATGATATAGACTTGCGCAGCCCGATATCGTGAAAAAAATCCGTAAAACCCCCTATTTTGGCGTTCAAGGTCATCCAAGGTCATTGAATTCAG
>Ga0056128_1008546_pt1 | contig 12897 bp, 9 predicted proteins | sample WorMetLIZISLAND2_FD_71113 | JGI IMG/M metagenome (GOLD analysis project Ga0056128, IMG submission 71113) | Marine gutless worms symbiont microbial communities from Max Planck institute for Marine Microbiology, Germany - Olavius geniculatus... ...
GATAAAGGTAACACATTGGTTATCACAGATAGCATAGAATGGTGTAAAAATCTAATAAAAGTAAAAAAATCCAAAAAATCGATTGAAATGAAAAAATCTGATTTAATTTTTTTTAATCAATGCGATCAATTTTTATTTACAAAACTGTCATTTTCATCAACCCTGCGCTTTACGGATCCTGAAACTAGAGTCTTCCAGGTGGGTCTCACTATTTCCTGACTAGGGTTGTTAAACGAAGTTCGAATTTGTGAACTTCGAATTTCAAGTTTGAATTCGTATTCGTTTTTCGGCCCTTCGACATTCGAATCCAAGCATCACTAATTAGACGCAGATGGTTTTGCCTTGAAAGTGGAGGCTGTTACTTCAGCGGTGCACTGTGTGACGATTTCTTTGTTCTCTGCCGGCCGCCAATTCAAGCGATGCTCGCCCGCCGCGTGTTTGCTTATCCCTCCCCTCCCTTCCCTCCCTGCATACCGCCGCAGCGTTCAATTACTCTCCGTCTTGCACTGCGCCCCTGGCAAGCTATCAAAGTGACAAATCTTGGTGGCCAGACACAGAGCAGACATCAGTCGACTGCTTGACTTGACTTGGCTTGACGTCCTGGCTGATTGCGCTGTTGATAGACTGCTTCCCGGCGCGTGGCATGCGTGCTGTGACCTTCATTTCGCCCCACAGTGCAGACATCAAACACAAATTGCTTAAGCTTCTTCACAAATATATAAACAAAGTTCAAATTTAATCCGAATTTCAGAGGTCGAAATTCGAATTTGGAAAAAATGAATTTAACATCCCTATTTCTGACATACCACAATACCACAATATTGACCGCAGACTGCATAAATTCTAACCCTAACCTTAATCCTAACCCTAACTCAGCGTGGTGCAGGTAGTGTGGAGGAGTCAGTGGGCTCACCAGCTGCTTCACGCTACCTGTGCTGATCCGGTATTGCTGTATTGTGATATGTCAGGAAATAGTGAGACCATTCCAGACAGCCGACGGTGAAGATTCGGTAATGCTAGCTTGCACCGTTTTTGACCGATCCACCTGTGTAAAAGACAAACAGTAGCTGCTGTTGCACGTAAAGATTGATTACAATTAATAAGTAATTAATTAACAACACAAATACATGTAAAACATATATACATATAGAAATATAAGAAAATCTGCACCTATAACTGCCAGTCTGCCACATAACAAACGACTACAGTTGCAACTCTCACCCAATGCACTGGTCTGTTGCTTGCTCTTCCCTGGCTTGCTACGTAGATCGCCGAACTTCAATGGAATCTTACTGTCGACCATGTCATGCAGACTCTGAGTGGTGTTGACACCAGCCGATAAAACCTCTACATCCATGAACGATGCGTCATCAGAACCACTCAATTCTCCATCGACTGTCGAATCTGTCATGCGATTACTTCGAAGTCTCGGCAGGCTGCGACTACCGGACTGCGGGAACGACGGGTTGCGGAGGCTGCCGGCTTGAAATGGCGAGTTCGGTGTCCCCGTGGCACCCAATGATCGTCTCTTGTTCTTGCCGGGCAATGACGCTGGTTCAGCGTTATCCGTCGACGTCTTGCCTCGGGTGCGGCTAGGAGTCACGAAGCTAGAGGCGGCAACAACGTCCCTGGGCTCGCCGTTCATGAGTCCACTGTCGACCGTTCGTCTGCGCAGGTTCTTCTGCTGGCGCTGCGGCGTGATCTCGGTTGGTTTAGGCGGAGGCACGTCATCATCGTCCGAAGAGGAGAAGGACGGAGCCAGCGGAGCATGGCTGCGGCGAGGAGGTGATCTTTTCCCGCGGCCAGGTGACTGCCTGGCGGGCGACTTGCGCCCCGGAGACGGCGGTGACTCGGCCGCCCGCTGGCGAGCTCTTAGGTGATTCAGCTTCTTTATCAGTATGTCGCGATTCTTGTCGGTGATTTTGCCGACCGTCACGTCGAACTTTAACAGCTCTTCACGAAGCTGGGGATCGTCAATCAAGTCGAAATCCGCCATTTCGGTAATGTCGCCGACTTATTTTTTGAAACTCCTACCCTAGAATATTTAATCTAGTTTTATACGACACATAATGTAACATAACTTGCAAGTCGCGCCTTCGCAAACTTCGAAGTGTGACAGACTGTAGTGCGCACTGTAAAAATGTTTAACAAAGTACTTTTAGCAAAAACTTGACAACACCCAACTTTTTGCATGCGTTGCTTAGGTTGCGTTGGATGAAAACCCCGTTTAATTCTGTTCACATGCTGCTATCAAAAATGCGCCGTCCGGAGTCACCATCAGGGTCACCGGGATTTCCCGTTTTGGAAGATCCCCCCGTTTTGTGAAAAAATCCCGGAAATCCCTTTTTTCTATAATTGGCAAATATGACACCTATTACAGTATTAGAAGCAGTGCCATATTACTATGGACGATGTCTTTGTATAGGCATATCAAAAAAATTGTCCATATTCTGTGGTCTTCATCTCTGTAAAAATTGTTTTTTCACATTATTGTAGCCAAAAAAGCTGTACGGATGACATCTACGGATGAAGTCTACGGATCACTAACGTGCGACGATGCACTAACATGCTACGGTGCAATAGCATGACCTAATCGTACGTGGCAGCGAGCTACGTAAGCAGGTACAGTGCGTGCGCGCTAGGCCCGGTCCCCGGCCGATTGGCGCATATAAAAGCACCGTTTCGTAGGTCCACCGTCACTTGTCACTTCAACTCTCATATCCAACACAACTCAAACCAGAAACAAGCTGGTAGAAAAGGGAAAGCACCGCCGATTGACCCAAGCTATGTACGGATCACGTATCCGGAGAGCATTGCCGGATCATTCGGAAGCTACGTATCTTTAAACCAATCGAGCTCTACGGATCGCTGAACCCGTATCTCGCATCCAATAAACACTCACGTAAGTCCAGACAAATTGACGGATCTCCCTTGGACTGATCGGGCGCATCCGTAGGATATTGGCATCTGTAGCACCGTACCGGAAAAGTCGACGGATCGCTGGTAACTGGTAGCCAGATACGGATACCCGTCAGTATGGGAAGCGCTGAAAGTCATCAGGCAGGCAGTGAACCAACGGTTAAATATGACGAATCAGTTGCAGCAATAGTGAATGACGGATCAGCCTCGAAACCCCCCGCTTCGCTCGGAGCTGGACATACCATCGACGAACCTTCGAACCCAGCAGTAGTGACAGATAGCAGCCGTCAAGCTACGGATCTCATAGTAGCACCGGCAGCGGTAAGCCCCGGCGTAGTCACCCGTCAGTCTCTAAACAAATTGACGGATCTCCCTTAAACTGATAGGGCGCATCCGTAGGGTAGTGGCATCTGTAGCACCGTACCGGAAAGGTCGACGGATCGCTGGTATCTGGTAGCCAGATACGGATTCCCGTCAGTATGGGAAGCGCAGAAAGTCATCAGGCAGGCAGTGAACCAACGGTTAAATATGACGAATCAGTTGAAGCTATAGCGAATGACGGATCAGCCTCGAAACCCTCCGCTTCGCTCGGAGCTGGACATACCGTCGACGAACCTTAGAACCCAGCAGTAGTGACAGATAGCAACCGTCAAGCTACGAATCTCGTAGTAGCACCGGCAGCGGTATGCCCCGGCGTAGTCACCCGTCAGTCTCAGTCGCTATTCAAAGATATATAAAGATATATATGCAGTCCCAGTACGAATCGAGAAAGCCGGTTTACGTTACATTATTTTGCAGTCATTAAACTCGACCATAGTTTAGCCACCCGGAATTCTCTTGTTGAAAGTAAAAAAATTAACCGTGTTTTGTAAAAAAATTGCGAAAATTCCCACTTTCTAAAAAACAATTATTGCACCAGAGGCTAACAAGTTGCGTAGGCTAACGGTAACGGTAACGCATTTTAACTTGCTTTCGACGCATTTAATATAGGCCTAGACCTATACTGCTATTTCTAGAGCATTCATTAATCATTATGTCATGATTGTAAATTGTAAAACAAATTCGCCCATGGGTGGCGTATCGATCACAGCGTGCGCGTGCTGTCTTTAGTGCACCTGCCAGAAGTCACCAATGGCAACAGTCAACAACGCCGAGTCTATATACACGACGTGTAGATCTAGCGGACTAGCCCTGCAATTCGCCGTAGGCTTATCACTGTTGTAAAGCTTCGTTTGAAACATTTTGGTGTTGTTTTTCTGGCAAAGTTTAGGCCTACGTTATTTTGTAGCTTGTACATATAGAACGACTGGCGTTACAAATTAAGCTGCTATAAAATGGCCAGTCGAAACTTTCCGGCGGACTCAAAACTGCAGCAGTTCTACGAGCAGCAGTACGACAAGGAGATGGCGGCTCGGATTCGCTTTCACTCGGACGTAAAGTCGGGGCGAACGCGTCGATCGGCGGCCGAAGAGTCGGCTGCCCGGGCGGCCACGGCTGGTCTGCCCAGGACCAACCCGTTTGAGTTCGCCGTCAGTCAGAAACGTGCCCAGGACGCGGCTTTGAGAGAGATCGTCGAACAAGTGCGAGCCAACCACGACACAGACGAGGTTAGAGGGCGCCTACAACCCTACATGTGCAACTGATGCAACTGAACCTCATACCGTCACGTGGGTGGGATGGAAAATGAGTGGTAGCTTACGGGCTACGGGGTGAAGACCTAGTGTGGTCGATTGGGGCAGTGGTATGTCTGCTTGCTGCAAATCGCGAATCTAATTGTCCGCTGACGCAGGCAACGGACGACCACATAATGCGTTGCGGTATCAATTTTTTATAGCTCATACCAATCAGCTGCCACTTCCGACATTGTGAAAGCGCTTTTGGTCTTGTTAAGAAGCGCTATAACAAGTACCGGGCCATACGTAACTGTTGCTCAACAGTATGCACTCAGCGTCTAAGCGTCGCGGCGACCGTGGGTGGAGGTCGCTGCGACGTTGACGCGTACGTGCATTTAGTCACGTAGTCGCCGACGCTGTTAAATGCTGCATATATTGTTGCGCAACGGTTGTGCAACAGTCTCGTTTTTACTCAAACGTATGACGTATAGGCAATTTTTCTTACATCGGTCAAGACTCTCAATCTTATGAAAAGTTTTATTACTAAGGTCTTTTCAAAATTTGGCCTACAGTTAAGTAGCGTTGAGACATGGTATTGTTTTGCCTGAGTTTTGTCTTTACACTGACTGTGTATTAGGCCATATCTTTAACGCGTGTTTGTGTTTGTGTATTATTGACTTATTTCCAATTTCTCTCATTTGTGCGATTGTCACAGTGTCAAATTAAAATAGAGACAACTCACCGTACTTACTTACTTACTTGTTTACTTACTTTCTGACTTACATAGATGCGGCCGGTGGGCGAGAGATCGAAGGCGCTGCTGTACGAAGGTTTCAGTCGCGAGGGTCGCGGTCGTGCGCGCTACCTACGCGACCGACACGAGCTAGAGCCGGGCGCCAAGTTCACCTACCCAGTCGTCAGTTCGTGGGAATACGGCTGGAGGATCGGAGCAGAGATGGATGCGTACGGCAAACCAACACACGCCCGCACATCGACCATCAAAGACTCGTTCTACACCCGCAACGGCGTCCCTTCCATACCTACTAGCTCCGATTAGCACCATAGCAGCCCGCAATTCCTGTTTATACTATTCACAAGGGAGATTACTATTGTGTTCGGTTTCTTTGTTGGTCAGTCCGACGATTTGAGATGTAAGCTACGAATAACTGTCATGAACTTCTAGGCAAGTGCAGTTAAATCACCGGGCCTTACTGTCATAGTCATTCTCAATAATCAGTTGTTGTTGTTGTAGCCCACAGCTCCCCTGCTTTCATCAGTTGTCGTCGAGCTTGAGAAAATCGGTCACCGCGTCTGGATCGTCCCATAGGTCTTGAGTTGTCAGTTCTGTCGGGCAGGCAGGGCACTGGAACAAATGTTCAACGGAGTGTGGTGCCACTCCACAGTCCAAGCAAACATCTGTCACGCCTGCAGTGATGCGGGCCTTGTAAGAGTTGAGGAGCCGGCAGTGACCCGAACGTAACTGAGCAAGAGTAGTGCGGACGGAACTAGAAAGGTAGCATTCAAATGATGATAATTCAGGCGGAGTAGTTCCGAAGACTCTGTTTGGTACAAAGTTCGACTGTGCATCTACAACTGCTTGGCTGTGAAGAGTGCGTAAAGCAGAACGGTATTGCTGAACTTCAAAGATGCCGTCATCCCATAGTGGTCCAACGTCCCTGTCAAATTTACTTTATATTTCTAGCTGGGGCAGGCTGAGATGTTAAATGATCGATGGCCGGGATGGCGTGACTGAAAGCAAGACAACCAATATTGTTTAGCCAGTAATTCAGAATGTAATTTGACTGGAAGCATCTTAGTCTCCTGGTGTAAGTGGTCCGAATGTGCCGTCTTGTGACAATCTGTTGCGATTCGCAAAGCCTCATTTTGAACAGTCTGAAGGCACTTCTATGAAGACTCGTTAATTACTGGTGCCCATACTGGTGCGGAATCGTCGATCATAGATCTGCCAATAGCTTGATATGTGAGAATAATGGTCTCCTTCTGTTGTCCCCAAGTTGTACCTGTTAAGGCTCTAAGGATGTTGTTTTGAGCTCCAACCTTAACTGCCTGATTCCGACAGTAAGCGGCAAAAGTGTACATCGTATCATGGGTCACACGGAAAATTTTTGGTTGCTTGTCAAGGGGAACAATTGTACGCTGATCAAAATCTGTGGATGTTCCCGGGATTGATTTGGTTGAGGAGTAAACAGAGTAACTGTTGATTACTCTGTAGAGACGATGAGATACCGTTCCTCGAAGAACTGTAGTAGTGTAGAAACATACGAGTTAACTCTGTCACCAAGAATTTGGATATCTGGACTCATGGCATAGACAGACAAGTCATCCGCATAGGCCTACATAACGACTTTTACTCCTGCCAGAGGCTGTGGGAGACGGTAGAGGTAAAAGTTAAACAGTTTGGTGAGGTAACAGCATCTTATGGGACTCCAGTGAGAATATTACGCGAGGAAGACAGGAAATTTCGAAATATGGTACGTGATTGCCGGCCTTTGAGGTCGCCATTGAACCACTTGACTACTGCACTCGGGAGAGAAAAGTTGTTTAAATCGGTAAGAAGCTTCTTGCATGGTTGACTCGGTCGAAAGCTTGAGATACATGTAGATCGATCAGTAGCAACAGTGTCCGACCTTGAGGTCTCTTCTGGTTGAAGCCCGAGGCATCGATGTTCTTAATGTTATGTAAGACGTGATGTACAAAGCAACAGAAATAGAATGAACTGAACCGCTAGATCGTTCGCTTGATACAGTTCTCCAACGCGAGTGAAATGGACTTAACTGTAGGCCTACTGAAATATTGCAGTTCGGTTCAGTTTATTTTTGTTGCTTTGCAATGCACTGAGAGTTTTGCTGCGGGTCTATTCTTTTGTATGAATTTGTTTAGACTGCCATTAGGCATTTTGCCTGCAAACATAGCAGTATTGTTGTCTCATATTATGATATTTATTGACCAACAAGCTAATCAGTATTGATTTGTAGCATGTTGAAAATACCGTGACGATTTTTTTTATTTTAGTATTTGTAATGTGTGTGTGTGCGTATGTAACATGTTTTCCGTTATATGCCTAGGCCTACTTATACTCGTATAATAATATCACTGAACTTACGATATACGATACGGATTATGCTCATGTGTTGAGTAAATCACCAACATAGGCGATTTTTGTTTGTGATGTAGGTTACAGGTTTTTTCTTGCGATTTTGGATATATTTCAGATTTTTAATGTCGGTACGAGTGAAAACTGTCTTGTCCGCTAACATTGTTTCGTTACTACTAATTAACTTTTAGGTCAATTGCATATCAAAAAATATTTTGTATGGAAACAAAACTACGATAGCAAGGTTAAGAGTCGAAAAGATGATGTGAAATAACAAGTTTTAATCTTGCAGTAAATAGTAAAGATCTATGAACTATGCCGTTTCGGACAAGCGTGCATTTGAATTAACCTCTTAGCCGAAGGCTTAAAGGCTAAATTTAGAACAAGAATCGGCTTATCCATTCTCAAACGGTTTAAAACTTATTCTGAAAATTAATATTGGGTATCTGTTGTCACGAGATGCGTTTTAAGCGCAGTAAATGCATCAAAATGCACTCGGACCCCGCTTGGGAAGCTTACAGCGCTCCCACGCATGCACCACTCAGCTGCCCGGATCAGGCCCGATGAGAGCCACAGCGGGGCCTAAGGAAACATTTTTGCGGGGCCCCTTTGGAGAGAAATTTTGTTATTTTTTGTTAAAATAACGCATTCTGGTGCACTTTATGTTTTTTAGCGACGGCGGGGCCCCCAAACGTCGCGGGGCCCGGGTTAACTTACCCCGCTACCCTCTTCTTTCGACGGACCTGGCTCGGATATTCAGTGCCCTGTTTGTTGAAATTGTTTAAGTGTAAAGTGATGTTATCGACCAAGTAAAAAAGTCTTATTTATACAGTCTTTGCACGGTTTTCTGTGCATACTCGAGAGCCTAGATTTGTGGGGCTGGTGGCTTGGTGCAAGGCAACTTGGGGTGAAGGTTGCTTCCTGGTGATGAAAGGAGATGGACGGGCCTGGACGTGGTTAGTGGTTACGCGGCGACCAAAGCCTTCCGAACAGCTGAGGTGGTGTCACACACTTTATGTGGACGTAGACGGATATCGGCTGGCAGAGCGGCCTAGCAGCGCGTGCCAGACGACCGACTTAATCGAACTTTACGCGTCGCGACGTGGTCTGACTGGAAGATCAGTCGGCAGTCACTGTGTCCTGTATACACCGTATCTAAAAATACGTGCCACTTTTATCTTTTGAATAACTCCATCTCCATGAAACATTGGCAACAGTGATAGGCAAAATGCAGAAGTCGCTCGCAGTTTTGTTTGGCAGTTTAAAACAATGAATAATTTATATCTGAGTAGCGCATGCGTCGGCTCAGAAAATCACTGAAATCACACAATCATCAGAAAAATCTGTTACTTATTTAGCATTAATGGTATTCATTTTGATTGTTTGTCGACGAACCGAAATGACGCATCAACAGCGAGTGCACTGTTCTTTGTCGGCGGTTATTGAACGTACTGTTGGCGAGTGGCGTCAACGTCCACCGCTTGCGTTCGTGCTGGAGGAAGACATTTTGCTACAATGAAGATGAGGTGATGTGACACGAGTGAATTTCCGAAAGATAGGCCTAATAGCTGTTAGGCCTAGGCCTACTCGTGTTTGTGTCTATTCAATTAGTTATTTTTGAGCCGACGCATGCTTTACCCAGTATGAATTCGTTGTTGTAAACGGCCAAACTACGACTTCTGACTTTCACAAGGTAGCGTAGCAACAGTATTAAGGCGAGGTGGCCAAAACTAGTTATTCACGTCAAGTTTTTTCATGATGTTGCGTGCCAAAAATGGACGTACGAAGAGACCAGCATAGCAATGTCGTCATACATTTTTGCTCTGCCGCCGTATTACGGCAAAAAATGTAACGAGCGTCTAAATGTCGGCTCGATGACGACACAGTATGCGGCCGTCTGCCTATATACGTACTCGCCACTGCAACGCGCAACCGTAGCCAAGCTCTTACTGCGACAATAAATGCATGACCTTTTTAGCTGAAAGTTAGCACGGCCGTTTAACGTTTGTTTAAAAAATGGGAATAGCAAATTTTATTCCCCATGTAAAACGGCTGACTCCATTACGAAGCTGTTTTTGTCCGAAGGCTGCATGATGGCGCTGGCAGGGGGCCATGTGAAGACGCTAAATGCAAGTTTTTCAAGGGGGTGGGAATGTGAAGACTGTGTTCTTCACCTCAGCCAACTAAACGGTGGGAGTGAGAGTCGTGAGCTCTCCGAGCGGGGTCAGGAGTTGAGCTTCGGCCGAAATCGAATTTGACGCATAAGCGTTCTACTCTGCAATAGTCATGCATATGATAACGTTTTAGCCAAAATCTGTCAATTTCTTCTTTAATTTTTAGCTTCTTCTGCGTAGTAACTAGTAAGCACGGTGACTGAATACAGTCGGCTTATGGGCATAGTTAAATATTTCGCACTGTAACGCATAAAACGCATATAACGACGATCGTGACAGCGATAAAGGTTCCATAAAACGTTGTTCAGTGACGCTGGAGGTAAAGAATAGTGACGCCACCAGTTAGCCGATTAGTAAGCAGACCGTTTTGGTCACCGAAGATTGGGAAAGCGGGGGGGGGGGTTGAGTCGCAAACACAGGACACAATTAACTCTCCCATAATTGTCAGTGCAGTGCACGGGCGAACGGCACATAATTTTTTCAAACATTTACTGCAACTAGTGACGGCTGAGGGTTTATTTAATGCATCTTTAATCACAATGGCTATTTGCTAAGCGTGTGCATGCGTAACGGTTGACCCATCAAGAGTCAGCCCGTAAACTTCATTCATATCCTCATCAACTGTTGATAGATTTAAAAAAAAAATTTTCATTTGTTATAAAGCTGGTTAGATTTTACAATGTACTGGGTGTACTTGTATATAGCGACGCGTTTTGTTTGTGGTGAAATCTTTAATGAACGATTTAGGCTTAACCGCAAATTTACGGGAAAGTATATGGGAGACAAATTCTGGAAAAAAGATACATTAATATGACAAAAAAATTGGGAAGGTTTATTTTTTATTACGTCACTCCGTATGTGTGAAACTGAAAACATTCAACTGCGGTAACTGTTTGTAAAAAGTTTACCATTTTGAGTTAAACGGTTGGCAAATTAACGGCTATGACACATCCATAGTAGTCAGAATGCCGCCATTGGTTGATGCACGACGATGTCATCATTGTTCCGCCTTATCTGCAATCATTCGATTTTACCGCACCAAGGGACATCGGTTCGTCTGCAGCAGCGCTGCTGCTGCTGTGTGCTTGTGCGCCATGTGTGTGTCAGGAGATAACTGTCTCTCGCAGCGAGTACACCATCGCCTGACATAGCCGATCACAAGTTGTCAGCATGTCCGGTGGCGGATCAGTTGTGACACCAAGGATTTGGCGTCGTTGATGTTACCGGTGTAGCGAATGTTCCAGTGTTTGTGGCGAACTACGGCATCACGTGGATGTTAGAAAGTCGAGTGGCGAATCAGTTGAATTAAATATTTGCAGTTACTGCTGCTGCTGCTGCTGCTGTTGCTGTGTGCGTGACGTTGCAATCTCTCGTGTCACAGCCAAGTGTGTCAGCACAGCGCCGAGCGACCAAGCCTCTCTCTGCAGCCTCCCTTTCTCTATGCGTGATTTTGTGTGTCGCGTAATAACAGAAGCGACGCCAGGCGAACACAATCAGAACTAATGTTTACGAGACAGCCAGCGACATGCACAGAAACTGAGATTAATCCGGCAGCCAGGTTCTTTGACGACGGCCGGTTTCGCGACCGGACTGCTTGGTGACCTGATCCACACCGGCTACGAATGGCTGCAGTGCAGCGTCGGTCGCCTGCCTGACTCCGAAGCCGTAGTTCACTATACATCCTCCTTCGCATCTATGCGTTGTCAGACCCCGGGCGTCCTAGCTGAGACAGGTCCGCTAGCCAGTGCGCTCTAAAAGACAGCGTCGACAGGGGACCGCGCCAATTGATAAGCCGATAGTTGGACACCTTGGCTGGTTTCTAACGTCCTATGGGCGTGCAGAACACACCATAAGTAGTTGGAATGTTGTAAATAAGCATAGTTTAGTGATAGTTTAGCCATCAGTGGCTCAGTTAGGCCTATATCCCATTATGCTCTACGTTGGGTACGGACGTCGACAGGGGAGCGCGCCATTGATGTACGGCGCCCGTCCTTTCGGACGGGATGCTAAGCTACCAGCCAGGCTACTGCAGCTGCTGTTGCTGCAGCGTCGTTGTGCGCACACAGTTCGATCAGATCACTGATGTAGTCGATGATTGCCGCAGTGCACGGCCAATAGGCTGCGGCGGACTATGCCATTGGGAGCTCTGCACTAGTTTGGTCCATCAAGGTCTTACTCTAAAGTCTCTCGCAGGACGAGCATCTTCGCAGAAAACTGTAGGCCTACACATCGCATCCCGCTGCCATGGCAACCGTCCGATGCTGACAGAAGATCGACACTCGCTGACGGAATTGCATCGGTCGCAGCGCTGAAACGGTAAGCTTTCATCCTGATCGATAAACGACATTTGGGACTTTCTGAAGCGTTTGATGAATTAATGCTGTAATAGAAAGAGCTTTAGTTAGCCTCTTGCAAAAATGTTCTGGTCGCGGTGTAAAAGGTGCGATCGGGACGTGCGCAATCGTACATGTTAATGGGATTGCGAACAGAGCGCGTTTTTCAAGCTTGAGCTAATCTCGAAAATAATTGTATGAAAGCACTGTGTTAAAAACAAGAAAGATTATAATATGTCTACTCATACTTAACGTTTTATTTAACAATATTTAACAACTACGATATTGATTTTGTTTTAAACAGGATGAAAAACATAAAAGTGAGCATTACCATATCACTTAATCATATTGTTGTTCTTCAATTTTTTTGTTTGAATAACTCTGGATGTCATTCAAAGTCACGATATGTAAATTTCTGTTGATAGAAAATTTGAGAAACGCCGTGTAGACTTACAATTTTTATAAAAACGTTGTAATGACTTTTAAAACAGTTATCTTTAAAACTATGCTAAATTTTAACCTTTTGAGAGGAGGTCGCGTTGAATTTTTGATGCTTGTAAACGTGTCCGTGTCTTTGATCGGTGTTTTGACATATTGACGCTTCCCGCAGCCAGTTCAGCGGCTAATGCATGTTCGGCTGCATATCCCGAGACTCAGCGCAACCGACATATCTTATAGTCGCTCGCCACGCTTCTATTATTCCGACCATTTTATCTGGCTGGGGTGCCGAGGGGATGGGGGAT
>Ga0056128_1008547_pt1 | contig 12896 bp, 7 predicted proteins | sample WorMetLIZISLAND2_FD_71113 | JGI IMG/M metagenome (GOLD analysis project Ga0056128, IMG submission 71113) | Marine gutless worms symbiont microbial communities from Max Planck institute for Marine Microbiology, Germany - Olavius geniculatus... ...
TGTAAGAGATATCTGCGAGATTTTTGCGTCTATAGAGGGTTTTCGGAGATGGGCCATTGAATGCTGCCAATCGCATATTTGCCCACCGACCCCCGTTGCCGTTGGTTGAGATAGTTATAGATAGAGTATCGTGTGCTTAGTTCTCTGAGCTCTGCTCGTTCAGTTAAGACTAATGCACAATACACCTGCATGTAGCACCGACCAGCGATTTCGCTCTTACCGAATTACTTTGGCCATTTGTTCTTGATAGTTGCGATTGTCGACAAATGCATCTGGATGAATATGAATAGAGAACAAAGCGTGTTGTAGGCTTGTTGGACAACAAGTCCGCAAAAATTTAAAGCAGTGGAGTTTGTGCATGCATTCTGGCGTTTGTGTTTATCGCTGTGCTATGTCGTTAGTCGCTAGCTTAGCGCAGCGCATTCGCCGTCAAGCCAGCGCTGTGTTCCGCTAGTGCTACACACCGCGGACCGACCACTGCTGCTGCTGCTGCTGTTGCACCGACGGACAATACGATAGTCGCGTTTTGTCGCCGGCGTGCAGACACGGAGATCTGCCAGCATCAATCTGCAGTAACGTGACTGCAGATCCGCAGTTCATCCCGATGTGTAAATGTGTGCAGCGCGTTCTGTTCAGCAAAAAGAACACTTTTAGGCTTCTATTTTGTTCAGATCGCTCATCCACCGGTGTCGCGTTTTTCTGTCGACATAAGCATCAGCCAACAGCGGTGTTGACTGGGCAGTGCGACGAATGATGCGGGTTTGTCGAATAAGTTATCTGTCAGACTTCGTTGCGAAATTGCGTGTACGTTGCCTGGATTGGAGTGTAATGCCTTGAAATATCTGATTTAGCTCGCGCACGGAAAAATAGCCACAACGATTGACACGAAACGCGCTGAGCGTCTTGACACACTAATTGTAATCAGAAAGTGTAAAAGCACTTCTACGCTTTTCTACTTTTACTGACATTGCTGATGTCTACCAATATTGACTATGCAGGTGGTCAGAAACGTGCTATTCTGGCTTAGTTCATGTAGAGAGTTGACTTGTGCCGCTGGAATGACGTCGTCAGCAACACACACGTTGATTTTCACCTGTTCATTTCTCCTGCAAATTGACTTCGGTCGACATGTCGCCGTGCAAGGTAAAGCGCTTGAATTTTATTTAGGCTATATACATATTAAGAATTTTGTTAAAACGTGCATGCAAATAACACGCGAAAGTTAAACGTTGCATAATAAAGTATGAAATGTACGGTGGAATAAACCAGTAACTTCCAACAAAGTAAATAAGTTGAACCACGAACTTAAAGAGTGAGAAAATGGTGAATATATACAAGATAAACCAAAAAGTGAGGCCACTTAGTTTTACTACTTGTAACTATGGAAGATTGGCTCGAGTCGGCAGCAAATATGGCATAAATCAGTGTCGTTTCATTCGTAACGTAATCGTTATTTAATTAAATTAAAATTGATTTAAATGAAGTGCGACTTAATGTTGACAATAAAATGATTTTGGTCTGTGCCAAATTTGGTGCCGAACTCATTAAGTATTTCTAACGCTACAACTTGTTACAACAATTTACAAACCGCAAAACGAAGTGGCCTTGCTTTTTGGCCGGTATCCGGACATCTTGGTTAGTTCTATTGTCTCTTGTGTCCAGACACCTTGGTTAGTATTGCGACGGTCGACGGCGTGAGACGTAGCGTAGTCAACCAATCACAAGACAGCTGCAGCTCGAGGTAATTAGTGAGGCTACGAATGAACACTGATGAATACTGAGTACTGACGACGAAACTCTACCCAGAATGTACACTTGTTTTAGCCGTTTGTAAGCTAAACTAATTTAGTCAAATGTACGCCTAAAACATACGCCTATATTTTACGTTCGCGCAAGAACGACTTATAGTCAGTCGCTAATGGTGACGGACGGTGCATTGAAATTCGATCACACTAGTATGGTGGGCATACTCGTCTATTCTGGAGTTTAAATCAGTGAACTGATTTATACTTGTTCCTCCCGTTCCATGCGGAACATTAGTCGATGATTCGTCTTCAGTTGGCACGATCACTGGCAGCAGTCATCTTGTTGTTCTAGTCTATACCCATCATTTCCAGATTTTTTTTTAGCATGTTTTGCCATGTTTTCTAATCTTTGGGCTGCCAGTTTTCTTCTGAACATCTTTGGTTTCCATCTTATAACCAGGCTAACTATGAAACGTGTTCTGACCGATTATTTTTGGTTTTGCGAGTTAATTACTGAAGAAATATGTTCAAATCTGTAAAAACAGTAACGGTGTAAGTGCAACGTTTTAGCAATTTTTTCTGCGTTTTGGAGACTGATAGCAGTATTCGTGCGGACTCGATAGAGCGTATGCTTATATTTTACTCACTCGGTTTCGATTAATGTCTTCTGTGGTTCTTCACTGGTGAATAGGCGGAGCTACGCCGTCACGGCTGATTGCGTAACATCAGTGTACTAACCAAAGTGTCCATTCCATTGTGGCGCAATACTAACCAAGATGTCATACAATCTTTTGGCATATACCCGGTAACTTAGTGGCCGTTCACGCATTACACAGTTGGAAGTTATCTGTTACTCCATAAACGCTATTTTATTACAAGATGATGTTCATACGAACACGGAGTCTGTCCATTGCATTTCGATAGTTTACAGTATATGTCCGTATATATAATCAGTGAGCCGTTTAGACCGGTAGAAAAAATCGAACAGTTTAATTTCAAATTGTACAGCAGCAAAGATCCTTCCGTTCTTCTGTATTATTTTAACTAAACATGACATTGTCAGCTACGAGACCATTCGATTCATCACTAGCGCTTTACTATAATAAATGTGCAAAACATCAGTTTATACACTTGTTAACGGCAACATTAAGGCCTTGCACATCGAAAACAGCAAAAATTACAAAAGTTCATATTGCCCCCATCACACTGACTGTGTGTCAATTTACTCCATAATAGGTTACAAATTTTGTTTGTTTGTTTATTACGTGCAATAAACCAATAATTAGTTCAATTGCAAACAATAAATTTTAAAACGAAACGTTATCGCAAAATTCACACATTGTTTTTGAAAGTTTTTTTGTTCACAAAAACTACATTGCAAACTGAGGCTGAATAATTGATGTGTGGCATTGTTTGTGCTCAAAAAGTTTTTGCCAGTAATCATGAAATCCACGCACGTAGCGAGACTACATGAAAGTATGCGAGGGCCGCAAATAAACGAAGCAAGCTGATGCGTGTAAAATTTGTCGTTCGCTGAGGCAATATGGCAAAACCAAAACAGTGGAGAAACACCGGACTGCTCATCAGTTTTGGCAGAATGACGAATTGTTGTCCTCAGGGGAAATAAAGTCGCCCTGTCCGCACGTCTCAGCCAGTCGTTACGCTAACGAACGGTCTACGACGACATTCAGAAAACCGCAACGACATGCCGGCTAAAAATACGAGACTAGTACAGGGTAGACCAAAAAGCTGAATTTTATTCTTACGAAACGTGTGCTATCGGCTGTTGTTATTTCATTGTGTCACATGATTAATAGAAATCGAATTAAAGCCACCCGTTACTGTCTAATGCGACATAATTTTAGGGGTGGTGACGATTTATGCAATGAAGCATATAATATTTAAGTGCACTCATTCAGACGTAAGTTTTTTTGCATTATTCTATTCAAAATTCTGAAACTTTTGATATATTATACACCTTTCTACAACTGAACTAACCGTTGCTAAGTTATCAATGCCCCAAAACAGTTTGGTATTTTTGCCAAGCCTGTAGCACACGCTACCTTAGACAGCTAGCCCACCCCGCTGTTGTGTAACGCAATTGTCGGACGCGGGCCGCTCTAGCGCAGAACAAGATTTACGGTTAGCGTGGATGCACAGATCTAGATTAGAGTCCTTCCGTGGCCTGTCGTCGCATCGCTTCGTGTTATTACGTGACCTGCCCTCAGCAGGTTAGAAATTCTTTAATACCAGGTGAACGAATTATGCAAGCATATTGGGAAACGATGATATGCCATAATATATTAGTAACAGTAGCATAGCTTCAATTTGAATGATGAAGCAACATCGTCAAAAGCTAGCCTACATAATGCTACATTAAATAAAATCTGCATAAACTTAAATGAATTCGTCTGCTCAAAAATGTACAAACCACAGTCTGCAACAGAAAACAAGTACAACAACAGCACAGCCACAGCAAAAAAGAGTCTATACTACTGCTACTAATGATACCAAGTAATAATATCAGACCAACTATAATGTTATAGTGTCAGTAATTTGTGTTTGGCAATTTTTAGGCCCACAGTTTAAAATTTTATCGATACAGTTTCGAGGATATCGAAGTTTTTTGTAGCTGGTCTTTTTATTGCTGGCACGGTATAATAATAGCCACTGGTGACTAGCGTCATTGACTGACAGACAGCTGCAGTGTCATGTGATCACTGATCAATAAATCCGGACGGTGGCGGTCCAATGGCCATGGACTGGTGATAAGTGAACAGAAAACAGTGATAAGGACAGTCCTGTGGGTGTGGCTGTGAGTACTGCATCAGCCTTTCCTCGGATTGCAAAGAGAACCCGGAGTGAGCACTGGTGGTGTGTGTAAGACGGTCATTACATCGCGTTATTGGGTTAGAGATTGTACGACACCTTAAGTGGCAGTGGGACTTTCGTAGTAGCCTATAGATTGACATTAATCAAAACCGAATATTATCTGACAAAATACTCAGTAGTTTAAATTGCTGCAGCTATAACTGTTTTTGGAGGCATCAAATATTTATGCTCATAACTACCTCATAACTGCAAAATGGGCATAAAACGTCCACGCTACTCTCCGCTTACTGACGCCGTCGGTACCCCTCCACAACTGTTTTGCGACCTAAAGTTTTTGCACCTAAGGAACAATAGAAACCACCCAAGCTGTCCAATTACCTGTGCTAGAGTAACAGATATCGATTTGATTTACAATATGGTAGACTCATGAGCCGCCGAATTCAGCTACAGTCGCCGAATTTCCAGCATGAGCCGAGCCAAAAAATAGCCGTAAAAAATTTAGCTGCGCTGTAACTTTTCCTTATCCAAAACCATAATGCCGCTGCTGTAAAAATCGATCACCCGCTTTTTTCTGCAATATTTTTTATTTATTTGAAACCTCTTGTTGGCGAAAAATTGATGCTATGCAATATTTCGCAGTCATACGCATGTAGCATATTGGCGTGCATGCTTTGAATTAATTTCGCAGACACGATGGTTTGACAGTGTTCTCTGTAATCTGTGACTTAAGCGTCTTTGAATCTACCGCATTATGGCGCTTCATAAATGCGTTTATTTATTTATTTAGTTGGCGATTTGTCCTTGCCGTAATTAACGTCAATATTGCGGGATAGATAGCGTCAGTAGCCTATAGAATCGAACCATTGGATGGGCGCAACACATCCGAAATTCTGAATATGTCCACAGACGAGAGTTAATGTTGCAAATTCATTAAAATACTGCATAACTCAGTTGCTTTCCCTTCAGTTTATTTCATTAAAATGTTTAGCGAACGTCAGTCTACAATTGTGGCCACAATTTTGTCCATAGAAGAGCAGACGAATGGCCTGCGGTCGCAAACGTTGTTATACTTTGTCTAATGCTATGCATTGCAGTGTCGGACAGAAGATCCAATTAGGCAACAACATCCTGGAAGTAGACGGAAACAGACAGCATGAATGGGGCCGTTTCGTCGACGTTTTTCGTCATATAGGTCGCGTTAGCCGTCTGTCTGTCTGTCTGTCTGTCTGTCTGTCTGACCTCTCGAGAAAGCGTGTAATTACGTTTTGTGCAACAGCAGAAGAAGGTAAATTACTACCGACGTTGCCGCATATATGCAGCAAACGTTTTCTTCCAATTACAGATCAAGTGTCAACTGCAAACTGGGCCCAACCATTGTTATACTTAATTTAAGCCTATCGCTTGAGCTGCAGCTCGACAGCTGGGGACAGACAGCCGCATTATGTCGGCACTCGGAACTGGTATATTTTCTTACGAAAAGCAGCAACATAAGCAACAATTTGGATGACATTTCTTCATCATCTAGATTGGCTGCTGCGTCTGAATACAGTTCAACTGAGCCTCTGCATGGTAGACATATAGTGTCGTGGTCTGATATAATGTGATATAATGTGATGAATGATTTGCAGTGAAAACCCTACATGCAGGCTACCAAAAAACCAAAAGAGCTAAAACTATTTTAACGGAACTGAAATGCACAGAACTTGATGGCTTACGTAAAATACAAAAAAAATATCTAGAAACGGACGGTTATGGGAAAGACGGAGGCCTAATTTCAAAACAGCTAAAATGTAGGAAAGAGAAAACCGAAAGCAAGTAAAAAAATTGCAAGCAAATCAAGATATCGGTGAAATCAGTCCGAAAAATTGCGTTACATGTAGTGCCTGTTTGCGATTATCATTCGACCCACGACTGCGTATGTTTGTGGCAGTGCAGCCATGGCGAGCAACCACGTTCTCAAGTCGCCGACCGACCCAGTACTAGGCCGATCATTCTGTCGTTTGTTATCCCACGGTGCCCGTTGGAAGCCCGTGCGTTGTCGATCATCGATACCGCGCATAGCGTTGTCAATGACATGACGGCCTGGTGCGGTCGTTGTCTTCCAGTGCCTTCCCGTGATAGCAAGCCACCGAACGAGCAGAACGTTACGCCTCGTCGACTTATGTGCATATGTCACAGCAGCCCCATGTTTCAGACTGTTTGCAAGGTATTTGAGCGAATTTTTGACTTGTTTATGACCGATCCTTTTCAGAGCCATTGGATTTCGACTCGTGGTTACTTTGGACGTTTTTCAAAAAACTCTGAGGGACAATTCATCGTGATCGATGAAGTGACAGAAGGTCTCGAGCGATGCATGGAAGGCGCTCCAACCAGTTGAATTATTAAAGTCGTGAAATCCGCAACGTTTAGTAAATGGTGTATTCTGTGCACTTTTCTTTTTGTTAATATTTGACGCGCTACAGCTATGCTGTACGACTTTCTTGACATCGTTGTCGTCTGTCTGCATGTCTGTCTGTCGTCTGCCTGTAACGGATGTGTTATGCGTTAGGTTATACGAATAATTAACCATGTGTCTTAAATTTAAGCATGCAATATTTTAGCGATTTAGTACAAGGGAAATATTTCCAAATTTGTGCTTGAGTGGAGGGAATAGAAAAATGCTCGTTTTTCAACAAAAAACTGGTCATATCTCGGAAACAGCGAGAGATAGGGCCAAGATTACTATTAATCACTATTAGAAAGTAACATACACTCTGTCAGATGGAATAAAAATTATTGATCTTGGATGACCTTAAAGGTCAGTACTGCTACAGAAATTGTATAGGCTCTACCGCGTCTTTCCTAGCGACAGCTGGGTTTTTGTAAGTTTTATTAACTCCCGTTTTCAAGTTGCTGAGATACGCTGCTAAATGGTAAAAAATCTTGGAAAGTGAGTCAAGGTTTATGGAATAATCTGCCTCTGTCTTTTACAAAAGCTAATCGATTTTTTCTTACATCACGTGGCTATTAGAAAATGTCGTTGGCAGCAAACACGTTGATAAGTTTCTGATGTATTCTGCACAAAGACTCACAGATCGCTACGAAAACGTAATCTCGTTTCGGCGAAGTTGAATGCGTCAACGCGCAGCTTGCGTGCGACCTTTTCTTTTCAGTCACTGTCATCTGGCGTTTGACGTCGTAGTGCTATATTACAGCACGTCCGTCCGACTGTCTGTCTGTTCGTCAGTCAGTCATTCCAATTCAAGCCGCTTGTTCTCTTGAGTTATGATTCCGACGTTCAAACTCATTTTATTTCCTCGGACTTCGGGCGCCCACAAACCAATGTTCCACAAAACTCTCCACGACTAAACCCCCACGACTATAAAAACCCTTACGACGAAACCCCATGCGACGAAGATCCCCAGAAAAAAAACCCGCTCGCTGCGACAAACGTTCTTCACGGGTGAAACGAACGTTTTGAAAAACATCAGATCTGTATTGGCAGCTTTAGATAACCAGTCGTAATTATGGTTTGTGCTACATAAAATTGGTTTCTTTACATTTTTGCTGCAACGATCAAACGACGAATAGTGTTTGGCTGAGTTACTGATATTATTGTGTAGACTCGTAGCGAAAAATGCGAATAGCATACAGCAAGGTGCGATGATATGGCGTATATAGAGGAGAGTTTCGTCGTAAGGGGAGGGGGATTGTACTCGTGGGATATGTCTGACAGAGAAAAGGCACTATGTGGCTGGTTACAGGTCTCGCTGCATGCCAGTGTGTTGCTTCCAGTTCTCGGCGTGACGTCACCACTCCTTCGTTCGTCGCATTTCTATTACCAACAAATTGGACTGCGGCGGACGGACAGACAGACAGCTTGTCAACGCTGTCCACCGCTGCTGCTGCAGCTGGCAATTCAACGGTTCAGTTGCTGTCAGCTGCACTGTCGCCAGATGCTAACATCGCTCCGTCGCATTCCAACTTCTTCTTTCTCTGTTTATGTTTCTCATTTACACGGCATTCAAGCCGTAGCCTACACGAAAAGTTGACCCTTGCATAGCTTACTGTGCTGGCGAATTGTTAAAACAACGTCGAAAAACAGAAAAATTTACAATATTTATATTCAACGTATACTGGCAGTAAACCCAGCAAAGAAGCATAATAATATAGCAGCTAAATTTGGCTAAATGTTTACTAATTGCTGAACATTTTTCTCACTTCAGTTTCGTTAAAAAGTGTGAATGGTTTAGTACTACGCCATACTGGAACGGAAATATTTTGTTATCGATAATCAACAATTAATAACTTCACTACTAAATAATATTATTCAACGAAATTTAATGTTCGCTTTAGCAATTTATTGAGGATAAAGTGTACGAAATTTTATTTAGGTTTATTCAGTTTTGACATTTCTTTTGCAAAACGTCTAGTGGGTTATTTTTTTCTAGACTCAGTGTAGAACTGTAGATTAAACTGGCAAAGAATTTGCTCACAGGTTTTCAAGCGCAAATACCTGACATTTTATACTAACTAAATACTACCATTTTATATTATAATATCTCAACATTTTAAAGTTTGTAATGCGCAGCATAACATTAAAACCTACTGCTCTCACTGTCTTTGGCATTGACTTTAAAGTAATTGTTACTACTGTTGCGTGGTGAAAGTTCTGATGTATACAACTTTGGCTTGCGTCTGCAAATAGCTCATTGGCACCGCGCTTAATCTATAAGCTTATGCAACGTGGTGTCGTTTTTTTCTAATAATTAGGAGCCAGGCGACAGCTGCGTGAGAGGCGTGTGGTGTCAATACCAGTCGACATCATACAGAGATAGACGGACCGACCAGCAGTGGTACCATTTATACGACATAGGCTCTACTATACGTCTATGCCGGTGAGCGATACTGATCAATACCCACGCATCAGCAGTAACCTGATGTGTTGCTACAGAGTCAGCTCCACAAGTTAAATCTTTAGCTTTGTAGCGTTATCTTCGACCCAATCACAACGTATACCACAAATCGATCGGTATGCCGGTGTGGCCGGCTTTGGCCGAGATTGTTTTTTGCTACTTCTCCCAGCTGACATCCGACGTTCAAACAGGAGTCGGTCTGCGCGCACAGCTTTCCGCCTTATCTGCAAGTTATACCTGCATGCACAATTGCAAATTTCTGTCACCATCAAAAAGACCTTTGCTTTTTTGATGTGGCGCTAGCGTTTTTAATATTATCACGATTGTCGTTGCGTATTTCAACATAACGTAGGCCCACTGTCTGGGGCCCGCATGCTTAAACGTCAAGCCGACGGCAAAGGCTGGATTATATAGGCGTAAACTTAGGCCTATATAAGACTGTTAAAAAGTTAAAGGTGGTGATATAGCGCTTTATGGGAAGCCTATCTCAGAGCTACGAAGCGTCACCTGCCATATGGGATCACGCAGTGTTACCTGCCAGTTGCCACCCGACACAGAAACGCGCCCCGCCTTAACCCCAGCCAGGTAGACTGGTACCTGATTTACCAACCCCGGAGAGATGGAAGGCTGAGTTGACCTATACGGCTGGTTTCACGCCAAGATGGTTTACCTGCCTGCAGGCATGCCACCTGTCAAAGTACTAACCCGGCCAGGTGTAGAGTAACTTCGTTGATCGGATGAAACGCGTTACCGCTACGCTAAGCCACTAACCGAGGCTCTAGCACCCTAGTTTAAAACTCCAGGCATGAGTCCTGAGTCGAAACAAGTAAAAGTTTGTTTGCTATATTTAGGATACTGAGGGGATCATCAGTGCATTGCTGTAAATTGCAAAGTAGAATCAACGCAGCACATTTAACTGCACCGTGTCGTATAATGGTTTGAGTGATCTAATGAGAAAAATATTGCACTCAACGCAACAATTAACGGTGTCATATCACTGCCTAATTTACCCGAATATGGACGCGCAACGTAGACAACAATGTTCGATGTCATTACGGTAAATACATGAACGATTCGTGTGGGTTTAAATAATTATCCGTCTGAAGCTTTCTGGCGTTCAATTAAAACTGTACCTATAAAGAGAACGCTTAGCTTTACGTTTCTCAGATGCGGATTCCAGTGAACAGTAATTATTTGGACTGCACGAAGGCCGCTGACGTCTTGGATGACAGAGATACAAGATATCTGATGAAGGGGTTGTGTAATAAAATACGAGATTAAACCATTATCAGTGCTAGGCCCCTACTATTATCATCGCTTACATCCAGCCACGAATTACAACTGTGAAGTTTGCACTGAGCGATGGCTTCACATACATCGTAATTGGTGGTCTATTTTCATGATATTTTATTTCCTAAAATGCCAATTTTCTACACTAGCTCGCAACCCAGGATGCGGCCGCAAAATTGCAATTTTTGGCTATGAAGTTGTAGACACATAAATTTTGCGTTGGACATTAATATAGGCCAAAAGTTTGCTTCCGGGTGTTTGCTGCTGATGATGATGACGACGACGAAAACGTGTCAAGATAACTTTATGAACACAGTCTGAGACTAAATGTTTGAAATGCAGTGGGAATGGGGCTTAAAGCGCTCAGCTGTTTTTCTGGCCTACCAACACAGTCACGTTATGTGCTGGGGTGAGTTATATTATTCAGCACACATACGAAAGATTTACATTACAATTTTCAACGGGCTCAAACAGCATTAATAATAATAATAATAATACTGGAAATTTTGTAACATGGCGAATCATTACAAAAGCGCGAAAAGCAGTCAAGTTTAGTTGCCAGGTATTTTCTCCTATTCACACCCCGCAGATATTTAGTGTTTTTGTCTTTTCATCAACAAAACTTATTTGCATTTTTTGCGACTTTAGCCTAAGTGAAGTGCCTAGACTGTCCGTGGCTGAAGTGTTAATTTTTGTTTAGGCCTACATAAGATCTTGCGTTAATCGAAATAGGCTTTCGTGTGCCTTATTTTTCGACCTAATCAAAAGGACGGCAAGTCCAGCATAATATGTAAAAGCCATTATAGTAGTTAAATTATGCGTTATTGTGACGAAATAAGTGAATAATGCTGTCAAGGTGTTTCGCAGTTGGTAGTGACGGCGATCGATAGAATCTAGTAAGCTCTCATATCAATACTGTCTATTTCATGTGCACAATACTACATGCAGCTAGTTAATTGTCGTGTCAAGTTAGGCTTAGTTTTTACCCGCGACAGCACATCGTGCGAAGCGCGTCTTAGCTGTCGCTGCTCCGTCCGTGCGTACAACTGTCCGTTTGTCCGTCTGTCACACCGGTCCAAATAAGATCATGAAATTTTTAACGCGAATGACTTTAGTTTCAGGATCCGCAGAGCTTTTCCAGAAATTTGAAAATGGTTATCCCGACAGAGAGCACGAAATGAGAAAGGACAAAAGAAATTTGCGACTTTTTACCAACAACTTGCTGTATCTAGAAATAGTATGAGATAAAGCTAAGATTACTCTTGATCACAAATAAGAAGTCGCACCAAAATCAATTATTGTGTGCGGCTTGGAGATAAACGGCGGATGCATGTAAAATAAAACACAAAATGTTTCAAAAGCCGGCGACCGCTTATGGCCTTTACGGCTTGTTGAGCAAAGTTTTGCGTTGCATACCACCACGTTTAAAACGTTTTTTCGGGAAACATTTTATCATGCAACCGTCTTACGAGTTTTGTCCGTCCTCATGTCTGTCCGTCTGTCAAGGTGTATCTCTGTTCGTCTATCCGCCCATTTCGTACTTAAAAACAAATTGACTAAAAACATACAAAAACGACAATTACTGCAAGCGTTTTCTAGGGTAGGAAAAACCAGTGTGCCAGGTTTTAGGGTAAGAGTTAGAGTTTTACATTACTAAGCGGAAGGCCGCACAATGCGTGGGCATTGGGCCAGCATATTTTTCTAATTCTGCACGTAGCCACGCCCTGTGGAGTGTGGGTAAAAAGACGTGATGACGCGTGTGCTTGACTACGATGTCGTTTGGACGCTGAAGTTGCTCATCCGCGCTCGTCAGTATAAAATAGCCACCGTCCTGCAGTTTGCGTGTCAAACGTTCTCTTACCTTGTCGCTCTTTATTCCTCACCGCTTAAACAAGTCCTCTTTCTCTTTCCGCCTGCTTCGTTTTCACACGGGACCTGGCGAAACGGTCAGTAATCTGTTTTTACCGTGCGAATTTTTCAATCGGCAACCGTGCAGAGGTCTCAAGAGGCGTTAAACCTCGTTTCTACGCGACGCAACGGACGCAGCGAAGAACGTACGCAACGCAACGATATAACACACTGCTTGCGTTTTAGATCTTACGTCTTTTGCGTTTCTCGCGTTTGTTGCTTATCC
>Ga0056128_1008549_pt1 | contig 12893 bp, 10 predicted proteins | sample WorMetLIZISLAND2_FD_71113 | JGI IMG/M metagenome (GOLD analysis project Ga0056128, IMG submission 71113) | Marine gutless worms symbiont microbial communities from Max Planck institute for Marine Microbiology, Germany - Olavius geniculatus... ...
CAAAGTTCAACAGTTTTGAAAAATTTGGTAAGAAATTTCGAAATTTATCATCCAGTAACTTCTTTTTTTTAAACATTGGCCACCAAAATTTTGAATATTTATAAAGATTTTTAAGGGCTTTCCTACAACGTCAAAATATATGGACCAAAGTCTACCAATTTCGAAAAAATTGAAATCATTGTCAAAACTTGACCCTTTATAACTTTTTTGTTTTTGGACTTTGGCGACAATATTTGGGTGTCTTGAAGTACTTTTCGTAGGTTTTCCAAAAGTGTCAAAATATATAAACCAAAGTTTACAAATTTAAAGAAAATCGAAACCGAATTTTAAAATTTGATTACCCAATAACTTTTTTGTTTCTGTGCTTTAGCTCAGAAAATTTTGGTGGCTTGTAGCCTTTACCAAGAATTTCCAGAAAGGTCAATATATGCAGACCAAAGTTTATCAATTTCGAGAAAATCGGAATCACTGACAAATTTTGACCAACCACAACTTTTTCGTTTTTTAACATTGGCCTCTTTTTTGTAATTTTATAGTTTTTTGAGCGCTACCCAAAACTGCAAAAATATGTAGACCAAAGTTAACCAGTTTCGAAAAATTTGGAACCGAATGTTTAAATATATCACTAAATTACTTTTTTGTTTCTAACTTTTAACCCACAAAATTTTCGAGTCTTAAAGCACTTTCCAAGGACTTTTCAAAAGTCTCAATATATGTGGACCAAAGTCCACCAATTTTGAAAAAATTGTAACCAAATTTTAAAATTTGATCAACCAATAACTTTTTTTGCTTCTGAAATTTGGTTCAGAGAAATTCGGTGGCTTGTAGCCGTTGACAAGGGTTTTTCATAAACGTCAAATTATATTAACCAAAGTTTACCAATTTTCGAAAAAATTCAAATCATCGTCAACTTTTGAGCTTCATAACTTTTTTTGTTTTTTTAAACTTTTCCAAAATTATTTGGGTTTTTTGTAGTAGTTTCCGAGCGCTTTTCAAAAGTGGCAAAACATGTGGACCAAAGTTTACAAGTTTTGAGAAAATCGCTACCAAATTTCAAAATGTGATTACCCAATAACTTTTTGGTTTCTGAACTTTGGCCCAGACAAATTTTGTTGCTTGTAGCCCTTCGCAATAGCTTTCGAAAAACGTCAAAATATGTAAACTATAAAAATGTGTAATATCTACGTTGTCCCAGAAAATTTTGGTGGCTGGTACCTTTTTCCAAAAGCTTTCCAAAAACGTCAAAATATGTAGACCAAAGTTCACCAATTTCGAGAAAATCTGAATTACGCAAAATTTGGCCGACCACAACTCTTTTGTTTTTGAACTTTGTCTTACAATTTTTTAACGTCTTATAGTTTTTTAAGTGCTACCAAAAAGTGCAAAAATATGTGGACCAAATTTTACCAGTTTCGAAAAATTTCCGACCAAATTTTGAAATTTATCACCAAATAACATCTTTGTTTCTAAACATTGGCTCACAAAATTTTGGGGACTTGTAGCCCTTTTTAAGACTTTTTCAAAAACGTCAAAATATGTGGACCAAAGTTTACTAATTTCCAAAAAATCGTACCCAAATATTAAAATTTGATGCTTTAAAAATTCTATGTTTTTGAACTTCGGAAAAAAAAAATTTTGGGGGCTTGTAAAATTTTTTTAGCGCTTTCCAACTGCGTCAAAATATGTGGACCAAAGTACACTAATTTTGAGAAATTCAAAACCAAGTTTTAAAATCTGGTCACCCAATAACGTTTTTGCTTTTGAACTTTGGACCGGAAAATTTTGGTGGCTTGTAGCCCTTAACAAGGGTTTTTTATAGACGTCAAAATATGCGGACTGAAGTTCACCAATTTAAATTTTCTATCTCCTGCTAGAATTACTACAAACAAAAAATTAAAAAAATATCTGTCTTGTCTATCAACCACAAGTAAACAATAGCAATAAAACTTAACACATGCAATAAGAGTGCATTGTTAAAATTTAACATAAGTAACATCAGTAAACGTACATTGTGCAATGCAACGTTATGACGTCATATCACCTCATAAACAAATGTTTATCAATTTTGAGAACATCAAAACCAAAGTTTAAAATTTGATTACGCAATAACTTTTTTGTTTCTGAACTTTGGCCCAGAAAAATTTTGTTGCTTGTAGCCCTTCTCAATGGCTTTCCAAAAACGTTAAAATATGTAAACCAAAGTCCACCAATTTTGAAAAAATTGTAACCAAATTTTAAAATTTGATTAACCAATAACTTTTTTTGCTTCTGAAATTTGGTCCACAGAAATTCGGTGGCTTGTAGCGCTTGACAAGGGTTTTCCATAAACGTCAAAAATATGTAAACCAAAGTTCACCAATTTTCGAGAAAATTGAAATCATCGTCAATATTTGACCTTCATAACTTTTTTTGTTTTTTAAACTTTGGCCAAAGTTTTGGCGTCTTATAGTCCGTTTTGACTGATTTCTAAAAGTACAAAAATATTTGAACCAAAGTTTAACAGTTTTGAAAAATTTGGTAAGAAATGTCGAAATTTAAAAACTTTTTTGTTTTTGAACTTTGGCCCCCAAAATTTTGAAGATTTATAAACATTTTTAAGGGTTTTCCTACAACGTCAAAATATATAAACCAAAATCTACCAATTTCGAAAAAATTGAAATCATTCTCAAAACTTGACTTTTTATAACTTTTTTGTTTTTGGACTTTGGCGTCAATATTTGGGTGTTTTGAAGTATTTTTCGAGGGCTTTCCAAAAGTGTCAAAATATATGAACCAAAGTTTACAAATTTAGAAAAAATCGGCGCCGAATTTTAAAATTTGATTACCCAATAACTTTTTTGTTTCTGTGCTTTGGCTCAGAAAATTTTGGTGGCTTGTAGCCCTTTCCAAGGGTTTCCAAAAACGTCAATATATGCGGACCAAAGTTTATTAATTTTGAGAAAATCGGAATCACTGACAAATTTTAACCAACCACAACTTTTTCGTCTTAGAACTTTGGCTTCTGTTTTTGGAATTTTATAGTTTTTTTGAGTGCTACCCAAAACTTCAAAGATATGTAGACCAAAGTTCACCAGTTGCGAAAAACTTGAAACCAAATTTTTAAATTTATCACTAAATAACTTTTTTGTTTTTAACTTTATCCCACAAAATTTTGGGGTCTTGAAGCATTTTTCAAAAGCGTCAAAATATGTGGACCAAAGTCCACCAATTTCGAGAAAATTGTAACCAAATTTTAACATTTGATCAACCAATAACTTTTTTTGCTTGTGAAACTTGGTTTAGAGAAATTCGGTGGCTAGTAGCCCTTGACAAGGGTTTTCCATAAACGTCAAAATATGTAAACCAAAGTTTACCAATTTTCAAGAAAATTGAATCATCGTCAACATTTGAGCTTCATAACTTTTTTTTTAAACTTTGGCCAAAATTATTTGGGTTTCTTGTAGTAGTTTCCAAGCGCTTTCCAAAAGTGGCAAAACATGTGGACCAAAGGTCACAAGTTTTAAGAAAATCGCTACCAAAGTTCAAAATTTGATCACACAATAACTTTTTTGTTTTTGAACTTTGGCCCAAAAAAATTTGGTACCTTGTAGTAGCCCGTCCGAAAGATTTTTCAAAAACGTCAAAATATGTAGACCAAAGTTCACCAATTTTGAGAAAATCAAAATCACTCTCAAATTTTGAACTCTCCCTCTCACAACTTTTTTTGTTTCTGAACTTTGGCCCACAAAGTTTTGGCGTCTTATAGTTCGTTTTGAGGGCTTTTCAAAAGTACAAAAATATTTGAACCAAAGTTTAACAGTTTTGAAAAATTTGGTAAAAAAATTTCGAAATTTAAAAACTTTTTGGTTTTTGAACTTTAACCCTTAAAATTTTGAAGATTTATAAACATTTTCAAAGGCTTTCCTACAACGTCAAAATATATGGATCAAAGTCTACCAATTTTGAGAAAATTGAAATCATTGTCAAAACTTGTCCCTTTATGACTTGTCATGAAACCGACGGCGCCAGAAAATTTCGACGGCAACGCTGCAACAGACCGACTTGACGGAACTTAAAAACCCAAGTCGACTTAAATCAACTTGATCGACCTGACGCACAGGTTTACTTGTAGCGCTGCCCAAGATCTTTCTAAAAATGCTAAAAAAGTGGACCAAAGTTTACCAATTTTGCACAAAAGTAAACCAAAGTTTAAATTTTGATTCTCAATATTTGCTTTTCATAAAGGCTTTGGGTAAGGCAATTTTGGCATCGGGCGATAGGGGCTTTTAGTCCCTACATAAGTTTCAAAATTGGGGGATTCAACCCCAAACCCCAATTTTTGAGGATTTTTTTTCGAATTTTGGTTTTTTCAACCTCAAACCCCGTACACAGATCTTTTCAGAAATGCCAAAAAATGTGGACTAAAGTTCACTGATTTCGAGAAAATCGCTACCAAATTTCAAAAATTGAAATCTAAGTAATAGATTTGCCTTTTTATTTTGTTTTTTTTTGATAGGCAACTCACAGTGGTATACATGGCAAAAAATTCTCAACATGTCGTCGAACAATTTTTTTTGCTAGGGCCCTCTAAATTTACCCACTATAATCATTTTTACGGTTTCCGACGCATAACTTTGTTGTTTTTGAACTTTGGCAGCAAAATTTTGAGGGCTGGTAAAACGTTTTAAGGCTTTTTCACAAATGCCACAGTTCATTGGTTTCGAGAAATTTAGACCAAATTTCAAAATGTGACACTTATAATAGCTTTTTTGTTTTTGAACTTAGGTCCACAATGCTTGTGTATATATTCCATGTGATAATAGTGACTATGAATCTTATGAAGATTACATTTTCACCAGTTGTAAGTTAAAAGTTCTGTACGAGGAGCTGGATTTTGTACATTTTATAATTGCTGGCAATTTTAATTGCCAGGCTGGATCTCGATTTTATAATACATTTTTCGGTTTTGCTCGAGATAATAACCTAAAATTGTCAGATATCAAACGATTGCCCGTAGCTGATTCATTTACATATTGTAGCGATGATGGCCTACGGGCCTCGTGAATTGACCATGTTTTGTGTAGCTCTGTCACTGACGGTTTAATAGACAAGGTTGACATTCTGAATGAATTTGTTACCTCTGACCATAGACCGGTATATGTTACTTTCAATAGATTGAAAGGTAATCTGCGAGCCCCTCCAGTTTCACAGCAAGGCTGTATACCTACAATGGACTGGTCTAAGGCAGATGCACTTTGTATAAATAGATTTCAGGCTGTCCTGGAGGAGGTTCTCGGCTATTTAGACATTCGTGCTAATTTACTGCTTGAAAATGATACTAATTCTGTAACACAGGTTAATAAATATTACAGTAAGATTGTAATGTGCATAACTAATGCCTGTAAGACAACTATTCCTTACATTGCCAAAGGAACTTCTGCTAGTGATCGTTGCATAACAGGCTAGAATGATGTAGTTGAAGATAAACATCAGGCTGCAAGAGCGGCATTTTTGAACTGGATGGTAGCTGGCCGACTACGCCATGGTCCTACTTTTATGCTGATGGCTTGTTCACTTTTTATGCGTAATAGAACATTTAAATTAGCTCTCTGATATTGTAGAGATCATGAAGAGATGCTAAGAGCTAATGCATATGCTAATAGTTTTACTAATAAGGACTTCAGAGCCTTTTAGAAAAGAATTAATAAACAAAACAATGCAAACTCTACAAAGCATACAACTGTTGTTAGTAAGTGTAGTGGTGACGATGATATTTGTGCTATGTGGCGTGAACATTTTTGCAAGTTGTATAATTTTGTAAATGATGATTATGGCTGTGAAATGTGTTTTGTTGAAAACTTATTGCATATGTTTATATGATGCGGCCTTATGGAGTACGTATAATAAAGGTTTTATGAGCGACTTGCCAACGGTGTATTTGATGGTAAACATTTTCAACTTACTGTATATGATGTGATTGAAAATATTCACAAACAGAAAAAAGTAAAGCAGCCGGACTTGATGGAATACCTATGGAGGCTCTTATTTATGGTGGCCACAAGTTATATGTCCACCTGTGTTTGTTATTTAATATGTTTTTGAAAAATGGTTATCTCCCAAGAGCTTTTATGCAGGCTGTGGTGGTACCACTCTTTAAGTGTAAGACTGGTAATTTAGCAGATATCAATAACTATAGAGCTATTGCTATATCAACTGCCTTATCAAAACTCTTTAAGTCTGTAATTACAAAGCGAATGTCCACATTTGCTGATTGTGAAAAACACCAGTTTGGATTTAAGGCGAATCATTCTACTGGGTTGTGCACTCAAGTGTTTAAACGAACGGTTGATTATTATGTTAATTGAGGAAGTTACGTATTTGCATGTTTTACTGATTATAGCAAAGCTTTTGACAGCGTGAATTACTGAAAGTTATTTAATAAATTGTTAAATGATAAGATTGATATAAATATTGTAAGCATATTATGCTATTGGTATACTAATCAGAAATTGTGTATTAGGTGGTTAGCCTCAATGTCTAGCTTCTTTATCGTAGGCAACTGGACGCGACAAGGTGGTATTTCATCTCCATATTTGTTCAGTCGATATATACGAGAATTGTTGTTAGAACTAGAAACCTTGTATGTAGGCTGTAATATTGGTGGCGTTTTTATTAATGTGCTGGCATATGCAGATGACATTGTGATTTTAGCACCCTCACGGAGGGGACTGCAGCAGTTGCTGGCTGTACTTTACAAACATAGTACTTATATTGATATAATGTGTAATAATAAAAAGACAGTATGCATGGTATTTAAACCAAAGTTGCGTGCAAAGGTTGTAGCAGATATTTTTCCACAGTTTAGCCTTGGTATTAACTTAGTACAGTTTGTGAAAAAATTTAAATATCTAGGTCACATGATTACATATAACTTAACTGATGATGCAGATATACAGCGAGAAGTTCATAATCTTTTTGTTAGAACTAACATATTGTAGCCAATTTTTCTCAAATTCAAAGTCATCCAACGCCAATTTGCCTCGATTAACCATTTTTCGTATTTACTATCTTCTACTGCCGCTGCCGTTGTGAAGACCGCTGTCGAATAACATTTCTAATGCGAAGTGTACTTTTCGATATACCTCCCTGACCGATCGATCAACAGCGAACGACGCCAGGAAGAGATCGCCATCTTGGATTCCGCACTTTCAGAGTTACTACAAAACACCCTATAGAAGTACCATTTTTATATTTTTCAAAAGAAAACCACCCGATGTCCAAGAAAGAGCGGACATTTAACTATCGAAAACCGTTCTTGGTAAAATCTGAGCTATTTTCTATCTTTAATAACCAGACGTCGAAAAATGACTGTCGAAAATTAGGGAATCTGAATCGCGGCCATTATCAAAATAGCCAATATTAAATTAGTAATTTTTTTTCGATAAAAATACCGTATTATTCTTTCTAAAAATCGGTAAAATATTATTTATATTTTTTGGAACAATAATATCGCTTTTAATAATTTCAACAAAATATCAAAATATATCTACCAAAAAATATAGGCTTACTTACCTTGCTCGGATATTTAATAGAGACAAAAAAGCGCCTGCGTTCATATTATTAAAAAGTAGGAGAAACTTGTTTGGTGCAGACCACGCCCTCGAGCCAGGGGTATAAAAAGGACCGCTAAGCTTAGAACGATCTAAAGGTTGGATTTGGTGTTTAGACCGACCATTATGGTGGTTGTGTTGTTTTTATTGACAAACTGTTTTTAACGTTTTTATCGTCACTTACGTATATTTTATCGTGTTCAAGCGTTCGTTTTTATCGCTTTACCTGTTTACGTCTGGACCCGGCTAGCTGCCTACGAACTGTCATCGTGGGAAAGTATTTCACCACCTCTTACGGCAGGTGCTTCCCCGCAGCAGTCTGCCGCAGGACTATCTGAATCACTTCAACCAATACTGCAAGCAAATCAATCTATCAGAATCACAGACATTTCTTCACCAAAACCGCAAACTAAATGCCAAGAGGATGATGTAAGCCGTCTCGAACGGGAAGAGCATGGTAAGAGAAAATATCACGGCGATGAGGAACCAGATGAAACTGATTCGTACAACAGTCACAAATAAACAACAAAAAACTTCGTGTCAAAAATCAGAATCAAAACACACCTAACGAAGGTAAAAGTAAAGACCACCTCAAATTTGCTGCTTACATGAGTTTAGTAGAGTGTAATATCACTAAGGAAGCCGTACGCTATCATTAAAAGTTCAGGACAGAGATCACTAGTTTCTGTGGTCCAGTCGACATAATCGAAGCGCAAAAAGGATGTATACGCTTCGTTTGTAACGCTGAAGAACAACGTCAAAAATTGCTCAATATTCAGACGGTTTTTGATAAAAAATATTATCGTTACTTTACCATATGCAATCTCAGAAAAACAACAACATATCACCAAACGCTGGGTCAAAGGAGTTATCACCAGAGTTCTATCTGATATATCTGATGAAGAAGTTAAACTTGATACTACCGCAAAGATAGCTAAACGTATATTTAGAATGGATAAAGATGATAAAATCCCTACCACAGCTGTCATCATTGCCTTTGAGGATGAGTTATTAAAGGAGGTTTTGTTCACTTTCGTCGATACAAAGTAAACCTCTATATACCAAAACCTATCAGATGTAATAAATGTCAGACCTTCGGTCATAAAGAATCATTATGTGAGTCTGCTGTTACTATATGCTCACGGTGTTCTTCAAGACATGATTACAAAGACTGTCCTATAAACAAATCGCACGCCAAATGTGCAAATTGCAAGCAAAACCATAGTGTGGCGTATAAAGGTTGTATCAAGTACAAAATAGTAAATAAAAGTCTTGTCATTCCTACTACACAAGGAATCAGTTATACAGATGCAACAGCTCAGGCTAAAAAAACATATCAGAAATAAACAAACCAATTACCAGCATTGAACAAAATAACACAACAGCCGCAAACCATGTTATCATGAGCTCTGACTACGTCAAGGACTCACAACCAGAATTACAATTTACCATGCAGTCTGTTTTAGCCAATACGGGGTCATCGAGCTTACCGTCATCATCAAACATTCCAAAACAAGGACAGCTTTCGCAAACTCTTGCAACCAACTCTGTCAGCAGACCAAATTTGCTTCATGTCAGCGATAGCTCAGGCACTCCTATGGCTAATCACTAACATACCGGATGTTGATGGAAAACACCAAAATTATCATTAAACTGGAAAGTACTCTCAGTGAGTTTATGCCAACATGTTCTCAAAGTCATCACTCGACTCCAGCAGTCAATGGTGGGGATATGGAGGATCATTTCTTGCATATACAAAATTCCTAGCAAGTATGGCACTCCAGCTTCTACAGTGGAATGTTCGGGGAATTCTTGCACATCGACAGGAGTTTTATCAGTTACTTTCAGTAAATACTTTTAACATCATCTGCTTACAGGAATCTTTTCTTAAACCGAATAAAGAGTACTGTTCACCAGGATATAACAGCATCAGAAGTGATAAACATGCACCCAAAGGTGGTTTAGTTACGTTTATTAGAAGTGGACTTGTCTACACTGAAAATCAAAGACCAGCAAATATGGAATGTCAGTCAGTCACTGTCAACACAACAGCTGGTCCTATAATTGTCATAAACGTCTATGTTTCTCCAGGCACCGATACAACCTTTCCACTATTTGCTGATTTGTTTTCATCAACTAATACCATTGTCCTTGGAGATTTCAATGCATTAAACTGCTTATGGGGAAGTCATACAAACGACGCCAGGAGAATTCTCCTAAAAACTGCAATTACTACAAATAACTACGTCGTCTTAAATAACGGCCAAGGCACTCATCAAACAAATAATGGCACAATGACATGCATAGATGTCTCCATAGTTTCAAGAATATTAGCAACTAAATGTACGTGGAGTGTCTTCAACAACCTTATGGGATCAGATCATGCTCCAATAAAAATTACCTTCAATGCACGGTCGCTACTATTCCAAAATGGAAGCTTACTATGGCAGACTGGATATTTTTTTAACATTCAACAGAAAATCAAGTTGATAATATTATTACAAGCAAAGACCACGATGTTAAACATCTTAACAATCAGAGTATCAACATCGTCATTTTAGCTGCTCAGCTGAGTATTCCGCAGACAAAACCATGTGCCTTAAAACGTCATAAACAACTTCCATACTGGAATGATGATATAAAAACAGCTATCAGAAATAGAAATCGAGCACGAAACAAGATGAACAGGACTAAAAATATAAATGACATTATTGAGTACAAACGGCTAAAAGCGATTGCACAGAGAGTTATCCGTCAAACTGCTCGTCAACATTGGCAGAGCTTTTGTGATACACTACATAGTCAAACCCGACTGGGTATAGTCTGAAACATAGCAAGAAAAATGAATGAAACAAAGTCAAATCCTACTTCAGTACCTCTCATCCATAATGGTAACGTGGTCCAATTAAACAAAGACAAAGCCGAAGTTTTTGCCCGCTCCATCGCCAGTGATAGTAGTACTACAAACTACAGCCCTGATTTTCAGAGGCACAAAACGAATATTGAGCAAAATAATACTTATTTATTTAGAAACAACTCTCCAGACACAGAAATTACAAATTATCTTAACAAAGATTTTACAGATCAGGAATTGAGTCTGGCAATCAATCAATTCAAGAAAAACTTATTACCAGGTGCAGACAGAATTATGTACGCATTTCTTTATCACCTTCCACCAGCAGGTCTACATCTCGTTTTACTACTCTTCAACCTAATCTAGTACAAAGGACAGCTGCGAAAAGCCTGGAAACATGCTATTGTTCTTCCTATTCTAAAGGCCGGAAAACAGCCAAATAGTCCGTCATCATATAGACCTATTTTAGTCACGTCAGCACTTAGCAAACGAATAGAAAGAATGGTTCCTAATCGCCTTATGTAATACTTAGAAAAGTTTCAGCTTCTTACTAATATTTAATCTGGATTCCGAAAAGGTAAAAGTACTCTTGATCATATTATTAGATTGCAAGATACCATCACTAGATATCAACACAATAAATTACATGTTCTTGCAGTTTTCATCAATTTTGAAAAGCTTTCGATATGGTCTGGACAAAGGGCCTACTCATATAAATAAAAAAAACATCGGCATCAATGGTCACATGTTTAAATGGATAGCAAACGTTATTACTGACCGCACTTTTCAAGTTAGAATTGGAGATGAACAGTCAAACATTTATATCCTGGAAAATGGAACAAGTCAGGGATTAATTATATCACCAACACTTTTTCTGATGATGATCAATGATATGCCAAACTCTTTATGTAACATTTCTGTTTCACTCTTTGCAGATAACAGTACCTTTTTCAAACCGGAACCAAACATCGTCTGGTTACAGAGAGCGGTCCAAAAAAAATTTGATGTTCTTCAGCACTGGTGCAATATATGGGGCTTTAAGATCTTTATTGAAAAGACTGTAGGTGTTTTATTTACACACTCAACAAACAGACCAAACATCAAAATCAAAGTTGGTGGGTCACCAATCAACATTAAACACTCAGCTAGATTTCTTGGTATGATATTTAACAAATCATTTACCTGGTCAGAACATACAGAATACGTCATCTACAAGTGCAATAAAAGGCTAAATCTCATGAGAGCCGTTTCTGGAACAAGGTGGGGAGCAAACGAGACATCCCTTCTTACCATCTGTAGAATGCTGATTCGGTCAATACTGGACTATGGAGCAGCAGCATATGACAGTGCTTCTATTAGTCAGCTACGAAAATTGGATAAGATTCAGTATAGTGCATTAAAGCTATGCTTTGGAACTATGAAGTCCACAGCTGCCTCTGCACTACAGGTAGAAAGCGGTGAAACTCCACTACATCTCAGCCGTTTGAAACAACAAATAAGTTCTTAATTAAGATAAAAACATCTGTCAATCATGCAGCAAACAGCGTCCTCCAAGATCACTAGACCACACACTATGGAAAGTTTACAGACAACAGTAGACCGTTAGCCACAAAGGTTGATTAATTTTTCCAACACATGACATCAAACATAGTCCAGACTACAGTTGGAAAAATTCCACAAGGCATATAGTATTACCTGACATTAACCAAACATTAGCTTCGCAGGTAAAAAAACATGCACCGCACATTTTTTCCGTCCTCGCTTGTGAAAAAATAAACCAACAATATGCTGATCACGTTCATATCTATACTGATGCTTCCAAAGATTCCTCTGGAAAAGTCGGAATCGGCTGTCACATACGGTTATCATCCACGTCTCAGAATATTGACAAAGTGGCCAGGTTAACAGATAAAGTAGCAGTCCAAACAGGAGAGCTGGCTGCCATTAGAATGGCACTTCAGAACATCTTTACCTTTACCTTTACCTTTACCTGCAGGGAAAGTGACACAAAAGCGGCCACCCAGCGCTGAGGCCACTTCATGGGCCCAGTGCGCAACCCCGACTGACCTCAAGGTCGACAAAACCTCTTAGAAGCTTTCGCAAACTTTAAGAGAAGAAACCAATGGATATCACTCAAGGTGTCTAACAAAATAGTATAGTCTCCAAGGATGTTCTTACGGAGAAGCATTAAAGCACTGCACTGGGCAATGAAATGTAAAGATGTATCCTCATCTTCTTCACAGAGAGGACATTTGGAAACCTGACTTACACCCATAATAAATAGGTGTTGATTAAAATCTGCATGACCAGTAAGTATACCAACTAGAATTCGTAAATCCTTCCTGGGAAGTCTAAGAGCATACCGAGCTCGTGAAGAGTCAACTCTGTGCAAGAAGTACTTAGCCTGCCTGCATCCAGATAGTTCTTGCCACATTCTGTTTTGTTCATGT
>Ga0056128_1008553_pt1 | contig 12891 bp, 2 predicted proteins | sample WorMetLIZISLAND2_FD_71113 | JGI IMG/M metagenome (GOLD analysis project Ga0056128, IMG submission 71113) | Marine gutless worms symbiont microbial communities from Max Planck institute for Marine Microbiology, Germany - Olavius geniculatus... ...
TGGGAAACTGAATGGTCATTTGATGGCAAGTTGTGTCAGGAATATTTGTGCCAGAAATTATTAAAATTTGATAATTGGTTTTCAAGATACAGTTGAAAATGTCGGGGATGTTTTTTTGGGACACAGTGTAATAATAACGAGATGAATAGACAGCAGAACAGTAGGCCTATAATTACGCTATACGAACCACAATGAAAATTGCGGAGCTGAGAATGCCGGCCATTGCTGGGACCTGATGCTGAACGTAGTCCACCAGAGCTTTATTGCATGGCTGTTACCACAGCAACAACAAACGAATGGATGCAAGAATGAATCAACCAATCAGGCATTTATAGTCCATTCATGTCATGCGACAACCACAGTCTTACAGAATGTGATCAAAGACTTACTTTAAACGTTTAAATATTATGAAAACGTAACGGGTTTTTCCCAGGGACGGACGAAGTCTAGCTGCAAATTTACTACAAAGTAGTGTACGACGAATCATAATAATAGGGGCCTACAAGATTTATAGCGCTATAAAGTCCGAAGATACAGAGGCGCTTAATGGCGCTAGGCTAGGGCAGGTTAAATAAATGCGTTTCTAAATGTCGTTTAAATGTATCAGTAGAATTGCAGAGACGGGCAGTGTAAGGTAATGAGTTCCAAAAACAAGGCGCGATTACAAAAAATGTGCGTCGATCTACGTTCGATCTTGTTCTAGGAACTTGCATTTTACTGGACTATACTGTAAAACTGTTTATGAGATTGTGTATGCCTAGGTCAACTCAGCCCTCCACCCATCCGGGGTAGGTAAATCGAGTACCGTCCTGTCTGGCTGGGGTTAATGCAAGGCCCGCTCACCTGTACTGGTCGGCAGCTTGGCCCAATACTGCGTACTCCCATATGGCAGGTGACGCTCTGTAGCTCCGAGAAAGGTTTCCTATAAAGAGCTAGTCCATTTAACCATAACCATATCAATTATCAGATCATCTGTCAGGGGCGGCAGCTCTGTGAAGTTTCAGCCAATGACAGAATATTGACAGATGATAAAGAGCAATGGATCCTACTCTCATCACAACGCCAGCAGTCACTGTCTTCGTCTGTCTGCATGTATGCGTGCCTGTAGCATCTTCTCTCAGCGTCTATAGACAGTAGGTTGCCCAAGACAAAAGCCCCTTACCACGAAAACCCCCATCCATTTAAAACTCATAAGTTTTCGCCAGCTCGCCTTGTCTATAATTGCCTAGCTAGTTTACGCTAGGCCTACTTGACACAGCGAATAATTCGAAAATTTCATTTTGTTAAAACATATCGTCTTTTAATTGTTACAGCACAAGAATTCAGCACACACGATAAGGTATACAGAAACATTGTCGCACAAAAGGGAATATTTTGTCGCATGGGGATTCTGTCATTCACGGGAAGGAGGGGGTTGTTCCCTGCCTCCGTATGCCTTGTTGAGGCGGCTGCGGTCGCTGGGATGCGGTTTTAGATTTATTGACTCGTGATGAGATGTCAGTCGGTCCGTCGTCCTAGTTACCTAGTAGTCCCACTCCAGTCTAGTAGTCGCAGACTCTTTGCTGCCTCAGCTGATAGATAGCACACGTCGGTGCCAGCAAACCCACACGCAGGCGCAGAAAAAAACGCTAGCGAAGACGTCGCCGCCCGCCGACGTGACGTTTACTAATGATGATGACCACTTCCCTGAAAAACCTCGAAAACCCAGAAAAGTAAGGGAATTCCAAAGCGGTCAGAAGAAAATCAGACAAAATGAAAAAAGTCAGCGAAGAGTCAGGGAAACTAGAAGAAAAAAATAATTAAAGTAAATATTGCGCATATTTACACTGTACGGTCTTTATTTCACATTTTCTTTTTAGAAAACTAAGTTGCACACCGATTACTTTTGCCCGCGGAAAGGTTTGAGCGGACAGACGAACGGAAGGGCAAGACACGTAGCCTAATGTACGTGGCTTATTAAAACAGCCGCACAATAAAGTCTCTTGTCACTGGAAGATTGCGTAACATCTTAGGCCTACAGTACAGGCAGCAAACCACAATGATTCTGAACTTCATCTATTTGATAGGCAGTGTAAATTAGAGCCCTCAATACTTAATGTTATTAAATGAGGATATAGTGTGCATATCTAAAAAGTGTGAATTTGTCAAGTTTCAGCAGTTTTTAGCAGTTTTTTTGTAATGGCGGTCGCGCTTATGGCATGATGTTGTGTCCGTCCCTTGTCTGTCTGTCGTTTGTCTGTAACGCATGTGTTGTGGCTATACGGTAATAAAACTATTTGAAGAAGCAAGTACCAAGTCGGATCGACCCCCTACAACACTCATTCCTTCCAAACGGAGATGCTTACTCTACCTCCAAATAGTTTACTGGAATTACGAAAAGCGGCCAAACCGCTTCAGTTAGCGGTATCGTTACAACTGACAGTCTATACGTAAACTTACCGACGGCTTATGTAACAGTACCATAGCCGACCCCTACGGAGATCTATTTTCCCGAATTAGAACTCCCGACTCTTCCCCATTAAAATATGCATGTTGCCATGTTGTTGCTGGCTATCGATCTAGCGACAGCTGGGCTTCTCGTCATCATGTACAGATAAGAAGCCAGTACATTATATTCTGATCAAGCAAGCCTGGATTTATAGCATCTTTTTATCTATCCGGGCTCCATTGATCTAAGCAACAGCTGAGCAGTTCTTTGCTATCTCTTATCTTTATCGTTAGCGACGTTCTGTTGCGCATTTTTCATCGAACTAATAATTAGCCAATATGTATTCACACGTCGCGTGTGGTCTGGTATTTTTCGGTCGCACCGTGTAGCTCTCCAGGTCCGAGACATCTGGAACCAAGAAATGCGGTCGGTCGGTCGGTCGGTCGATCGCCGGCAATTCTGTTTTCAATTGATATCTCTCAGCGACTTCCTGGACCGGCCGCCGGACTTCATCTAGAGATGGGCAGAAAAATTACGGAATACCGTACTAGCGATACCGATATATACCGCGCTGCTTCGCAACGGTTTGTCGCTTTTAGACTGTTACGGTAGAATCGCAAGGCTCGCAGTGCCGCCGACAAGATATAAGCCAAGCTGTCGCTAGGGTGGGCCGACGGTACCGCCTATATCCGAAGGCCAGCGTCCGACTTCCGGTCACGGAAAAAAGCGATTTCCCAGAGTGCCTGCCGTCACATACACGCTATGGTGACGCTGCTATACCGAACGCTACAATCAACGCTAGGATATGATAAGTTAATTGGGCGCACGTGAGTGATGGCTGCAGGCAGAAACTTTGCATTCAAAATTGCGGCCAAACCGCTGCAGGTTACATGGTTACTACCGACAGCTTATAGGAACGTCATCTCTTTATCCAATGGTACCATCGCCGGTCCCTTATGACGTATCATTTAGCCACAATATGTGCGTTACAGATAGACAACAAACAGACGTATGTTGTACCGAAAACTCGATCTAATGGTCGGCCAAAAACTCCGTTGGTCCCGTGCCGACATACTGTGCGCCTTTAGGGGCTTACCTTTTCAACTTCTGATTTTAAAAAATGACACGCCAGTTTCTCTGACCATTGTAAAACGTTCAGACCGATGTTGGTTTCTCTATGGCCTTTCTGGATTTTAATTAGGAGCCTGTAGGCTTACGTGACGGACAGACGGACGTACGGGTAAGTGCCGTAATGCGACCTATTAAGACGGTCTCACAGAAACGAGCAATTTTTTAAACTGTGCATTTCTACCTCTGTCCACGCCTAACCGCAAAAGCTTCCTCGAGTAATGAACCGAAAAGAAATAGTTGAAATAATCGTTTTAAGGTGTACATCAGTCAGTTAGTCAATACGGATTTTTAAAATGGCCTAAATAGTACAAACTATTGCTACTTATCTACTCAACTTATTCAATAAAATGTTCAATAATAATACGTAAATGCAAAACTGCAGTTTGACCTATTTTTATCTAGTGTATTCTTTTCCGTTTGTATAGACCTACATTTTATCCTAATCAAGCTCGATACCGATAGCGTGCCGAATTGCGAAACTGAAAAACGCCCATCACTGCATGCAGCATTGGTAGGAGGCCCATAATGTGTAATTGAGCGCAGCGCATGTATAGTGGTCAAATTCTGCCGTGGGGCAAGGAGAGAGATTTTTAGACACACGCGCCTATAGCGGTCAGCGCTGGCCTCAGTGACGTCGTGCCAAAGGCAGCAGACGGTTTTTGACCCCCTCTCCAGAATTTTGGGTTGTGGGAAAATTGTCGATAAATTTTCTTGTCGAAAAATGTTTGTCCAAAAATGCAAAACTTGGGGCTAAAAACCCGTTCAGGTAAATGTTGATGGGAGAACAAAATTGAACGTCTGAGCACCCATAGTTTCTTCGTGAGAAATTTGCAGTGTCTGTCGGTAAAATGTAACTTCCCGCGATGCTTACTTTTCCCAAGATGACACTATTTGGCCTGAACACACATCTTGCGCTTCGTTTCAAAACCGTAGGCTCAGTAATTATTTATTAACATACAATAAACAATAGAATAATAAATAATCCACGTAATCTACCAGGCCTACATTCCTTTACTTTTTTCATCCACAGAAACTAGGCCTATATTGTAACACAAAAATCATAAACATTAATTATAAACAGAAACGGAGAACAGATTGCGGCACATAAATATAACCATGCCGCAAAGTTTCGTCAAAGAGTGAGAAAACGTGCCCTACCTATAAGAGTCCCTATAGAAAAAAAGTGAGAGACAATCCCGCGTGTCTTCGCCCCATTATTAGGCCCTAGCCTCCCCGTTTGCAGTCCGGGAGTCATACCCGGTATAGCAAACGTCGGTACATGCCGATATTTAGACAGTTTCATGCGGTCAGTGAAAGTGTCAATCATCCAATCGTCGATAAATCAGTCGTGTTAGTTACAGCGCTGACAGCTAGCTGCCGCTCCATCCGCTGATGTTCATTTCTTTAATACCCCGTTTACACGATCGAGCAAACATCGAGCAAATATGAAGCATGCATAAAGCATAGCAAACATCGAGCAGACATCCAGCAAGCATCGAGCAAACATCAAGCAAACATCAAGCAGACCTAATGGAATCCCGCCCCCTCGCTCAAATGTAGGCCATGGCTTAGCCCACAGCTGATCACGTTTTATATAGGCTTTCCAATTACAACCCGCTCGCCCTTCTAATTAGCATGCTAATTATCATAGCTCGTCGAGCTAGCTCGATGTTTGCTCGATCATGTAAACGGAATATAAGATTTCTTTCTCTTTGTCTTTGTTTCTCTGTTTGTCTGTCTGTCTCTCTGTCTGTTTGTATGTTTCTGTGTCTGCATCGACCCGGCCGTACAATACAATACAACAATACAATACAATCGAGAATTTGCACTCAAAAACTGCAGACAAACTGTCAGTTTAATCTAGCACATAAACTAAAAAGAACTGAAACGTTTAACAGAAAAATGAAATGAGAGATACTGAGAATAGAAATAGTGTTAAATGTAAAAATGACAAAATTCAAAAATGACTGAAGTAAAGACAACTAAAATAAGAAAAAAATGAACAGGTAAGAAATAAAGAATAATAATGAAAACTAAAACTCTGAAAAAACTGAAAAGAGTAAACATAAAAACCTTGAGCAGGTCCGAACAGCCGTGGAGTCAGTCCGAGGCCAGGTAAATAACGAGTGCAAACGGCCTAGAACGAGTGGGGCCTAGAACAAAATCATGAAAATCAAGTGTTTCCAGGAAAAGTCTGAATTTTTTCACGACCGATAATCACTTTTTTCCGCCATTAGGACTGGCGTCTGGAAAACAATTTCTACAGGGTTACGCATTATTCATAATTGCATGGAACGCTGCTGTGTCATGCGTTTAACGGTAAACGCGCCGTAAAAGTTATTTCTGAGAAAGCGTTAGGCCCAATTTATAATCCAATTTTGCCATTTCCCGTTGACTTTGGTAATCGTCCTTACAACACTCTCACATTACCATTGTAGGCTGATAAATACGCCACTGTGTACAAAACACAAGTTTATGCACTTCTTAACGGCAACATTTTAAAAACTTGCATAACGGACACAACAAAAATTACAAAAAGTAATATTGCTTGCATCACACTGACTGTGTGTCAGTGTGATGCTGAATAATATCACCTTTTGTGATTTTTGCTGTTTTCGATGTGCGAATTCTTTAATGTTGCCGTTAACAAGGGTATAAACTTATGTTGTTGTACATTTAAATTTTTGCTGTTTTATTACAAAAATGACGTTTACGTACAGTTGATCAGTTACAAAGATATCTGGCCATAAATATTTTACAATCACAATCTTGACCGTTTGGGGTCACGTGACATTCAAATGACAACAAGGGTCGGTTGTGGTGGAATTAGATTGGCCTCGTTCAATAACCCGTCCCCCAAAAACTCCCATTAGACGCATGGATCTTGGAGATATCTCTTACAGGGTCGGAACAAAATTTTGTTGGCAGTATTCGATGGCCCAACCCCGAAAACCCCCCTATAGACGCAAAAATCTCGCAGATATTTTTAGCAGAAGCCAAGCTATAGCCCATTTTGTCCCAAATTTCGTTGCCTGCAACCAAAAATTACGACTCTATCTTATACACAGCCAAAGTTATGACCGTTTAAAGAATTGTTTAACTTTCCCCATGGCGCCATTGTAATTTTTTTGAATTTTTTGAATAAATACGTTAAATATTAATTTCAAATTTTTTAACCCCCAAAAGGCATATTCTTGCGAAAGACTGCGTCGTTCGAGCCATCGCGCGCAAAAATCCACCGAAGGGCCTGACCTGTAGGTGAGTTTCTGAAAAATGGCGTATATACAGCCAGAAAAAAATTTGCGTATTATTTCAGCTATTTGCCGAGAAGCCCCCCTTGGTCGTTTACATAAAAATTTGCATGAGGGGTCATCTAGCCGACGTAATCAACCATGTCAAATTTTATCTCAATCAGATCAGGGGTTTTGATTCTGAGGGGTCGAATTCTTGACTTTCCCATAGGAAACAGAAGTCGCCGTTAACACATGGCTTGAACTACCGTTCAGCCTGTGATGTAAGATGTATATGCTTCTATTTGCGACAGAAATGTGTGCCTACTATTACGTCAAAAATCCAACTGATGGTCGTGTCTAAAGGTTTAAAATATTTTTCACGTTATGCCTAATGTATACTCCACGCGCACATTATTTTCTCCTTTATTCTTTCAAGTGTTTTTCTTTACTTTCGGCTTGTATTAGAGACCCGGCGTCTATTTAAGACCCATTTATTATTGTAGCGACTGGCGTCGAGATTGTTATTGAAAATTGTCTCCCCGAAGTTCGTAAATATTCCCCGATTTTACGAACTGAAGGGAAAAATTTCAATAATGGTCAATGATGCAAGTTGCAACTTGTCTTGTTACATCTCAACGCATGCGTCTATCTGGCACCGTTATCGAGATATAGGCATTTGAAGTTTTTTCCAAGAAGGCTCTTCCAGGAACAGATGTCGGTCGTCGGTCGGTCTTTAATATTACACTGATCTCATATACTCCTCTACACTATGTTAGGAACGTAGCGCGCGAAAAGTAAAAATTCGGGAAATGTCTCATTGCCGACTAAGAGAAACATTCAACGAGGGACGATGTAAAATCAGCAGTTTTCCGGCGCGTTGCCGGAGACTTAAATCAGCTTCAAATATTTTCTAGTCTAGATAGACAGGCAGCTGCTAAACTTTTGTCTTTGTCGTTGTATCTTGTTTTTACCAGCAATACTTCAAAACGAACAGCTGCGATCCATTTGTCATTGTGTTGCAGTGTCGGTTAAGCAGCGCGATTACAAGAAAAACGAGATGAAAACAAGCGTTTCGTGTAAGTTTATCATTCTGCCTGTAACTACAGTACCTTAAACTACAGCGACCAAACCAACATGAAAGCAATGGCGCATAGTGACAGGCCGTAATACGAGTATCGCCCGTCCGTTTGTCTGTTTGTCTGTCTGTCAGGTATAGTCTGTTAATTCGGAAACAAAATATCAAAACTACAACTGCTGCAGTCGTTCTCCATATGGCACGAGTAACATTTTTTCAGTTCGAAAAGTCAAATGCAAAAGTTAAGATTAAGGTTAGGTGGACGGCCGTATAATTATGTCGGTACCGGGCCAACAACTTTTTTAGTTATAATTACGTACTATAACTGTACAATTTTGTCAATGAATACGAAAATAAAACGACGTAATCGCAAGCGAAAGCTGTAGGGAATATGCATTCTCTGTTAATTTTGTGACTGAGCGTATATCCGAGCGATTTTATTTTTATTTTCGTTTTATTGCATTTACTGTATGGCATTTTGTCGTTGAACCTCACGTTCGGCTCCGCTGTAGATCGTCCCTGTCTGACATTATCACTATCATCAAATAAGTAAGCATATATGCTCCTAGCTAACATTTACCTTGCCGAAGTGTGGTAGCTGGCAGACGCCCGGATGTGAGATGCGACCTGTGACGATGACGTAATCACTGATGCCTCTCCTCGCCCCGCAACACTCCCACTACACATAATCAACTGTATTCCTATTTTATCGTCTTCATCATCATTATCATTATTTGTTCAGCGGGGTAATAAATTGCCAGAAAAAGAAGAACGCGGTTACAAATTTCCGACAGAGAAGATTATGGGTGTTCAAAATTTTAATTAGGTCCCTTAATTAATTCTCCCAGTAATGGGGGATTTTTGATATTTGTTTTTCAAGAAAAAATTTCACGATACGAAAAAGACTTTCCGACAAATTGAGATTTAGGGAGATGACTCTCTCTCTTCCTCCGCCACTACGTACGCTACTCGTTTATATGATATTTAAACCAATCATAAAAGACAAACAAATACATAGACATGGCGTGCTCTGACATCTGTCGGGTAGAATAAAACAAACTTGTTGCTAAAACACTTCAGAATTAAATGACCTTATGAAAAAGAATCAACGACTGTAGCCTATTAGTAGCAGCAATAGTAGTAGTAGTAGTAGTAGGCCTAGTAGTCGTACTCAACTCACGGTGGTCTGTACGGCGTTAAGGAGGTTTCCTGACGGTGGATCAGTGTAGTAATTGTCCAGCAGATGTAGCAGTGCCCGAGTAAGCGCATTCAACAACTGCTCACGCAACAACGCAACAACAACTTATTGTCACGCGCAACTAAAACACTTTCAGTTAGTGCTTACTGCTTAGTATTTGCAGAACGAGAAAGCCCAGCTGTCGCCAAGGAAGACGCGCTACAGCCTATACAGTTTCTGTTGCAGTACTGACCTTCAACGTCATCCAAGATCGATGATTTTTATTTTATCTGTAAGAGCGTATACAATTTTTTAATAGTGATCAATAGCAACCTTGGCCCTATCTCTCACCGTTTCCAAGATATGGCCATTTTTCGGTTGAAAAAACGCACATTTTCTCTCTACCCACCTCCATTGAACCCCGAACAACATAGCTGTAGCGTGTCAAAAAGAAGTGCATGGCGGTACTGTCAACAAGTTTTTAAAGGGAAACTCTATTTTATCTCGTCTATATGTACACGTAATGTCATTTATTCCAAAAAGTCAAATTTACATGATAGTTTCCCTTTAATCAAATATATCGAGTTGCAGAAGTTTTTGAACGCCCCTCGTAGCTATTTGTGTTGCGTATACTCACAGCGGTTTTCTGAACGATCATCCAGATGGCGAGCGCACTGGTCAGCAGCAGCAGAAGCAACATCACAAGCAGAGACACGCAGAACTGCAATCAAACATAGAAGCGCACACACCAGCAGACATACCGGTATCACTGTTCAGTCGCCCCTTTAATGTAGGCTTTATCCTAGTATCATTTTTCTTTGCTATTCAGCAAAAGACTGCTGAAAAAATTGCTATACTTAGTAACGTCGCGGCAGAGGGCAAAGGGGGAGCTCCGTAGGTCTATCTTCAAGTGCCTCCAAGGTTATGTCTTTAGACTTTATGGCGCTATATGAATTTTGTATTATTATTATTTTTTCATTATTACTAAAGCAATTGCCCATCTTAAAGTTCCATCCGTCCATCTGTCCGTCACACGGGTGAATCAGTCAAAAACGGTGCAAGACAGAATCACCAAATTTTCACTGTCACTGCCTGGGTGATTTTAGTTTTAGGATCCGTAAAGCTTCTCCATAAATTCGAGAAAAAATCACCCCAAGCAAAGGCGCCAAATGAATGGAAGTAGGAAAAATTTGCGATTTTAACTAATAAGTCGCCATACCTGAGCTAGTACTGACTGTTTCTAAGTCATTCGTATTGTTTTTATATATTTTATGCTTTCCCCTTTGTGCTGTCATATGCCTGATTTGTATGTACTGTGATGCCTATAAGTGCTCATGGCCTTGGCATTGTACTTGGTTTCCAAGTTTCATATAAATAAATAAATAATACGTGCGAGATAGGCTTAATTGAAAGTCGTACACGCGCTATCGATTGCAAACAGAAACTGCTACACGGTGTCGAGCGTCTCATTAGCATTAGCTTAGATTTTTTGTTTCTAGTCCTTACCGTGAGGAGTATACAAAGGTTGCGGAAGATGGCGCCACAGATGCCTAGGACTCCGAGCGCCGAAACCACTATTCCAACACAAATCGTCACATAGCCGGCAGAGTAGATAAAGTTGAACTCATTCTCAGGGTCGACGAACTGCTGGAATGATGACGTCACGTCGGCGCGCAGCCATATCCCGACACACACCGCGCACACTCCCGACAGCTAACATTATAACATTTTACAATGTATGTGCAACACCGCGCGATGACCAGTGCGATTGTTTTGGCATGCTACTAAAAAGGTAAATGTAAAGTCCAGTACTTGCTGTAGCGCTTCTTACATGAGACGAACTCGTTGCCAGAAGCGCTTTTGACAATCGCGGAAGTGGCAGCTGATTGGCATGAACAAATGATACCGCGCAGCGCACTACGCGGCTATCCATTGCCCGCGTGAACGAACAATTGGACCCGCAGTTTGCAACTAGCAGACATACCACCGCGCCAATCAGGCACACTAGGACTTCACCCCGTAGCCCGTAAGCTACTACTCATTTCCCATTCCACGGAGGATAGGAGGCTGAGTTGGCCTGAGTGCACAGTAAGTAGGTTAGCAACTTGCTCAAGTTTGCTTGCAAATGACCGGCAGATGAGAATCGAACCGCAACGTGAAAGTTACGAGTCGACACCAACCACTAGACACTTGCACCTACACAGGCAGGTAGGTGTGAGCAACTTGCCCAGAGTTGTTGCTTGGTAGTACATCGGCTGGGAATTGAACCGTGGACCTTTCAGTCTAGTATCCAACGCCGTAACCGTTGAGCCACCAATACTCTGGGCCTATCGATGGACAACATGAAAGGAGATTCACATTCTGCGCCTTGCAACGCCGTATACAAATTTCCACTTTTCTCCTACGTGGCATAAATTGTTTTAAAGAAAGTAGGCCTACAAGTAAGTAGTATGCTTCTAGCCTCTTTAGGTGTAATTTAGCACGTATATATGCTTGCTCTGCTTCCTCCAAGTAGTGCAAAAGCAGACGTTGGGTGAGGTGGAAACTAAAACATTTATTTAATAGCCAGTTGTGTCGGAAATATTTCTGCCAAATGTTATTAAAATCTGCTTATTTTTATTCAAAGCACGATCGATAATGTTGGGGATGTTTTTTTCAGGTTTTCTTTTATTGTAATACATATTCCGCTTGATCTGCTTTCCCTAGGTACTGCAGAAGCATCATTAGGTGAGGTGGGAAACTGAACGGTGTAGATCCTTAGGCCTATTACAGAGCCTATGCCTATTATCGATGCATGAGTGCAAAGTTGTTACTAAATAGCCTACAGTTGTGTAGTTGATCAATTGAACTCAGTTACGTACGCAGATCAGGCCGGATATAACGATGACGCCGCACTTGACGCATGCGTATAGCAGCTGTTTTCTATTTCCGCCGGGCATGCCCAGTGCGCCAGTCTGTTTGTGACGTCACATAGAAAGCCGACTGTAATCACGGCGGGCACTGCTATCGTTAAACCAATGCTTACGATGTGTCTGAACTAGAGAGTTACTCGACCGATGGATATTCCGTCCGCTCTCTGCAGCAGGAAATATTCTTCTGCTGCTTTCAGCTTTAACTACCGTTTGTGGTGTTAGGAACTGCAAAGTCTGGTCCGCGCGGTCTACGCCGCAATTCCAATGTAAAAAGCCGCGGACTATTGCAACGCATTAGCATGGCCATAATGCATAATAGCAGCAGTTAATTCGAACCACTTAGAACGCAGTATACGAAGTTGCAAAAAAGAAAAGTCATATTCTGTCATAACTGCTGCTAATGTTGACCTATTTTCAGTGGCTTTTATCCATGTACCTGATGGGCGAAAATAGGGGGAGGAAATTTTTGTTATGGTGTAGATCAAAACTCTTCTTTATTTTTCACTGGGCAGTGTACATTTACTATACTTTTCTCTTTTTTCTACTGGGCAATCTACATCCCTAACAAGAAAAGAGTTCAAAACGGGTGAAAAGGCTTGAACCCAAAAGTGGGGGGTAACTTTGGCCTTATCGCTCACCGTTTAGCGACAGTACATCAGTGACAGACAGACGGACAAACAGACAGACGACATACAACAAATCGTGCTACATACGCTCTAGAGCACAGCTGTAGCGCGTCAAAAACGGCAAAAATTTTGATCATCAAATGTCATAATATGTAAGCTATGTTATAACGCGTTCAGTAGCCCAAATTCCATTACGCCGACTTTCACTGAAACTGCACATCGAAAACAGCAAAAATAACAAAAGGTGATATTGCCCGCATCACACTGACTGTGTGTCAATGTGCTGCTGAATAATATCACTTTTTGTAA
>Ga0056128_1008554_pt1 | contig 12891 bp, 10 predicted proteins | sample WorMetLIZISLAND2_FD_71113 | JGI IMG/M metagenome (GOLD analysis project Ga0056128, IMG submission 71113) | Marine gutless worms symbiont microbial communities from Max Planck institute for Marine Microbiology, Germany - Olavius geniculatus... ...
CGCAAAGTAACACATGCTATTAAGTGCTGATTCTCTAACGATTATTTTTGTCAAAATCTATTGCTATTGAACCAGGACTGTTGGAGTTATTGCAAAAGGTAGCAGGGGTCCGGTTTTTTTAGACACAGTGTAGTGCTCGTCCTCAATAGCCTAAGTGCATGTCCTCACAAACCATAAGCCTCATAAGCCACGCATACAACAGTGACAAATATTTACATTCTTACACTAACCTACATTGTATAGATGTAATAAACGTCGGAAAATAAAACGTAAAAACATCAAAAAATATTCCGAATGATTAAACAGTTATATAGGCCCATTATTTTAGAGCATCAGTAATTATTCAATTTTTGTATATAATTGTTACCAAAATCAAATTATTTTATTTTTCACTTTTAAAAGTTCAGTGTTTATTCTTTTCTAATTTAAAAAAGTGAGAAAAATAAAATAATAAGATACAAACATATATTTATAAACGAAATAAATCAAAACGTTTGGAAACGTTTACTACATCTATTTCCTATACATTAGTGAAACTGGAAACCCAGCTGTTTTACGGATAACGTAGTATAAAATGGTCCTCTTCGTAGGAATTCATACCAAAATAGTTGACAAAAAAGTAAGTAATTCTGCATATATAATTTACGTCACGGACATGGTCTTGAGGTCAAGTATGGCGTTGGTCTTGAAACCACCTCTGTCTTAGATTTCCCATCCCCCTCTTTATTAACTGAAATTATGTTTGACTTTCCCTCCCTCAACCCATAAAACTACTACGCAAGACATTCCCTCCCTGGAAAAAAAGTGAAAGTCGGCATCCGCGCCTCACTTCAACCGTTGACTACGGTGTAATAGTAGGGCTGTTGCTATCGGTGTCCGAATGTCGTCTATCGTCGGTGAAATACCCGTAATCCGTCGCTCGATTCTGTGAACTAAGTGCCGCCAAATGCGCCGGAAATCTAACCCCAGCCTTGTGATACGATATTATGCACCTGTCGCCCCCTATTGTACCGTAATGGGCCGGCCCGTCGCCAATGGCAACGACGTGATGCTGGCCGTACGTCTGCGGATACTGGTGAGTTTTGAACGTCGAGCCGATGGTTTTAAATTGTGGCGGGAAAGCTGGCCGTTGGTAGAGTCCATTGGGAGGTGTGGCGGGTTTGTCGAAGCATGGTTCCTCGTACAAGTTGAGCGTTCCGGTCTGCAAGTCCGCCTGTGAATAGTCGCCGTATGGACTCGAACGATAGCAGACTTGGTTCGCACCTGTACAACGCAGTTCAGCCAATATTCGTACAGTCTATTAATTAATCACGCGATTATTACCTCCTCCAAGGATGTTATGCTTTTGCCAGAGTTTGTTTGTTTGTCTGTCTGTGTGTCAGCAAGATAACTCAAAAAGTTATGGAAGAATCTTTCGGAAATTTTCAGGGAATGTCGGGAATGTCAAAAACTACAAGTGATTCAATTTTAGGGGTGATACGGAAATTTGAGCTAATGCTCACGAGACGAGCGGTTAACATGCTTGGCGAAGGTTGCGCTCTCCGAGTGCTTTTCTAGTTTGATAATCTGAATCAGTGAACGTGCAAACAGAACAGGGCAAAAAGCAAGAATAACAACGTGATGTTCATACGAACGTACGGCGTCTGTCCAATGCATTTCGATAGTTTACAGCGTGCCTTATTTGACTTAGACTTTCGCTGAGCCTTTTCGCTGAGTCAAAGCTAAAGCTGAACGCTAAAGTATGTACTTAGACCAAAGTTCAACTAAACGATTTAAAATGGTGAAAAACCGGTAAACCTAACAGGAAATTAATCAACCAGTTACGCTTGGACTTGCTTATTCGATTGCGCCGCGCACTCAAATGACGTAATTACGTAACGTTTTACGTCATTGTGTAGCCATTACGGCGTTTATTTTTGGTACAAGACTGCTTTAATTTACTAAACTATCATAGGCCTATGTATAGGACTGTAAATAGTCGCCACTCGCCATGTTTTCGCTCAGCTAAAGTCAAAAGTCGAAGTGGATTCCGGCTCAGCGAAATCACTTCACGATTTGACTAAAGTAGGGACTTAGATCGAAGTTTGGACACAGCGAAAGTCTAAGTCAAAAAGTGAAGTCGCCCAGTATACGTCCGTATAAATATAATCAGTGAGCTAAAAAAACACAGTTTAATTTCAAATTGTACAGCAGCAATGATCCTTTCATCTTTCTCTATTATTTTAACTAAACAACAACCATTGTCAGTCACGACTCACGAGACCATTCGATTCGTCACCACCCCTTTACTATAAATGGTCCATCGTCACCATGGGTATCTGGCACCGTTACAAAGATATAGCGCCTCAAAGATAATGGGGTCACAAACTTGACCTTTTGAGGTCACGTGACGTCATCGGTCACGTGACCATTCGACTCACGAGGGTCGACTTCTTATGAGTGGTCCATAGTGACCACGCGTCCATCTGGCACAGTTACGGAGATATGGCACCTCAAAGATAATGAAGTCACGACCTTATTTTTAAGGTCGCGTGACGTCATCGGTCACGTGACCATTCGACTTCTGGGGGTCGACTTCCTATGGGTAGTCCATAGGCCTAGTGACAGTTATGGAGAGACGGCGCCTCAAATGTTGGACGCACGAACGTGGAGATGGAAAGAGAGAAGGAAGAAGAGAAAAAGAAAAGGCGAAAAAAGAAGGGAAAGGAGAAGGGGAAGTGAAAGGAAAAAGTGGTGCATTGTGAACATGCTTCAATCTTGCACAGTTATGGAGATATGAAGCCTCAAATGTTGGACGGACGGGCGCACGAAAGCACCCACGCACGGACGCTCACGTGATTTTATACTCTGTCCAATGCTATTTAGTGCTGTAGCTTAGCTGACCAATTGTGCATTTTATGATAAAAGCACCAAATTTAGCACAGTTGTTCATTAATATAAAATATTTTTAGATATTGGCCACCTGAAATTTTGCCTCTATATCCGCCATATTAAATTTTAAAATGGCCGCCATCTCGAGTCTTTAAGTGGCAATATTGTGGGATCCAGGTCACCTCAGATATAACATATGATATTGCTGGCTAAACATACATTTGTGGGGTCACATAAGCCTAACTCATTGGTTCAACTTAAAAATGGTTTGACAGGCAGCCATTTTGACTTCAAAAACTCTGGAACCCCAAAACTACGAATTACGATATTTCGTTATGCCCACTGTTGGCTTTATTTTGATGGCAGTAAATACCTACTTGGAGTCAAATCACAACCGATTAGTCTGTATGGACAGCGCTGTTAACACAAAGACTTTGCAAAATGGTTGCAAATAATTTAACAAAAAGCCCAGCTATCGCTAGGAAAAGCCGACCGACCGTACCGCTTACGTCCGAAGCCCAGCGTTCGACTTCCAGTCACAAAGAGAAAGCGATTTGTCAGAGATGACACAGTTCCATGTGCGCTATGTTAACGTAACGCTGTCTCGAAAGCTACAATTAATGCTAGTATAACAGACATCGCGCGAAATCATTTTGTCAGGCGATGCAAATAGCTACGAAGAAAATTAACAAGGAGAATATCGGATGCAAGTTTTGCAAATATTGCTCACAATAAAAACGCCTTGGTCGGAAAAACACGCTACAGCCTATACAGTTTCTGTTGCAGTACTGACCTTCAAGGTCAATCACTGTGAATAATTTTCATGTCATTTGAAAGCTAATATGCCACTTCCTATTAGTAATCAATAGCAACCTAAGCCGTTTAGCCACAGTACATCCGTGACGGACAGACAGACAGACGGACGGACGACAATTAAGACAACTGCTCGACCGTTGCTTAAGTATATATATACGGTCGGCTAAAAATCAAAATTTTGTGAATGAATGTGCAGTCATTCTATATCAAAAGTTGCACAGACTGCAGCGTGAAAACATTTGCAGATAGAACAGACATACTGCTTATCGTAACAAGCGTTAGTGGCAAGCTTTTTAACGGTGTCAACATTGATGACCTTGAATGACCTTGAACTCCTCCCCAAAAAAATGTTTTAATGTTTTTTCCAACTTTTGGCTGTCGCACACATTTTAAGAGTGAACTACGCCAAAACGGCTGAAGATAGATTTGGACAACCTGCGTACGAAAGTTTTAGCATAAAAACGTTCACCTTTAGCAGTCAAATTTTCGGCCTTCTACATTCAAGGAGTCTTCCATACGGAGATTTCAAATTTGAGCACTCCTTCAAGACGCATTATTGTACACGATTGTCCGGGTGACAGGACCACTACTATCGCGCGTCACGTGAGCTTGCTTAAATTACTTGTTACAGCTTCATTACTGGGGCCACTGACAGCTTCAGAAGTGAGTTAGCGAGCTCTGGAAAGACGTAATATCCAAGATCCAAGCAGTCTTCTTGCCATGCCCAGCAAAGGTGGACACAGTGTCGCATTCAGTCATAGCATGGAATATTGGGATCGAGTCCCTTTGCCTCTGTGCTCTAGATACCTAGGTAATATAAGGTAAAGGTAACCCGTACTCGAAACGAGCGTTGGGCCCGGAGCTGATTCCACAGGTGACATAGTCATAAACCCGGTGGTAGGCTGCCATGCAGTACTTTCCACCAGGCCTGCGGTTAGTGCTCTCAAGTCTGCAACTATTTCATGGGCAGGCGGAAATGGAGGATTCCAAGTAGACAAAGGTAGGCACAACGTCAAGCGGAGTGCCATCAAAAGTGATCACTGGTATGTCATAGCCAAAACTCGTCACCTTGGTTTTCGGCCGGCTGATCCATAGGGCTAGTCCTAACTTTGCGGCTGCAGCTGGCACTTTATCTTGGAATGTCTGACCAGCTTCGACGGAGTCAGGCAAAAGCGCGATGTCATCGGCGTAGTCCAGGTCTTGCACTGACAAATCCTTGCCGACAACAAATGGAGAAGCACCAGCTCGATTCATGACCCAGTCGATATAATATTAAAAATCATCGGGGACAGGAGGCATCTTTGTCGAACACCGATGAAAACATTGAAGCTGTCGGTAAATTCGCCATACACCCAGACAGAGCATTCTGCGCCCTCATCATAGCTGCGCAAGATGTTGACGATTTTGGCTGGTATTCCATCCACCAGCATGGCTTTCCACATGGACACACGATGCATACTGTCGAAGGCAGCCGAAAAATTAATGAAGATCGCAACGAACATCCGGCCACTTCTGATTCGTCGCTCAAAGGATTATATGACGATTCGGTTCAACCCTTTGAAGTGTACTTTTGACGTTTCGGTTCATGGTGCGCTTGGGGCGTGGTCGTGGGCGGCGTTGACGTCACGCTTCATTGCACGTGGCGCAACACCTCGTGCGGCTTTGCAGATACGTAGGGGATAAAGATCTCTTGAGCATACTCTTAAAATGTCTTGGCTATGGTGGGTTTTAGCATCTGGACAATAGCAGCTCTATCTAGGACTACACAGGTGACAACAGGAGCATCTGGCTTGGAATTAGAGATGTCCTTCAAACATTTTAGGAGGTCGCATTTTAGCCAACCGTATACTTAAGTAACGGTTGAGCTATTGGCATGGTTGTCGTCCGTCCGTCTTTCTGTCAGTCTGTAATGGATGTACCCTGCTTGATGGGTAGGTCATAGAGAAAAAGTTTTTTTTTTAAATTATTAATCATCCACGAGTGTAAAACTTGGGCAATAGTCATGCAAATTTTTAGTAAACTAGTGCAAAGGGAACATTTTCAAATTTTGGGCTAAATAGATGGGGGGTATAGAATTCAATATAAAACTGACCATAACTCGGAAACGTTGAAAGATAGGGCCAAGGTTACTACTAATTACTAATAGGAAGTCTCATATTGGCTTTCAAATGACATGAAAATCAATGACCTTGGATGATATTGAAGGTCAGTATTGCAGCAGGAACTGTATAGGCTGTAGCTCGTTTTCTCTAGCAAGGCGTTTTTATTGTGAGCAAAATTGTTGAAACCTGCGTCCGATATTTGAGTTGCTTATTTACGACTGCAGTTGTTTATATCGTCTGGCGAGATGACCGCGTGTCACCGCGCGCGACGTGTGTTATACTAGCGTTAATTGTAGCTTTCGAGAGCAGCGTTCCATTAATATAGCGTGCATAGAACTGTGTCACCTCTGAAAAATCGTTTTCTCTCCGTGATTGGAAGTCGGACGCTGGGCTTTGGACGTAGACGGTACGGTCGGCTTTTCCTAGCGACAGCTGGGCTTCTTGTTGTGCTTAGGCGTAGCCTTTTTTCATCAGAGAGCGCTAGAGGACACACCTGATTCAGACAGCAGTCATTTTGACCCCAAAAATGTATGTTTAGCCACCAATATCTTTTCTGTAGCTGAACTGGATCAAAAAGTTTGCCACTTTTAGATTTGAGATGGCGGCCATTTTAAAATCTAATATGGCGGATACTGAGGATGAACTTTACATGGCCCAATATCTAAAAATGTTTGTACCATATTTATAAATACGTATGTCAAATTTGGGGTTTTATCACAAAATACACAATTCTTGCTAATATTAGCCACACTATATTGCATTGCATTGGACAGACAATAATGAAAATCTAACTTTTAGCAAAATAACACCGTACTGTTCAGCAGTCGACAATCGCGCAGCACTTACACTGTAATTAATTACTTGACTTTTTTACATTCATAGTTCTTGCTATCCATTTCCATACGCCCGAAAGGCTCAGAATTGAAAGCAGCTGTTAAAATTTCAGAAAATCGACTGCTAGAGATGAGTCGCATGATAGACACGGTGGTAACATACCGATGAAGTCGTTATCTCTGACTGGAGTGAGATCAAGATCATTCTCTTCAACATCCGACATGTCTCTCAGCGCTTTGAGCAACTGCGCCTACAACAGCCGTCGTCATGAAACAGCAATTAATTGTAGGCCTAAGCAATGTAATTTCCAAGTAAAAGAGTGGTAAACCTGCTGATATTGCCGGTTTAACGGTTTAACAGCTGAGCATTTTTGTTATCCAGTCATCCCTGTTGTTCTCTCAAGACTATTCCGTCTAATTCTGTCGTGTAGCCATGTTCCTAATGGTTTTAAACTCAGCTATATACAGGGTGGGCCAAAAAAGTAAGCTATTGTACTTTTTCCATATCTTCGCTAAATATTGACCAATTTTCACAACTTTTTTAACCGTAGACTCTGGAAGAAAATTGCTTCTCAGTGACATGCACATCACACATATTATGTCACTACACTACCGTGTAAAATATAGATATCCAAAAACGTATAATATCTACAGATGGTAATAAGGTCAAGTGGTAAATTTGTAAAGCATTTAAGTAAATGTTAAATATAAGTTATAATAAGTGTGACAAATTTTTACACGCGCGAGAGAATGACCAACTCTTGTTAGCGCACACCCTACCGGGGACGTAGGTCCCCTTACAATTTTTTTTCCAAAGGGGGGTCAAAAATTGGCCTTAATTGTAGCAAATTAGCCACTATAACTTAAAAGCCAAAAGAGATAGCCTAATGAAACTTTGCCACGTGACGTAGTGCTAAGTGGGGCTGATAACGTGTGTACAAATTTTGGAGTGCAGCGCCCCCTCAAAATTTGGGATAGCGAAAAATGTCCAAAATTTGGCGCGATTTAAGACAATTTTCAACTTTGAGCTCGAATATCTCTGAAAAGGATGGACATATCGACAAGCGGCAAACGGCGTTATCAACTACCGTCCCTACTGCGTTGAACAAAAAAATTGGTGAATTTTGGTCCACTAACGACAACGGTTAGTTGGCTAATATATCTACCTACCCTAATAGACTTTTTCGGAAGACCATATTTCGGCCCCTAGGGAACGCTGCGCCCCCAAATTTTTACATGCGCTATAAAAAGACCAAGCCTTGCTAGCGCACTCCGCACCGGCGACCTAGGTCCCCCTAAAAAATTTTTTTAAGGGGAGTCCAAAATTGGTCTAATTTTAGCGAATTAGCGACTATAACTTTAAAGCCAAATAAAGTAGCCTAATGAAACTTTGCCACGTGATGTAGTGCTAAGTGGGCTTGATAACGTGCGTACAAATTTTCTTTTTTGGGGGGCACCGCCCCTTAAAATTTGGGATAGCGAAAAACGTCCAAAATTTGGCGCAATTTAAGACAACTTTCAACTTTGAGCGCAAATATCTCTGGAATGGATAGAGATATCGACAAGCGGTAAACGGCGTTATCAACTACCGTCTCTCCCGCTTTGAACAAAACAAAATTGGTAAATTTTGATCAACTAACAACATCAAATGCAAATATGTGGATATAAATTCATTCATGGAAGTAGCAAAAATAGACGGTTCCGTGGTCCAAAATTTTTGGTCGAAAAGTGCTAGCCAAACGTAGCCTATATATTTTGTGTTATGTGAGTTTATATTTTGTGAAAAACTATATCAATAATTTTTTAAAGAATCAGTTGAAGTTTTAACGGATGACTTTTGCTCTTCTTTGTAATTGGCTATTCTAGCGCTGCTGCTAGTCTAACAGTAAACATGGAATTTTATTAGCTTTCACTCTGTACGTTCGCAAACCAGTAATGTAGGCCTTAAAACGGCTTGTTCTCGAAGCGCCTTGAAGACAAAAGTTACTGTCTTGTTATTGCTCACGGTTTTGAGAACAATACTCTTAGTCCAGTCGTGGTGTTGGTTTTGTGGTTGGTCCTGAGAAAAAAACGCTTGGTCTCGGTCTTGTTCTTGGAAAAGTTTTTTTTACATAGCTGCAATTATTAATAAAAAACAAAGACATTAAGTTATGTGCTGCAAAACCTCGCTGGGAGACAGCATAAGAGGACGACGGACTTCCTCATCATCTTGCAGAGTTTTACCAGCACTGCCACTAACACTACCACAGCTGTTCAACTGACACACTCCGAAGTTGTTGCTTGACTGCTGCAACTTCTGCAAACAAATAAATAAATAAATAAGTGAAGCTGCAGCATCGTTAACAGGTGTTCATTGGTCACTAATAAAAACAGACGCAACTGTAAGTCTGTTGTTAGTTTCAGCTTGAGTTTGTTATGTGCTAGATTAACTGGCATGCATGTTAGTTCTCCCTGCAGCGCAAATTGCGTGTCATATTGTCAAACTACAGTATATCGTAGGCCTACATTGGCACTACTTCTCGATATATTAGCCTAGATATGCAATATTGCATTTGTTCAGCAGACATAACAAGAAAAGCAAAAAACATAACGAAAACAGCAGCAGCAACAGTAGCAGCATTCGTCAAAATTACTTCTGCTACTGCTACTATAGATAGCAAATTAGTACTACGAATAAGCCTATACTTTATCAACAATAGGGTGCGGCGTTGAGGGGCCGCCCGCTATGAGGCCGTCCTTGCAGTATCTTTACTATGGGAATTTCGTTTTCCGTACGAGTTAAGGCTCACGTACCTAAAACGATACGTTAAGAAGAAGTAAGCACGGGACAGACGGACAGACGGACAGGATCGATACATGATGGGGCCTCCTTCTAGGAAGGACGGCCCCATAATAATTTGTTGTGGGTTCGTTGTAGGCCGCACGTTGTACAACAAATCCACGACAAATCAGCCAGTAGAGTTTGGGTCTAAACCAAACAGGCAGCAAGTAGGCCTTAGTGAAACTAGTAAAGCAAGAAGACCTGTGAGTGGAAGGAAGTCAAAGAGTTTGATGACGTAGGAACGATCTGGTTACTGCCGTTGGCCGTTGTCCCAGCATTGTCCTTATCCAACTGCCCGCCATTGTTTATCAACGCCGCTGTAGGCTTCTCTTCCTGTGTACGACACTGGTAGACGTTCTGAGTCGGCACTGAGGAACCCTGAACACAACATAATCATCTATGGGTTAACTGATGCGGTTCGTGCAGGTGACATTCAACAACAATGAACATACAAGTTTTTTACATAACACACGTGCGAACTGCACAAATGCTGCTAAACAGAGTCGACAGGGACCGTTTCCAGTTATTTTATCACGTGGCCGCATTGCGGATTTTGCCCGTCCGTCCGTCCGTCCAATTGTAGCCTCCTACAGTTCGGGCTCCTAACGTGGTAACTAAAAATGTATTCCCCGGTCTGGACAAAATTAACCAATTACGGTGTGTTAGTTTTCAGTTCTAAAAATCGAGTGTCAAAATTGAGGCTACAGGCTTACAGCTGGCTTTAGAATGAGACAAAATGAGCTGACACCAAGTTAACAGAACGCTGACAACAAGCACAAATGGGCCTAACTACGTTTAGTGTAAAGTCTCGGTTATCACCCAAACATTTGGGGCCATATTCTCAAAACGTTCCTAAACATTTGCCAAAGAAATTTCGAAAATGTGCATCCTCTTCAAGAAAAGCTTCTCCTCCTTGTTGGCAGACTCCTGTTGGAGCATAGCGGTGTCGACGACTTGACGCCACTGCCAGCGATCTGCAGCGAGACGCCAGGCCGATTAAACGCTGGTGCTGAAGGGCTGAACGTCCCCGGACACGGTTCACAAGGAAAACAAATCTTATAATGCTCTTTCTAAAAGTTTTGAGAATGTGGCCCTTTTATTACCTGTCTAGCGGCACGTGATGCTCGTCGACTGGGGCATGCGACGGCTGCGACGGCAATCAGCACGATAACGATAACAACAAACGCAGCGCAGAACCCGAGTACGGTCAGAATAAACGGCAGATTGGCGTCTATGTTCCATAACTCGTCAATTCTCTCTCTGATGTCTTCACCTCCTGGGTGTCGCTGATCGTGACGGTTCGTGTAAGGGATGGATGAGTCGACGATCACGACGAGGTCGACGTGTGAACTGCGCGGAGGTTGACCGTGGTCGCGCGCGACGATTCGCAGCGCAAACGACTCGTAGATCAGTGACGACAGATCGGCCGCCGTGCTTAGCACTCCGCTCGTACTGAAACGACAACGAATTCAGCGAATGACTCAGTCGATCAGCCAGTTAGTCAGTGTGTCTAATGATCAATAATTTTATCATAATAATCATAATCATGATAATCAATGTTATTGTGCCATCTAGGCCTGCAGCAGTTTGCCCGATTCCTCCGATAGTGCTAAAACTTCTTCTTAAAAAAACTCGACAGGCATTTGTGCGCAGTTTGATTTACACAACATTGACAACGACTGGTTTTATTAAAAAAACAAATATATAAAACATATTAATTAAACCTGTTAATTCTAAACAGCGCTGTGCCGGTCAGGTCATAAGACAATCGCGAGTTTTCACCGACGTCGTCATCGCGCGCCTCCACCGTGACGATGGGAAATCCCCGCGGCAGGGCGCTCGACACTGGGAAAGTACGGTTGTTTTCGGCGGGAAAAACGAAGGTCGGTAATTGGTCGTTGGTGTCGTCAATGGCAACGGTGACCGGCACCTCGCTACGTAGCATCGGCTGGTTCTCGTCGACCGCCATTACAGTAAACACGTATCTACAAAACGACGTCAAAAATACAACAAATGGAAGTACAAATCTTATGTCGTTGTACCCTCCGATAAATTCTACTTCGCTTATCTAAGTCTCCACTTAAAATGAGTACTATGATAGGCCTGCTGGGTTGTAGCTTTTCACGGAAACCCATCTCAGAGCTATGGAGCGTCACCTGCAATTTGCGATCGCACAGTGATACTTTCCACCCGGACAAAGTAAACGTCCCACACCACCGATATGGATTACCTGTCTGCAGTCACCCATGAAAGTAGTAAACTTCTTGATCCCGAGTCAAACGACTTTACCGCTAGATCTACGTCACCAAGCCACATACTTTAACAATTAACAAGTGTGTTTGTGTTTTTGAAGTAAACAAACAAATAAATAATACTGATTACTGAAAAATATTCGTACTCATCAATCTGTTCTCTGTCGAACGACACGGTTGATATAATGCGTCCTGAGCGAGGATCAATGGAAAACATCTCATCGGCGCCAGTCTCATAGGCATCCACCAGCTGATAGACGAACCGATTGAAGGGCGGGGCGTCACGGTCTGCTGCAGTCACGTGACCCACGAACACGCCCACCGGCTGGTGCTCGGCCAATGAAAACTCGTACGACGATTGGTTGAATACGGGAGCTTCGTCGTTGACGTCTTGGATATCTAGCACCACCTGGCGGACGAAAACCACAACTAGTGGGGTCATTTCAGTAAATCGTTAAGGGGGTCTCAGTAATCCTTAGAAAGTCTAACTCTACGTAATGTATTGTTTTTGCAGGAGCAACACTGTTTCAAAGGTACGATTTACAGGAAAAAAACTAAAATCGTAAATCCTTGGCGGGACTCTGTATAGACCCCTCCATCCCCTCAGCCCCCTAAATGACGCCCCTGAGCACAACGTTGCAAAATAAATGATGATGTCATAAGTATGTACATGTAATTGGGTAGTGAAGCGTAGGCCTAAATAAGTGGTTTTCTGAACGACAATCGAGAACTCATGCTTGCAACAAAAGTACATGTTCCTCCACCTGCTGTTAAGGGAATCGCCAGGGTGCAGCATATATCAGCTTTGGGTGTCACATTATCTCACAACGTCTCTATGACTAAACACATTGATACCGTCATGGCAGGCTGTGCACGTACTCTCTACGGCAGTGTTTGTCAACCTTTTTGCTGCAGCAGAACCCTGTATAAGTGTCACAATCACTCACGGAACCCCATGGCATGTAATGGAATTTTTAGGGTATCTGGAAACCGATGTCCCCAGCGGAGTCGAGAGGCAGAAAACCTGTGGGAGTCTGTGGCAAAACCCTGAAACGCTGACGATAAAGCAGCAGCCAAAAGACGTGTTTAATTTTACCGTATTAGATAATATTATTTAGCATTTTTATTTCACCCGTAACCAAAAACACTTTACGAGGCGGTCGCCAACGGCCCAAAAATTATCATTGGATCTTTTA
>Ga0056128_1008556_pt1 | contig 12889 bp, 11 predicted proteins | sample WorMetLIZISLAND2_FD_71113 | JGI IMG/M metagenome (GOLD analysis project Ga0056128, IMG submission 71113) | Marine gutless worms symbiont microbial communities from Max Planck institute for Marine Microbiology, Germany - Olavius geniculatus... ...
TCAGCTGTACTAAGGTCACCACCTTCTGTAACCCATATAAATGAGTTACTGCTCATTTTACCGTCCCACGGAGGGTAGAAGGCTGAGTCGACCTAGCTGGCAGGCTTCGCACCGAGATGGCTTACCTGCCCGCAGGCAGTCACCCATCGCAGTACTAACCGGGCCTGGCATAGAGTAATTTCATTTTAGCCGAAACGCGTTACCAACTACACCATGCCACCAACCAATTAAACTGGTCATTGTCTGACACTGAGGTCCAAAGAGTTCTGCTGACTGGCAATAAGCATGTCATGCAGTAAAAAATTCTTTCTACTTTATGTAGTTTACTTCAGATTTTTCACATAAAATGCTGACGAAAGCACCACCAGAAGAGTTTTGAAACTCGCAGACTGGATATAGCTGTTGTCTAAAGTTGACTGTTATTTAAAATATTCTGGCATATATGTATCCTACTGATTCGAGCTTAGTTTGCAGTTTCACTATTGCCACTCAATGCAAATACAATGCTTCATCTCTTTACTGACAAAAAGTCCATTATCATCACAACCATCATGCCTAAGCAAACACACATTACATATTATTGCTATCATTGTTTTTACATACAGTTGATGGTGCTGTCTTATGTTGCTGTGGGCAGCAGAAGTGTGTAATACTAACGTGCTAGCAAACTGGTGCAGAGCTGCTGCGAATGTCTCAGAGATGCTCTGCTGACGAATGACTTCAACAAAACATCAAATTCCTGCCGACAACATGACCCAACTAGCAGACTCTGACCCTCACCTTCACTTTCACCGTGACCTCGTTTCAGTGCCAATAACTTGACGAGATCATTCAACTGCATCAATGCAAATCATAAACAAAACTAATGTTTCCAGTTCTATACAGCAACTCAGACATTTCTAGCTGCTTTTCGTTCTACTAGCACACATACTGCATTTAATGCTACAATTTGTTTTAAAACTGCAACGAGTATGTACAGTGTATCTGAAAAATAGACCCTCGAAGTTGTTACACTTTCAAATAATTCCAAAAACCTGGTTCAAAATCAAATTGTAATACATCTAGCAACACTAATCAACCAACCAACCAACCAATCAAGCAATGTATACCTGGAGATCAGCAGGTAAGGCTTGACTGGCTACAGGTGTCATGCCAAACACTAGATTAACAACATCATCATCAGCAGCAGCAGCACCACCACCAGCATCATTCTGCTTATCACCATCATCACCACGACAATGTAGTAGCAATGACGACGATGATGACAACGTGGCATTATCACACAAAGTCCATCCGTCAGCAAAATTCACCGTCAACTAACACACAGCGCACCAATATCAGTCAATAAATAAACCACAGTTGTGATAAATGTTAAGAAAAAATACAAAGAACACTTGCATACGTGTATTACAACTAAATATGCAACCAATAAATGACTGAGTGGCTGAATAGTTTTATTATTCATGACCCCTCCATATTATTAGCCGTTTTGGGGACAAGATTCAATGACAGTGACATCGTAATTAGGGAGCAACTGCACCCTCTAAATTTTGTGCTTTCCAAAACATTTCTGATCTTTTTTCAGAAAAGCTTCATCCATAAAAACAATCCCGTATCTGGGGCTGAAAACCCCTATTTTGCAGAAATGTAAGGGCAAAATTAAAATTTTGATCACATACAGTCTCCTCTGCCATAAATGTCGAAAAATTGCAACTTCCTGCTCATCTGCTTTTTTTAACTCATGAAGCTGCTATTGAATGAAGTGGGGAGCAAAAGAGAGGTAAGAGTAATGTATGCAGCATTTTACTGCATTGGTGGTTTTCTGGCACTGACAATTTTACTTACTTATTTACTTACTGTGGGACAGCATGGTGCAACATGACATATCAAACTACAATGCAAGTATGTACTTATTACGCTGCACCCTTTACTGGTATATATTACTCACAATCAGGAAACTTCATGCTACAATCACTGATGAAACATAACAGCTGAAGCAAGACTGAAGCTCTTGAAACCCAGTGAGTTCTACCGGGCAAACCCCCTAAAACCACTAAAAACCCACAGGAAATAAAGCCCATTCACAGTTAATCCAATTTTAGTTGCTTGTTCCAGTAATAATAAAATATCCAGTTACGGTTAACTTTTCGAAGCATCTAAACCTGTCAATTTCTAAATTTTTGTACATTGTACACTATCTAGAGCAAGTAAAAACTCAGATGTATTAGTCAACAGACTTTTCAGCAAAAGTTTACGTTGGGTCTATCAAAAAACCCACAACCAAATAAAATCTAATAAATCCCACCAATTTTGTCTATTTTAAACCTGGGTTTTTCAACCCTGCATAAACGCTGTGAAATCAGTAAACAACATATAAGTTAAACCTGTGGATGAAAGACAGCTAATTGTTGACTTCCATCTGACCACAGATGTTCACATTTCATAGATGCAGTCTGTCTGTTGCCAGTTACTGATGTTAACAGCTCGCTAAATAATGATGTTCCATCCCTGTCAGGCTGACTCTGACTCAAGACCAAACTGCAAGGAGAATGATGATCCAAATGCTGATAGGTCAGCTGCATGCAGCGCAAAGCACTTCTCCAGCGACGCAGCCATGCAAACGCTTCATACATTAGACTAACAATTGTCACCAACATTGACGTAAACACCTGTAATGATACACAGAACCAAATGCGTTGGAATACCAGTGAATATCAGACATGCCAATGGCATGCATAACTAGAAGTCATGTTACCAGGACTACTGGCATGCTGACCCAGTCAGTTAAAGGAATAAAAGCACTGGCTGCTAACAGAGCTGGTCATTTGGCTGACTTGGGCTGTAAACCACTGTATGCTAGCTTAATTGGGTCTAAACATTGCTAGCTCAAAGCAACGAAAAGTGGGATGAGCTCCCACACAATGGAACTGTCTATCAAGTCATGCCACATGCATGCAGTTGAGTCATTCTAAGTGACAGCTACGTGATGGAATAACTGACACAATTTCCCTATCACTAATCCTAACTGCTTAACCCCATATTTTGGTACAGGCAGTGTCTGAATAGTATCTGTCAGAATAACAAGTGTCAAACCAGGAACTGTCCCTAAGCCCCCAGATCCCATCAACACTTAATGTAATGTACGTCTGAATGCAAAGTCAGTAGAATGTGTATGAGCTCTGGACTGAGTAGCAATAAATTATCAATGCCAATAGTGAACAATAGTGTACAAAAGTGCCAATAGCGGTGCAGTACTAAGCTACCAGTTTTGGCTGATACGTGGCTTCTAGACGACCAGCTTGGTCCAAAGGTCAGCGGCCACCTGGTACTGTCCTACAAGGTATCAGTATTCCCTGACATACCAACATACCAGCCTCAACACCAAACAGCTGAGTGGTGGTAAGCGGGCCAGCTTGCCCACTAGCTGCCACCACACTCAGGTGTCAACAACACTGTTTGAGGGTCCAAATAGTGAACAGCAAATACAGACTGGCCAATCATTCAACTCAACTGCAGAGACGAACCAAACGACATGTCACAGTGCAAGTGATAGATACCACTCACAGCAGGGTAGCTGGCTTTCTTAGGTGTCACCCCTGCCAGATCACTGCAGCTAACTCGGGACAGCTAGTGGGTGGCGCCAGCCCAGTGTGGTGATCCAGTATGTTGGTCTGTCGGCATGTCAAAATATGGCTTATCACCCCTTTAGTATTTCGCTCCCTGGCTGATTTGCCTCCTGTCTCATTCACCTCCTGGCATGTTTGCCCCCTGACTGATTTGCCCCTAACCTTGGACACCTCACCCCTGTTGATTAATTATGATGTACTATCTAATCTGGGCCCTAAAGTTTATGGTGGATTAATTAGCTTACATGAATAAAATTTATCATTAATTCGTCTCGTGGTAAAGTCAGTCCGCTTGGTAAGCTGAGCCCACCTTACGTGGGCCATTTTGTAAGTAGGTTGCGCATGCGCAGTAGTACTCTGTGGAAAACTCAGACCGGCGGTAAGCTGAGCCCCTGACACCGGTCATCAATTCATCGAATGAACCGGGTGAACTCCCGCAGTGTCAGTGACATGACGTCACAGTAGCTACACGTACACACCGAATCGTGCACCAGAAACCCAAAATAAATTTCCTACTCCAACCCTGTTTGTATTTAGCAGAAAATTGAACAAAAATCTTTTAATTTTCACACAACCGATAATGCCACGCCCACGTAGAATAGCTAAATGGTATCGAATCGTATTAGTGATGACTCGATATCAGGATTTCAATTTCGATATGTTATCGATACGATATTTTCACAAAATATCGCGATATCGACATCGATATAGATATGTTTAAATAATAGGTATGTAAATTTTATACAAGCACAGAAACAAGACGTAAACATTGAGCAAGGCAGTTAATTGAGATATTTTTCATTATCGCGATAGGCCTATATTGAAAAGTAAATATTTTTTCGACGATATGATACGATGCGATATATCGATGTCGAAAACGATATATTTTTTAATAAATTGAGTCATCAGTATAGGCCTATCGTATATGTAAATGCGTCATCGAGATAGTAAAATAGATACAACTAGGCCATGCGACAACGGAGGGCCCCGGCTCCAACGCAACTATACATAATTTATATACGTCCCTGATAACTTTTGTACGGCATCAGTTTTATTTTCCACAACGTTTGGGTTTAATACTTATTTTGTAGTGATGTCGCAACCACGGGTTTTTGCGGCACTTGCGAAACCCTAGGCTAGCGAAACCCTAGACAAAGGACTTAGTCCTAAATATTACCCTAGAGCAAGTGTTCGTTCATGTTTCTGTCATACTCTGCAATTCTATTAAAACAATGCAGCTAGGATCACAAAATCTTCACTGTCAGCATTGCAAAGGACTCTGCTTTCAGTATCCAGACTATCCATAATGGCATAAAGCTTTTTCTGAAATTTTAGAGTGGTCTTCTATCGAGGGTATTAAATGATAAGAGGGGTAGAGAAAATTGGAATTGGCAGTTTTCAATGAATAAGTCACCATATCTCAGAAACAGTGCAATGCAGGACCAAAGTTACATCTAATCTAAAAAGTTAACAATACAGCAACGCTGGACAATTATGATTTTGAGTTAGAACTTAGAGCCTCATTAGCAACGTCTTAGGCCTACTGCTCCTGGGTTGGGTGCAATACCTAGTTGGTTTTTCTCTAAATGTTCGTACGAACTAGCTGACATTGTAGCATTTATTTTCAATTCATCGTTTCGTAGCGGCATGGTACCAGAACAGTGGAGGCGATCAGTGGTAACCCCTGTTCCCAAAGTAGCTAGACCGACCTCTATCTCTGAGTTCAGGCCCATTTCAGTTAATCCAATTCTGTCTCGCCTTGCTGAGAAATTGGTGGTTAGGAGATGGTTGTTTCCTGCCTTAGATCCCACCACTGTTTCTGATCAGTTTGCCTTTTTTGGTCCTACGTGTGCCTTGACCTTTTTCACGCGCACGCTCCGTTCCAGCACGACGCCACGACCGCGTCACGCCGGCGGACCGCACATCGCGCCGACTCTTATCTAAAATAACCCACCTGTCTAAAATTTACATTAACTCTTATTTTTTTTAACTGCCTAATTAAATGTAGTCAGTAGCATCAACTGTTTCGTCGCTACATTGAGTCCATTAGGCCTAGCGCAGTGTCAACCTAAAATATTTTTCGTCTCAGCTGTCCACCCGTACGTCTGTCTAACATTTTTAACTGCTCGTCGAGAGACTTGACACCGTTCTGACCGCACACACTAACTAGTTTGCATTCTTATAGTTTTTTTAATTATCATTCTTTTCAACATTATTTGTACGTTTATTCACCACCATCTAATCAAAATTGCCATAGCAAACATCCTAGGCTATATACCTACACCACGCATTGCGACGTCACACATCAAATTTGTGTACCCCCCGCCTTCAGAACGCGCGATATCTGCCACTGTTGATCAATCTAGCATGAAAACGGTTGCAGATAGACATCGGCTTACTGCTTGTCATAACAAGCACTGTTTCTGGTGTAGACAGAAATATAAAATACATACGAATGATATAAAACAATATGCAAAATAAATACTCAACATGATAAAGTACGCACGCTCTATGAACTAAGAGCGTAATCGATTTAGCAAAACCGAAACCGGTTTCGTTTTAGGTTACGCTGGTTTCGGCAGTTTTTTTGCAATCCATTAAACCTAATTACCGCAATAGGCCTATACTGAAACCGGTTTCGTGAAAGCAATATAAACTTGATTGCTGAAAAACTAATAAAAATTAAAACTAAATGCTTACGCTATTTATCATAGATGCAAAAAACGTTCCAAGAAAAATAAAAAAACGTTAAAAATGTAAAAAACGTGGCAAAAATAAAAAACGTTTAAAACGTTGAATGAAAAAAACGTTGGCCATAATTTGTTCAGCTTCTTGCATAAGTTAATGCCTAATGTTGTAAGTGCAGTATACCTGGAATTATAGTTTAGATAGTAGAGAAAACTTCATTTAATTTCAACGTAGCTGTGATGTCATAAGATCATAGCATTAAACTAACTAAATATACTGGTTAACAAAACTTTTTATTCAGTATATTTGGATTAACTAAGTAAACTACATCACTATGATCTATTAATTTATTTCTGTGGTCCCAAAAGTGCTTTTACAAAGCCTTTAATGGGATTTTCAGTGCACGTTTTCTACAAAATAAAAAACGTTGAGCAAAATAAAAAACGTTAAAAAACGTAAAAAAACGTGGCAAGAATAAAAAACGTAAAAAACGTTTTTTTACATCTATGCTATTTATAAATGTCGCTAGTTTAAAAAAAAATTTTCAATATTATAAGTCAAAGTCAAATGATTTGTGAATGTCAAATATCACTGGCGGTTACGCGTAGCATTGCTTGTTTGCATTCCATAACCATAGAAACCGGTTTGTGCAATCCTATCTGTAACATAGCGATTCCTAAAACCGACACCGGTTTCAGTTTCGCTAGATCGATTACGCTCTAACTGATGGTTAGTGATTGATTCAGAACGGTCCGGTGGCAGCAATGCAGGGAGCAGTTTCCTCGTCAAGCGGTGGGTTCATGATTTCGCCGGTGTACTGACTGTGTTTGATGCCGAATGTGTAACACGGGTCCTGCTTACGATTACACCTCACCTGCAACGTCACATGAGTATGTCCGGTTTGATTTCACCGATTTTTATCTGGACTTGCTCACGATATTTTTCTCGTTTTAGTTTTCTATTTTCAGTTAAGCTTATTGTTATTTCTTTCGTTTTTTTTCTAGTTTTTATTGACTTTTGACTCTCCAACTTTTTTTAAAGCTTTTTTGGCCTATATGTTTTACTTAACATCACTTCTGTTTCAGTTTCTCTTATTTTATTTCCATTTAAAACATTTTCAGTTCTTTTAGTTTATGTGCTAGAATAAAATCGCAGCTTGTATGTCGGGTTTTTAGTGCAAATCTTTATCGCATCGTATTGTTTCGTATACACAGACACGTAGGCTATAGGTAGAGAACGGGGCTGGACGAAACCGAGGCTTTGGGGAAAGGTTTTATCTGTTTTTACGCGCAATAGCAGCTACTACTGTAGCGCGTCTTAGCCATCGCAATTCTGTCCGTCTGTCACACGGGTGGATCAGTCAAAAACGGTGCCAGTTAGAATTACCAAATTTTCACCGTCGGCTGTCCGGAAGACTCTAGTTTCAGGAACCGTAAAGCTTTACCACAAATTCGAAAGGGGTCACCCCGAACGAGGGTGGTTAATGAAAAAGGGGTAGGCAAAAGTTGCTATATCCAGCCGATACGACGTTAGCAGAGCGATAGAGGCGACCTTTGGTGAGTACAAGCAAATAAAACACTATAGACACTATAGCCGCGGGTCGTCTGGCGCATGGCGCCTTCTGGTAAATGACTTAGACTTTGTTTTACTGTGTTTCAGACATGCACCCAGGCTGTTGCGCGTTTCTGTTTGCGTTAGCAGATCACTTGTTAGGCTATAGCGTACAAAGAAGGCCAGACATGTGCTCACAACAGTATAGGCCTATAGAACCATGCAGAAAGAATATCCCGCATAGCCTACCATTCTCCATGTCACGTCGTTTAGGCCTAGGCCTGTCGAGGGCCACAGCGGGGCCGGGGAAATCATTCTCGCGGGGACCTTAATAGGTGGTGTCTCGGCAAGTGTCTATCCCCCTCCCCCCCAAAAAAAAATTAAAATTTTGCTTTTGAAAATGGTGCATTGTGGTGTAAATCTACTTTTCATCTTGCCATTTCTGTTGAAAACTAACAGCCTTTTACGTAATACAACAAGTAATTTGAGCAAAGCTCATGAGACACACGACAGCTAGCAGTTCGTGTTCGCGTGTTGTCTTGGTATATCTTCATCCATTTCGTGACATTATTCACTCTTAAAATCTGCATGCACCGCAGCCACAAATTGCCAAAAAACACTAAAACCACCTATTTTGGGGGTTCAAGGTCATTCAAGGTCATCTATGTTGACACCACTAAAAAGCTTGTCACTATTACTTGTTATGACAAACAGCATGTCTGTGCCTATCTGAAACCGTTTTCAAGCTACACCAGACAATATTGGTAAAATAACCATTTCAGGGGGTAGGTGGAAAATTGTGGAAAATTCTGACAATAATACGGCATTCCTGACCGGTTCATTAACATCTTCAAAGCACTGTATGACAACTCCAGCTGCTGTGTCAAGACTGCAAGTGTTTCAGGGGTTCGACAAGGCTGCATCCTTCACGATTCCTCTTCATCATAGTCATTGACTTCGTCATGCGCAGAACTATGGACAAGTTGGAATACGGCATCGTCTGGCAGAAGCGGAACCGCTTAACGGATTTGAACTTTGCTGATGACATAGCGATAGTGGCGGAGGAAGAGAACGTATGCCAAGAGATGACTACCAAGCTAGAGGAACAAAGTGCACAAGCTGGACTGAATATAAGCCGAGAAAAAACGAAGGCCATGGGAATCACCCAGCGCTTATTACCACAGCCAATAGCCGTTGCACAAGGGAACATAGAATGTGTAGAGAAATTCACCTACCTGGGAAGTGTAATATCTAGCGATGGAGATGTTGAAACAGATATCAACACTCGACTGGCAAAAGCAGCAGCAGTCTTCCGACGACTTGACAACGTGTGGCGATCCAACACGCTTAGCCTCAAGATTAAACTGGACCTCTACACCTTCCTCATTGTCTCTACAGCTATAAACGCCAGCGAGACTTGGAAGAGTACAGCTAGAATATGTCAGCAGCTGGACGTCTTTCATCAGCGCAACTTACGGAAGATTCTGGGCATTACATGGAAAGACCACGTGACTAACATGGAGGTGCTAAGCCGGACTGGGCAGCGAAGATTACAAGAGTGGTTTTATTGTTTTTTTTTGCAATTTGTGGCTGCAACGTATGCAGATTTCAAGAGTGAATTGCCACAATATGGATGGAGATAGACCAAGACAACCTGCGAACAGGAACTGCTAGGCTGTCGCGCGTCTCACGAGCATTGCTCAAATTACTTGTCTTCTCTCTCGACGGGCCTAACGCCGTTTTTCTTGCGTGGACGACGTAACGCCATTGTCAGAGTTTCGTGGCCCTAAGCTACTTTTGCTGCTGAGGTTTGGTAAATCGGACCTAGTCAGAGGAAACTTAGAGAACGGAGTTGTTATACTGCGTTGATTATAAAATCCTTTACAAAATGTTCTGAATAGTCTGCATAAGTCGGAGAATCTAGGCTATCAGTGACGCACCAATTCGGGATAGTAGGAGGCGGGTCCGGGCTTGACCCCGCGGTCACCGGGCGGCGGGTGTTTGGCCGTCATGCTGTACTTGGGCGGGCGCACTTTGTACACGTTCAGATCAACGATTTTGTGAGCGTCCGGACCCGGGATCTACGCACACACAGTCACACAGACAGACAGACACTGGCTTGGTGTCAAACTTAAGATCAAGAGGTCATGGGTTTGACTCCCGGTCGGGTCACTAGGCTTGTCAAGTGGTTACTACTCGGATGGGTGACTGTTGGCCAACAGATAAACCATCTCGGTACATAACGAACACCAAGGCCAACTCAGCCTTTCATCCCTCCGGGGTAGGTAAGTCGAGTACCGGCCTATCTGGCTGGGGTTAAGGCGGGACGCGTTCACCTGTGTCGGCCCGTCGGGTGGCAGCTAACAGTGAGTGATTCCATACGGCAGGTGACAATCCGTAGTTTTGTGGTAGGTTTGCTATTATGATTTTAACCTTCATCTTTACAGAGACGTACAGAAAGAACCCATCACAGACACATGCACACATACGACTGATAATACATCAACAGATGACACGGTGACGACGTTACACAGTAACTCACCTACGTACGACCAAAAATTAGTGATGTAATAAAAACTCTTTTCAAGACCCAAAACCAAGATCAAGACTTTTTTGTCATGACTAAGATCAGAACTTAAGTTTTTTTACGCGCAACAGCAGCTACTGCTTAGTCATCGCAATTCTGTCCGTCCGTCTGTTTGTTCGTCTGTCTGTCACAAGGATGGATCAGTCAAAAGCGGTGCAAGCTAGAATCACCAAATCTTCACCGTCGGCTGTCTGGAAGACTTTAGTATCAGGAACCGTAAAGCTTTTCCACAAATTCGAAGGGGGTCACCGCGAACGAGGGCGCTAAATGAGACTGCTGAGAATATTGTGAATATACAATTTGTTCCAGCGGTATATACCCGGTATGTGAACTAACGTACGCTCTGTCGTAAGAGAAGAATGGAACTTATTTTGGCCTTTGATGGAAAAGCTGGTATAATAAGGTATAATAATAAAAAGCTGGTATAATAATAGCCTATAGATATGCGTAAAATTATATTAAAATTATTTTCTAGTTTACTTCCAAATGTTTCACCAGGACCAAAAATGTAATAGATTTGGGGAAAATGCTAAAGAAAAGAAATGGAAACGGGGGTTGGGGAAAGATAAGAAAAGAAAAAAGATAAAATAGGCTTTATGTTTAACATGACCTCATATTGTACTTAGGGAGCCTTTGCATTAACTCTTGGGCTCTTCTCCCATCACATAACTTGCTGAATTTTTGTTGCAGGCAATAGGCGAGAAACTGCTGCGTGCATAGGCCTACCTTGAGTCGGTGTTCTGGCGGGTAGCTGCTAGTAGCGATGGAGTAGCAAGGTGCTGCTGTCTTGGTGCTGTCGACCGTGTAACAGCCGAGCATCTCCGGAAGCTGATATTCGTTCGGTCCTTGAAACACACAACCAGTCGCGGTAATAAACGAATATGAATAAATGAATAATGACACAATGCATACGTTAGAGAGGGTGCCTGCGTGTGCAACTGTTGCACAACTTTGTGCAACGGTTGTGCAACACAGGGGTGCTCCCTCCCCATTCCCCACTGCCTGACTGATTGATGACCTGGCGTTATGAAGCTCTTGTTGTCCATGTGTTTCATGCCGAACGTGTACTCAGGAGGTCGATCTGCCAGCGCCCACTTCGTCGGGAAGTACGCCGCCGGGCCCGGGGATCTCGACTTCTCGGTGAAGATGTGCCGCGACGCCATCGAATACTTGGGCCTTCCTTCCATTCCGTCGCGTAACATCTAACGACACATTCACAGCAAACTTAGAGCGTGCCTCTATGTGTCACTGTTGCACAACTGTTGCGCAACACTTTAGGCACCGTCTAAGCGTGGATGGGTGGCGGTCGCTGCGACGTTGACGCGTACGTGCGCGTAGTCACTGACGCTGATAGACGGTGCCATACCGTTGAACAACAGTTGTGCAACAGTTTCACATGTACGGATACCATCTTAAGGCTTTCTGCAGACCTGTTCTGCATTATTGAACGTCTAACATAAATCAAGATTATTGTGAGAAAGTCAAAATGTCGAAATGTCACAATGCGCTCACTGGCTGACTCAAAAGCTGGAAAGTAAAGAGCTGTAGCATGAGCTTATAATCGGGGTCCGACGGAAAAGCCCCCAGTGGGGTTCACTGAAAAAAAACCCTGGTTAGGGGGTCACGGAATAGTTTCCCTGAAGCTGAAAACGTTTTGGCAATTGTTAAAAGTTAACAAGACTAAAGGTGGTGTATAGCTCTTTATCGAAAACCCATCGCAGAGCTAGGGGGCGTTACCTGCCATATGGGTTCACGCAACACGCAACACAGGTACTGTGCATTAGATTTGTTTTATTTTACAACTAATGTGCTAGTAACTGTACAGTATAAAATTTACCTAGACTCATGACGTCATTTGAAGTTTGACGCACCTTTGCTGGAGGCAGGTACTTGGGTCCGGGACTCTGGTCCTGTTTGTGCATGTAGACCCTTTGGGCGAGTGAGTAGGCGGGGCCTCGCACGTGAACGGAGCGAGGGTCGTGCAGGGTGCGCCCAATCAGCGTCGGTATATTGTACACCGCCGGACCGGGATTGGCAAACATGGCGGCGATCGGCCGGCGAGGTACCTGTAACGACGTAGAAATGCATATGAAAGTTGATCAATAAGTAGGCCTAATAAGAACCAATGTGTTATACTTAATTTTTTTCACAATCTGTATACATGTAAAAAGTACATTTTCTTCAAACACATACGAAATTGTTGCAGATGTGACGTCATTGCAATTTCAGACGGGGACGCTGAAAATGCGAGAAATGAAAATACGAGACATGAAAATGCGGCACCAAAAATAAGGGGTGAAAATGGAAAAAGTAAGATATGAAAATGCAGGAAATGAAAATGCGAGACATGAAAATACGAGACATGAATATACGGGAAAATGAATATGCGGGTGAGACGTATGCTAAAAGTAATGTTTACACTACAGGTCAGTTCAGT